>Ga0335398_10003049_pt1 | contig 25192 bp, 21 predicted proteins | sample BON03_FD_205742 | JGI IMG/M metagenome (GOLD analysis project Ga0335398, IMG submission 205742) | Freshwater microbial communities from Lake Bonney liftoff mats and glacier meltwater in Antarctica - BON-03 (spades assembly) (version 2) | ecosystem: Environmental > Aquatic > Freshwater > Ice >... | reverse complement strand
TGAAGGATGGCACGGTCATCTCGGTGTCAATCCCTCCCAGCCCGGGCAAGGACTATCTCTCCGTCGCCCTGCGCCTGCGGGGAAAAGGGAAGGCCTGGTTCGATGAAGTCACGCTCATGCCGCAATAGTTTTTTATTTATGACAACTCCTCATTCCGCAACGACCGCGAGCCAGCTCAACCACCGACGAAAACTCCTCATGCGCCAAGCTCGTGAAGCCAACGCGCCGCGATTCAGTCCAGACGGGGAGTGGATTTCCTCAGATCAGGCTCCCGGCATCCGGGAACGCGAATGGCACTGCCTCAATTTCTACGACGGCGGACCGGCAGACATCGCCCTGGCCAACCGCATCCTCGAAACCAGTGAGGACGACGGCAACGACTTCACCGCGTTCTTTGCACCGCTCATTCTGAGGCTGCACGGGCGGAAGTTGAGCGCGGGGTCCCGCCGCCTGCTGGAAAGCAGCTTCGACGCGATCCTGCCGCATTCCTTCGAGCACCTCTTCCGCTACACCGAAAACTGCGGGCTGCTGAATGCCTTTGGCTTGCTCGAAGCCGCTGCGCTGCACGACCGGGCCGACTATCACGACCGGGCGGTGAAATATCTCCGCATGGCCGACCACTTCCTGCACGAGAACGGTGTGGCCCGTGAGTATTTCAGCATCAACTACCTGCCGGTCACGCTTTTTGCCGCGGGAACCTTGCGCTGGCTGGCGCGGGACAAAGAGGTCCGCACCCTGGCACGTCGCATCGAGCATCACCTCTGGATGGAGCTGGCCCTCTGCTGGCATCCCGAATTGCACCACCCGGCCGCCTCCTCGGGCCGCAGTTATACGGTCAACAGCATGGGCGGGTATTCGGGCATCCATTGCATGGCTTGGCTGGGTTTCGGGGGTCAGGTTTGTCCCTCGCCGGAGCGCCTTGGCCTCTTCGAGAGCGCGGAAGCCTGCGCCTCGCAGGAGACCGTCATGCCGTTCCTTCAGGCCCATTGCGGAATCTATGCGTCGGTGCTCTACAACCCGCCCGCCAAGGCGTTGCGGCTCGCACTCGAAAAATCGTTTCCCTTCGACTTCCAAGCGACCACGACGATCGCGTCCTATCGCGGCTACGAGCGCAGCACCGGGATTGACGAGGCCGACGCCAAACAGATGGGCGGATGGTTTGCACGTGGCGGGGCGAATGCCACCGGAGGCGTGAGCGGAACGGCGTTTCTGCCGACCACGGTCTTCTTTCCGCGAGGCCGCACCCATTTGTTTGGCCACATGGATCGCGATTTCGGCCTCGGCACGGCGACCCAGCAGATGACCGGGCAGAGCGACACCTGTTTCGCGGTATGGCGTCGGAAGTCGCTTTCAGACGATCTATCCGGATTCCGCACTCTCTTCCTCCGTTACACGCTCAACGATGAAATGGAGCAATGCTTTGATCAGCCCGAATATGGCGGCAATCTTGCCGAGCAGGGCCGGGGTGGCGCCATCCAGAGCGGCCCGCTCGCAATCGCCTGGTATGCGGCGGGCGAGGAAACCACAACGGGCATCTCCCGGCTGCGCACATGCGCCATCGTGTCCGAGTGGTTCGGCCCGGTCGAAGAGGTCTGGCTGGGAAATCAGAAATGTCCGGATCGGACAGGAACCAGCGATAAGCCGGACTGGGTTTTTCTCCGTGACGGAACGAGCTTCGTGGGACTGCGTCCGCTGGTTTCCGTGTCCCATGGCGGAGGTCCGCTGGTGGCGATCCGACCCATCGGCCGCTTCCTCTGCTTGAGTTTCGCCAATTACGACGGGGCCGCCCAGGATTTTCAACCCGCACTGTTGCGTCAGACCGGCGGCGGGGCCGTGGTCTGTCTGGGATCGGAGGAGCAGTTCCGGGGCGGCTTCGCGGAATTCCGCGAAAGCTGCCTCGCGGCTTCCGTCGAAGACGAAACCTACGAAAGCCAACGCCGGATAGGCGCCACATGGCGCGGCCGCGAGATCGAAGTGCTCTGGGATCTTCAAACCGAAAACCTTATTTTCGCCCGCACCGAAGACGGCTTTATCAAAGAGAAGCGGCTGGCTTATCCCCTTAAATCACCGGAAAAATCATGAACTCCCAGTTCGGCCATCCCCGGCGCGAATCCGCAGGGGCTGCGCCTGAACGCCTCCATCCACCCAAACGCCATCGGGCCTCTCGCCTTTTTCCGCGAACGGGTTCCGCACTTCGAGGTTTCCAGGTATGCCCCGTGGGAAGAGGCCGGTTAAACACGAAGCAGTAAATGGGAAAGCATTCTTTGGCCGACGGCGCTTCACACCGCTTGCCGGGAATTTTCCATCGCAAATCATTCCATGAGTAAAATTCCTTACAACGACCTCCGGCAGGTTCACCTTGACTTTCACACGCCGGGCTTTGTGAAAGTCGGTGGCAAGTTTGATGCGAAGGAGATGTTCGACACGCTCGAAGCGAGCGAGGTCAACGGGGTCTGCTTTTTTGCGACCTGCCATCATGGCTATTCGTATTTCAATACGCGCACCGGGCTGCGGCATCCGGGGCTGGACTTCGACATGTTCGGCCAGGCCGCGGCAGAGGCCGCCAGCCGGCCCGTGGATTTCATCGCCTATTTCAGCCTGAATGTGAATGAGGTCGTGGCTGACCGGCATCCGGAATGGGTCGCGCTTTTTGAGGACGGCCGCCCGGTGGATTCCCAGATTTTGCAGGACGGATCGGAGCTTTACTGGCGGTGGCTCTGCCCGAATCGCGGGCCGTTTTTAGAGGAGTTTTTCTGGCCGCATGTCGAGGAATGCCTGCGAGGGTATCCGGTGGATGGCGTGTTCATTGACATGGCGGGCTACCTGCCGGCGAGCTGCTTCTGCCCGGAATGCCTGCGGCAGATGCGCGAGCTGGGGATCGACCCCTCGGATGAGACGGCGCACTCGATGTTCAACAGCGAGACGATGCAGAAATTCGCCGTCGAACTCCGTCGGCGCATGCAGGCAATCCGCCCGGGGATGCGTCTGGAACTCGGCTGCTACAATGCCTTCGGTCAGGTGCAAAAAGCGCGCGGCGTGTTGTCGGATTTTTACGTAGAGTCTCTCGCCTTCCAGGCCGGGTGGTTCAACTGCCCGGTCATGTCCCGGTATGTCAGCCACGCCGGACTGCCGGTCGTCGGTTACACCGGCCGCTTCCTGAAAAACTGGGGCGACTTCGGAACGGTGGTGAGCGCTCAGCAGATGAAGACCCAGCTCGGCATCCAGCTCACCAGCGGCATCGCCTGCGGGGTGGGCGACCACATGCATTCCGATGGACGTCTCGAGCCGGCGGTCTATGAAGTGATCCGCGAGGGCTTTCAATTCTCGAAAGTCCGCCAGCCCTATTGCACTGGCATCGAGCGCCTGCGCGAGGTCGCACTCTGCGTGCCGGCCGGGGTCGAATCCAATACAGCCGTCGCTGGAAAAAACACCACAGCCCTTGATGTCTGGGACACACTTTACGGCGCGGCCAAACTTTGCATGGAATCCCATTTTCAATGGGACGTGATCGATCCGGCGATGGACCTCGACGGCTTGGATTGTGTGATCCAATGCCATGCGCGGGTTGACGCCGAATGGTTCGAAAAAATTTCCGCCTTTGTGGAAAATGGTGGTGCCCTCCTGCTCGATGCGGCGGGCCTCTTGGCCGCCGGTCCGCTCGCCGCCCGCTGGCTGGAATTTCTCGGGCTCGACACCGCCGCGTGGAGCGAACATCCGGGGAGCTACTACCGTGTGCTCGACGCCTCGCTGGAGGCGGGTGTCCCGCCTATGGCCAACTATGCGCACGCCCCCTCCGTGGCGGCCCGCACGGGGCCGGACGCCCAGGAACTTGCCCGCACGTGGTATCCGCCGTGCGTCCGTTCGCGGGAGGCCTTCTATGGCCACTTCCACGGCTGCGAGTCCGAGGAGGCGGGCCCGGCGGTTTGCGAGGTCGCGCGCGGTCGGGGCCGGATCATCGTCTGCACGCAGGCGATCTTTACCGCCTGGCTCCAGACCGGGTATCACGCGCACCGCACGCTATTGACCAACGTCCTGCGCCGTCTCATGCCCGAACCAATCGTGATAACCGATGCCCCCGGAATTTTTGAAATCACCGTGGGGAAAATGGATGGAGCCTATGTGCTGCAAGCACTCCCATTTGTCGCGGACCGCCGCCACCGGTTTTCGTTCGAGTCGGTCAACGAAGCCGTGCCCATCGGCCCGACGCGGCTCGCTGTGCGCCTGCCCGCGACCTGCCTGCGCGTCTGGAATCCGGTCACCGGCGAGACGCTCGCCCACGAGTATCTCGAAGGGCGCGTGACCTTCACGCTCCCCGCCATCAGCGAACACGCCGTCGTGGTTATGGAAATCTAACAATATGAAAACGAGAATCGGACTTTTTGGAATCGGGCTCGACACCTACTGGCCGCAGTTCAAGGGATTGCGCGAGAAGTTGGTTGGTTATCAGAAACAAATCGGCAAACGCATCGCAGTCCGCGGCGTCGAGCTGGTGGACGCCGGGCTGGTGGATCATCCTGACAAAGCCCGCGAGGCGGCTTCGTTGTTCCGGCGCGAGGAAGTCGATATTATTTTCCTCTACATCTCCACCTATGCGCTCAGTTCGACCGTTCTTCCGGTCGTCCAACATGCCGGCGTGCCGGTCGTCGTGCTGAACCTCCAGCCGGTGGCGCAGCTTGATTACAAGAAATTCAACGCGCTGGGCGACCGGGGCTTGATGACCGGCCTCTGGCTCGAGCACTGCCAGTCGTGCAGCGTTCCCGAAATTGCCTGCGTCTTCAACCGGTCCGACATTCCGTTTCATCTGGTGACCGGTCACTTGCAGGATGACGATGCCTGGGTCGAAATCGGTGAGTGGGTCGAGGCCGCCAGGGTCGCCGTGGCAATGCGCAGCAACCGCGTGGGCGTCCTCGGACATTACTACTGCGGCATGCTCGATGTTTACAGCGACATGACCCAGCATGCAGCAAGCTTTGGCAATCACTTCGAACTGCTCGAAATCTGTGAACTGCACGAGCTCCGGCGGGCTGCAACCAAACCACAAATTGCCGCCAAAATCCGCCAGTTCCGCAAGGTGTTTGACGTTTCGCCCGATTGTGAACTCTCCGAGATGGAACGCGCCGCCTGCACGTCCGTCGCCCTGGACAAACTCTGCGAGAAACATCGGCTCGGTTCGCTGGCCTACTACTACGAGAGCGTTGCGGGGAGCCCCTATCAGGACATCGTCACGAGCGTCATCGCCGGGAACACTCTGCTTACCGGACGCCATATCCCCGTTGCCGGCGAGTGCGAGATCAAGAACGTCCAGGCGATGAAGATCATGGACAGTTTCGGCGCCGGAGGATCGTTCTCGGAGTTCTACCTCACGGATTTCAAGGATGACGTGATCTACCTCGGCCATGACGGGCCGGCCCATTTCGAGATTGCGGAGGGTCGGGTCGCCCTTGTGCCTCTGCCGCTCTATCACGGCAAACCCGGCAAGGGACTCTCGATACAAATGACCGTAAAGCACGGCCCGGTCACGCTTCTCTCCGTCGTGCAGCGCCGTGACGGCAAGTTGCTGCTGCTCGTGGCCGAGGGGGAAAGCGTGCCCGGTGCGATCCTGGAAATTGGAAATACGAACAGCCGTTACCGCTTCACGATTGGTGCGAAGGCGTTCATGAACCAGTGGTCGAAATCCGGCCCGGCCCACCACTGCGCGATCGGTACCGGCCACATCGCGGGCAAGCTCGACAAACTCGGAGCATTGCTGGGGCTCGAAGTCGTCCGTGTCTGTTAGTCAATTAGTCTATGAAATCCCCTCAATGAAAACGCCAAGATCCTGCTTCAAAGTGCGTTCCGGGCGACGTCCCGTCAGCCTCGCGGCAGTGCTGCGAATCGGTTGAAACTCGATGAAACTTGCATCTCTTTTTTCCGACAACATAGTCCTGTAGCGGGTGCGTCCCGTCCCGGTCTGGGGCTGGAGCTCGCCGGGCGAAGTCATCGCTGTCGCATTCGCCGGCCAAATCCGCTCGGCCACCGCCGGTGCGGACGGCCGCTGGCTGGTCACGCTCGATCCCCTGGCTGCAAGCGAGCAGCCCGGCATTCTCAGTGCGGAATCAAAAAGCTCAGGCACAAGACTCGAAGTCGGAAATGTTTTGATCGGCGACGTCTGGCTTTGCTCCTGGCAATCGAATACGCAATGGCCAGCCTCTACAATGGCATGATCGCTCCGCTCGCACCCGTCGCGCTCTGTGGTGCGATCTGGTATCAGGGGGAGAGTAACGTGGAAAACGCGGAGCGCTACCGCAGGTTTTTCCCGCTGATGATCCGCGACTGGCGGCGGACGTTTTGCCAGGAAACGCTGCCGTTTTTCTTCGTTCAGCTCGCCAACTTCATGGCACCGCAAAACACTCACGTGCAGAGCGGCTGGGCCGAACTGCGCGAGGCCCAGGCCGCGACGCTGGACGTTCCCCATACCGGCATGGCGGTGGCGATAGACATCGGCGAAGCGGACGATATTCATCCGACAAACAAACAGGAGGTCGGACGCCGCCTGGCCCTATCAGCATTGGCTCAAGTTTACGGACTCCCGGTGGCGGGATCGGGTCCGCTCTATCGCTCGCACCAAGTCGAAGACGGGGCGATCCGCGTCCATTTCCGCCACGCGGAAGGCGGCTTGAAAACCATCGGCGGCAGTTCGCCCAAGACCTTCGCCAATGCGGGGGCCGACGGGAAATTCGAGTGGGCCGATGCCGTGATCGACGGCGAAACGGTGCTTGTGCGCAGCGAGCGCGTCCGCGCACCCGCTTCCGTCTGCTACGCATGGGCCAACAACCCTCCCGCCAACCTCTGCGGAACATCCGGCCTGCCCGCCTCGCCGTTCCGTGGGCGGTAAGACGATCAAAAAGATTTTTGTCTCACGGAGGCACGGATTTCAGGTGTCAGTGCTGTCTTTCCTGACACCTGACACCTCCTTCAATGTTTCTGGGTCTCCTCAGTGTCTCAGTGCCTCTGTGAGAGTCGGCATTCAAACCGCGAACCGGAGCCATTTCGGCACGGGCTTTGTCAACGACACCACTCGTCCCTGCTCGAAAATGGCAACCCGGCGGAACGGCGTCCGCAGATCGTCCTGATCGAAGACCCAGACGTGCGGAAGTCCAGCAATGGCGGCTTTCAGGTTCTGCAAGGTTCGCGGGAAACGGGCGAGAAGTTTTTCTGTGGGCACATCGTGTCCGCCTTGCGAGACGCGCATGGCGACGCGCGCTTCCGAGACCTCCGGGCCCGAGATGCCAATGAAACAGAGCAGGACGGTATAACCTGCACTCGCCGCGTCCTTCAAAAAGGTGAGTTTTTCTCCGACAGGATCGGAAAAAACCGTCTCGAAAACGAAACTTTCCCGCTGGCTCACCAGTTCGCGACGGAGCGCGGCGGCCGTTTTCGCAGCGGCATAAGGTTCGAGATCAAGTTCCCGTGCCAGCACATCGGCATTGACGAACCTCAACCCGCACGGTTTGAGGTGGGCGTGATAAAATGTGGTCTTCCCCGAGCCATTTGATCCCGCCAAAGCGACGAGCAGGGGGCGTTGATCCAGCAGGGAGTTCACCCTTTGCGCGCTTTGACCTCTTGAAACTGGCGATTCACAAAGCGGCCCGTGGTGCGCTTCCCGTCAGCGCTGGTTCGGATGAGCAAACCAGGCAACGCGGCCGGTTCGTAATGGGGATATGGCAGGCTCTGGAGGTGGTCTGCAACGCGTCGCCGACCCTCCGGCGAATCCACGGTATCGAGGCAGGAGGAGAGCGGTTTGGCTGCGCCGGCCCGCGATAAGGCCATGACTTGGACTCCTTGCAAGAGCGGTTCGACGGCCCGTCCCAACTTGGCCCAAAATTCAATCTGACCCGCGATGGATCGTTCCGCCGCTTCGCCCGTGAGTCGGGCATCCAAAACCAGATTATCGGAGAGCTTGACGGGTTGACTCATGGCGAAAAGGTAGCAAAATGCTACCAATTGTCAACAACTCCTAGTGTCAATGCCGGCTCGGAGTTTCGGCGACGGAACGCTGAACGCCGAACCCCAAAAATAATTCACACGGCTGCAACGGAGGCGCAGCAACGGCCAGGCTTTCGAACACGAAAATACGGAGAACCGCAGGCTTAAATTTCTCCAAGAACTTTTTTCTGATTAGCTACTTACGTCTGCTTCGTCGGACACAAATTGACGTAGCGTCCGTTTTAGCAGACTATTATCACATGCCAAATGCTGCCTCCATTCCGCTTCCCGCCGGGCATGCACTCCGCAAGCTCGGGCGTGACCTTGCCCTTGCCAGGCGCAAACGAGGAATCTCTACCGCGGATATGGCTGCCCGGCTTTTTGTCAGCAGGGATACTTTGTGGCGTCTGGAACGTGGTGATCCGACCATTGCCATGGGAACCCTCGCCACGGCCGCTTTCATTCTCCAGTTGCACGACCGCCTGGGCAATCTCGCCGCTCCCGAAACAGATGCTCTGGCACTCAAACTGGACATCAACCGGGTGCCCAAACGCATCAGTCGTAGCCGGTCATGAGTCTTGAAGTTCACATCGAATGGGCGGGAAAGACGTATTTCGTCGGGCACCTTCATACCACGGAACGCAATCCTGCCGTGACGTTTGAATATGCGCACGAGTGGCTTCGTCGCGCCGATGCCTTCGCGATTGATCCCACCGCGCTCCCTTTGCGCGCCGGTCCGCATCACCGTGTGACGCTCTTCGGTGCCATACAGGACTGCGGGCCGGACCGCTGGGGCCGGATGCTCATTGAACGCGCTGTTCGCGAGCATGTTCTTGACCGCAAACCCTACCAGGATCTCGATTACGTGCTCGCCCTTGACGATGCTTCGCGAATCGGCGCCCTGCGTTTTCGCCCGGATGCCGGCAGTCCGTTCCTCGGAAACCGCGAGGGAAAGGTTCCGCCAGTCGTGCAGCTCAGCGCTTTATTAAACGCCACTGACGCCGTCCATGGCGAAACCGAAACTGCCAAGGACCTGCGCTACCTGCTCGGGCAGGGGTCACCGCTGGGCGGGGCGCGGCCGAAATCCGCAGTGGTCCTGCCGGATGGCCGCCTTGCCATCGCCAAGTTCCCCAAACCCGATGACCTCCGGGACATCGCCGCAGGGGAAATCCTCGCCCTGACTCTGGCCCGAAATGCCGGCATACAGGTTGCCGGGCACCGGCTGGTTTCCGCCGGGGGCAGGAACATTTCTCTCATCACCCGCTTCGACCGCGCCGGGACAAACCGCATTCCATTCCTTTCCGGCAGCAGTCTGCTCGGCCTTCAGCCGGGGGAACCTGGTTCCTACACGATGCTGGCCGATGGCATTCGCCAATTTGGCCACAACACCGCTTCCGATCTCCGGGAACTTTGGAGACGCCTCGTCTTTTCGCTGCTCGCAAGCAACTGCGACGATCATCTCCGCAATCACGGTTTTCTCATGCACGAACCGGGGCAATGGGCACTCTCACCCGCCTACGATCTGAATCCCGTTCCGGAAATTGACCGCACGCAAACGCCGAAAACCGATATTTCCGAAAATCAGGAAGAGTCCAGCATTGCCCACGCTTTCGATGTTGCGCCACGCTTCGGCCTCAAAGCAGCGGAAGCAAAAATCATCCTTCGCGAGGTCTTTACTGCCGTTTCCAGTTGGCGCAAGACAGGCAGGCAACTCCGTCTCAAGGCATCCACCCTCGATGCCTACAGCTCAGCCTTCGAGCATCCGCTCATGGATGAGGCAAAAGCCCAAAAATAATTCTCACCGAGTCACGAAAATACGGAGAAAAGCGGGTTTCAGCATTTCAGGTCTTCGGCACCTTTTCTCTGCCCTTGCTGTTTGGGTGCCTCTGCAAAAAGCCTCTCCGGCTTGAGCAGCTTTTCTTTTTATTTCGTAATCCAGGAATACTGTAATACCGCTCCGCTGGCTGCATGATCAAAGTCATCGATGTTAATGGGCGAGGCGCGCTCATCCTGCCAAAGGAAGCCCGTGAAAGACCCGGCGTGGCAGACGAAGGCCAACTTGTCGTGGACGGGGACGAAAGCGGGGACGTCGTCCTCCGCGCTGGCGTCGTCATGCCCGTCGAAATCTATTCCGTTGCGAGGGTGGAGGAGTTTCATTGAATGAATGAATTGCCGATCGTGAGCAAAAAACTCCGCTGGCGCAAAGCGCGATAAGAATTTTTCTCGACGCCAACATCCTTTTTTCCGCGTCATTCCCCAAACGTCATCTTGCGGAATTTCTTGGAGAATTGGCGCATCACGCCAACCTGCTCACCAACGCTTACTCCAAGGCCGCAGCGGAGCGGAACATCGTGGCGAAGCAGCCCAGGCGTCTTCCCGATCATGAGAAATTCGCGGTGTCCTTGCAGTGGAAAGCGTTGTCGTGAGCAGCAGGTAAACATCGGAAAAAAGGACAAAATTGAAAAATTCCCCAAAAATTTCGCTTTACATGGTTCTGTTTATTCATATATTTTTCCATTTTGATCCCTCCAATTTTATCGTCTCCCATCGGGAACAGACCAGCCGGAATCCGAAAACCCATTTAAATACTAGCCCGAATCAAACAGCGGATCTCGGGAAACCAGAAAACAAAACCCTCCAGAAAACCATACTGTGAAAACAAAAATCCTACTCGCCGCCATTGCCTCAGCAGGTTTCCTGGCCGTTGTTTTGACGCCCCAGGTAAAAGCCGCCAGCTATGATTGGAATGGCAGCACCACCGGCGGAGGCACGGGATCGAGCAATGTCTGGGACACTAATACCACGGCCAACTGGACCGGGTCCGGCACACTCTGGCCAGCGTCCGGCACGGACGACGACGCGGTCTTCAGCGGCACGGCGGGCACCGTCACCATCGCAGGCGGCGTTACAGCGAACGACCTCACCTTCAACACCACCGGATACACGCTGTCGGGAAGCACTCTCACACTCAATGGGGGAACGACGCCAACTCTCACGATCGGTTCCGGCTCCGCCACGATCAGCTCGATTGTCGCCGGATCCTCCGGTCTCGCCAAGTCCGGCACCGGCACGGTCACCTTGAGTGCCGCCGCCAACACCTACACTGGTGCGACCGCCGTTAATGCGGGTGCTCTGGTTATTGACGCCACCACAGCCACAGGGCACAGCTTCTTCAATTCGAGCGGCTATGCCATTGCCAGCGGTGCCACCTTGCAACTCCAGAGCAACAATGCTTCTGTTTGGCGCTGGACGGGTAGGACCGCACAAATCACTGGAGCGGGCACTTTCCTGCGTACGGGATCGGCTGAGGTTTACTTCGGCAATCCTACCACTTCCTTGAACCAATCCGCCGGGGGACTGGCGAACTTTCAAGGCGGCACGAGCCGTTATGTTACGACCCAATCAACAAATCTGGGAGGTTTGACCATTGATAACTCCACGGTCTTCAGCTCGGGAAACGTTTACTTCGACGCCCTCAACGGCAACGGAACCTTCAACAGCGAAGACGTGGGAACTTTATTTGTCGGCATGAACGGGGGGAACGGCACATTCTCCGGTACAATCAATGGCAGCGGCAGCAGCGCGCGATCCCTGACCAAGCAAGGCAGTGGCACACAGACGTTCAGCGGCCGCAACCTCTACACCGGCAACACAACCGTCAATGGGGGCACGCTTTTCATTAATGTCGGTACGGCTACAGTTGGAACCTTCCCTGGCGCGATAATTGTCAATTCTGGCACCGTGGTTATTGATGCCACCGCAGCCACCTCTAGCAGCTTCCTTAATTCGAGCGGCTATACCATTGCCAGCGGTGCCACGTTGGAACTCACCAGCAACAATGCTACTCTTTGGCGCTGGTCGGGTATTAACGCACAAATCACTGGAGCGGGCACTTTCCTGCGCACGGGGTCGGCTCATGTTTACTTCGGCAATCCTACCGTTTCCTTTAACCAATCCGCCGGGGGACTGGCGAACTTTCAAGGCGGCACCAGCCGCTATGTTCAGACCCAGACAACAAACTTGGGCGGCCTGACCGTCAATGGTGCGACGATCACCCTTTCTGGTACCGGCTACTTCGACGCCCTTAGCGGCAACGGCACCATCAACAGCGAAGACGCGGGGTCCTTGGTTGTCGGGGTGAACGGGGGGAACGGCACGTTCTCCGGCTCCATCAATGGCAGCACCCGATCCCTGACCAAACAAGGCAGTGGCACACAAACCCTCAGCGGCGCCAACACCTACGGCGGCGGGACCACGGTTAGTGCAGGCACGCTCCTGATCAGCAACACGGCGGGCTCGGGTGCGGGCACGGGCAGTGTTGTAGTGAACGGCGGAAAAATCGGAGGGTCGGGTGCCTTCGCCGGGGCTTTGACTATCAACGCGGGGGGCACGCTCTCACCCGGCTCGTCCATCCAAAGCTTGGCTTCTGGTTCCCTGACTCTGAATAACAACTCGACCTTCGAGTATGAAGTGGATCAAATTGTCTCGCTGTCAGTTGGTGCTGATCTACAAAAAGTCACTGGTGCCTTGACCCTGAGTGGCACGGTCACTCTCACGATGGCGCAACTGGCTGGAAGTGCCTTCGCCCAAAACACCACGACCTTTACGCTCATCAACTACACCGGGCTATGGAACGGCGGATTCTTCACCTTCAATGGCAATGCCATCGCGGATGGCGGCATATTCACGGCGGGACTGAACACTTGGCAGTTGGACTATGATGCGACCAGCGGCGGTTTGAACTTCACCTCCGATCAAGTCGCAGGGAAGTTCGTAAACATCACCGCCGTTCCCGAGCCAGCCACGTGGGCGCTCCTCGCTGGAAGCGTGACGATACTGTTGGTGATGCGCCGCCGCCGCGTCAGCTAAATTTCTGGGGATAATCAGCCCGCGCCAGAGCTGGGGGGCTCCGGGCGGGTTGATTTCCATTGGGTCTGATACCCCGAAGCTTGCTTCGGCTTGTCGAGAGCTTGCTCCGAGGATTCTTTATTCCCCTTGCAGGATCCAAAGAATTTCCAAAATTTCCGCTACGGAGTGTCTGGTATTCATCGTAACCCTTAAAAAAATAGCGTAATATGACAACAAACATGAAGATCAAGGCGATCGTCTACAAAGCACCTGGGCAGGTTGGAGTCGAAACAGTGGAACTGCCACCCTGCAGGGAAGATGAGCTTCTTTGCGAGACGATCTACTCGTTCGTCTCGCCGGGAACGGAGTTGAGAAACCTATCGACCCACAACACGACTTTCCCATGTGTGCCCGGGTACTCTTGGGTGGGACGCGTCGTGGAAGTCGGTCGCAAGATCAAGGGCTGGTCGGAAGGCGAATTAGTCTCGGGGCGCCCGGGACATGCGGAGCAGTGTCCACCTGGAATCCATCTCCTGTATGGAGGGCACGCGAGCCATCATCGCTGCAAGCTTAACGACTGCGCACCAGCACGTTTGCCCGTCAACGCCAACCCGTGGGAATACGTAACGGCCGAGGTGGCGGCGATCAGTTGGCACGGCGTAAGCATCGCATACCCCTGCGCGGGCGAGACGGCTGTCGTTGTGGGACAGGGAATAGTTGGTGCGTTCGCCGCGAAATGGCTCATCAATCACGGTGTTCGAGTCGTCGTGGCCGATCTTGATGAGTCTCGTCTCGAGAGGGCGCGCGGTTGGGGTGCCACCGCAGCGCTTTCGGCTAAGGATCCCGACATCCGGGAGAGGATACTGGGCTATTTCCAGAACGGCGTGGACATCTCGGTTGAGGCGTCGGCCACGATAGCTGGCGCGCGATTGGCCTCCAGCTTGTTAAAAAACACCCTTTCCATGACGGGTTATCACATCCCGGAGCTCCGCGCCAACCCCTTCAAATGGCCCCGGATGATTTATCTCGCCACATACACCGATACAGTGCAGACGCATCCCGCCGGTCTCGTCGAAAGCGAAGGCGCTTTGGTGTTCCGTCCGGTCGACCGAAGACTGGAGGATCGGCAAATGGTGATCGAATTCATCAGACAAGGGCTTCTCCCGGTCTCGGATTTCGTGAAAGAGGCCTTCCCCGTGGAGAAAGCCCATGAGGCCTATGCAAATCTGCGGGAGCGTCCTGGCCAATACAGCGCCATCGCTTTCAAGTGGAAAGAGTAGCTCGATAAACCCAACAAAATGGAATTGGAGCAAATGACCTAATGTTAGGCAGATGTTCATGGGTGCGCACGGAAAAGGAGAGTGCCGCCCCGAGGAAATCAGTTTCCCGGTTTAAATCATGGCGCAACTTTGGCGGTATGCCCTCGGGGACAATTTTTGCTGCCGCTTGAAAAGCCGGGAAAAGTGGAAGGGATCCTCGAAGCCGACCTGCTCGCCAATTTCACGGATGGAAAGCGAGGTCGTGCGCAGCAGTCGCCCGGCTTTGCTGACCCGACAGCCGGTGACCCACTGTCCGGGTGAAAGCGATTCGGCAGCGCGGAACTGGCGGTGAACGCTTGCGGCACTGCATCCGCCAACCTTGGCAAGACTTGCGATGGTGATCGGCCCGTCCAGGCGGTTGAGGACATATTCCTGCATGCGGCGAAGCGATCCCGGGCGGGCTGGCGACACCTGCGCGGAACCCGCGAGATTCTCCCTGATTTCATGCAGCAACAGCGCGACCAGCTCACAGGTCATCGGTCTTGAAAGCGGTGCACGCAGGAACCTCTCGACGATGTAGGCCGCAAGGCGCGCAAGGGGATCCCCCGAATGGTTGAATCGCCCGGAGACAACCCCCTCGAGTCCCGGCCATGAACCATCCCGCCTGGACGCGCTGTTCGCCAGCGGGTCGGAGGGTTGGTGGGCCACTTGATAGACCAGCGGCGCGGTTTTTGAATGACACGGAATGACATGTGCGCCCGCCACCAGGAATGGCGTGTCGGTTGAGGCTTCGTAAACAATCTCATGCCGCCAGGGCAGCAGGAGCCAGTCGTCCGGATGGAACTCGCGCCAGATACCGTTCACCCGCAGCCTGCCCCATCCGGAAACGCACCAGAGGAACATGCGGCTCTCCACGCGAGCACGCACGGCGCGTTCGCCGGAACCGAACTGGAACCAGTTTGCAAGCAACAGCACCGGGCTTGTTCCGCGTATCTCTCGATCTTTTATTGTGAGAGTTATATCCATGTTTTTGAGATCTGGCTATGGTGGCTTTTTGTAAATTGTTGTCTGCTGAACCATATGAACGACACCGTTTCCTCCAGCAGAAAATTTCTCTTCACCGATTCGTCCCCATTTCTTGGCAATGCGGACGCATTGAAGGCCCGGGCCCAGGAAGATGGGTTTCTTTTTTTCAAACATTTCCTCCCGCGCGAGGAAATTCTGGAGTTGAGGGAAGCGATGTTGGAGGTCGTTGGTCGGCACGGGTGGCGTGAGCCAGAACAGGATCGTTTCGGCGGACGCATCAACCTGGAAGCCATCAACCGCGTACCCGATGACTTGATGCGCGCGGATATCGGCGTGAGTGCGGCCGCCTATGCGGATGCGATGCGGATCGAGTTCCTCCACGCGATGCCCCATCATCCGAAGTTGCTGGAATTTTATCGCCGCCTTTTCGGGCGCGAGGTGCTGGTGCATCCCCGCCATATCGCGCGGATGATCACTGGGCACCGCGTGATGTCGCCCACGCCGCCGCACCAGGATTTTCCTCTCATTCAGGGAACTCCCAACACCTGGACCTGCTGGATTCCGCTCGGGGATTGTCCCCGAACACACGGCGGTCTGAGCATTCTGAAAGGCTCTCACCGGAAGGGTTACCTGCCCATTCAACCTTCCAAAGGTGCCGGCGGGATCGCCGTCCCTCTTTGTCCGGAAGAGGTGGAATGGGCCGAGGGCGACTACGAGGCCGGCGACATCATCACGTTTCCGAGCTACACGATTCACAAGGGGCTCCGCTGCGAAGACCGCTCACTGATCCGGCTTTCCCTCGACGTGCGCTTTCAACCCGCTGACGAGCCGGTGGAGCAGCGGTCCTTGCTTCCGCACTGCGACAGCACATGGGAAGAACTCTATCGCGGCTGGAAACGTGAAGACCTCCAATACTACTGGCAGAAATCCGACCCTCGCCTTGTCCCCTGGGACGACAGCCTCATGCAGCCCGGAAGACGCATTTGCTGAGCAAGAAAAATGATGAAAACAACCCGGTCTTCGCGGGAGCGCGTGCCGCGCACATTCCGCCATGCGCAGAGCTTCGTGTTTGCACCGAATGTTACGACTTGGTCGCCCGTAGCTGTCAACGTGTTCGGGAAACTTAAATCCGAGCATGAGCAAATTGCCACTGAAAATCTCCGCACATCCGCTCATGGATGAAGCGGAAGCCCAATAAGCCAGATTCAGGTTTCAGCGTTTCAACGTTCCAGGTTCTCCTCCTTGCCTTCACGGCAGTTACCTTCGACGATTTTTATGAGAACTCTTCCTCCATCCCTTCACCTTGCCGTCGGTTCCACCGTGAGCCGACCGGGCGACATTGCCGGCAACCTGAACCAGATTGCGCAGTTCGCCAAGATTGCCGGACGCGACGGCGTCGATTTACTGCTCACACCTGAAATGAGCGTCTCGGGATATGGAAACTATCCGGACGTGCTCGCCACGGCGGAGCGGGCCGGGGAGGGGGAGATTTATCGCGGCCTGGCCCGGATCGCGCGCGAGTCTCAGGTGATCCTAGCGGCTGGATTCGTCGAGGCCTGTGGGGAGAAGCGTCACCTCGCGCACTACGTCGTCTATCCCGACGGCACGTTTGTTGTCCAGCGCAAGCACCGGGTGACTCCCACCGAGCGGCCCCTCGATCCGGCGTGCCCCCTGATCCCCGAATCGCCCCAGGATGATTGCGGGCAGCCTGCCGATCTGGATTTGCAAGTCTTCGAGGTGCGCGGCGTGCGGTGCGGGATTCTGATCTGCGCCGACCATGGCATCACGGATATTTATCGCCGGTTCGCTGCGGAAAACATCGGCCTGATGCTCTGCCCGTGCGGGGCCGGCGGGGTTCGCGAGGAACGGATGGCGCTGTCCGAACTCGGCACAGCCGAGGGACGCGCCCGGTATCTGGAACTTCTCAAGGGTCTGTTTTTTCCAGGAAACGCATTCATTCTGGCCAACTGCATCGAGCATGGAATGGCGTTTGCCGAGGTCAATCAAGGCGGTTACGATGGACGTCACCACTACCACGCGGGTCATGGCATGATCATCAATCCGTTCGGCGAGGTGCTTGGATTCCTGCATGGAATCCCCGTGCTCGAACGACAGCGCCCGCTCTATGCCCACGCCCAGGTTGACTTTGCGGATCAGGTGTAAAGCGTGATCTGCCCGGGCGGTTGAACCGGGCGAAAACGCCAGTTGGAATCATGGGTGTATTCGGGCGAGTCAACCCGGTCGGCAAAATTTTTGCGTCCGGTGAATTGGTCCGGGGAAACAACGTGGCGGTCCCCGTCAATGTGGTGGTGGGGTCCGAACCGGTTATAGGTGCTGGGCACGAGTTCCAAGGACAGACGATGTTCGCCTTCGGCCAGTTCGCCGGGCAGCGGCACGCTCCAATCCGGCCCCCAGATCCAGCCAAGGCCGGTTCCGTCGAGTGTCACCCGCGCCGCATCGGCTGCTGCCGTGGCGAAGGAAATTCTCGTCCCTGCCGGCAGGCGGCGGGACACGGTGAACGTTCCCTGCACAGTGAGCGGCTCGCGTGCGAATGGCCAGCCTTCCGCGACCCGCTCCGCGTCAGGAGCGCCCTGTGTGAGCGGTTCAACGATCCATGGCCCGCCAGTGCGGAGCATTCCGTCCGATCCCGCCGTCCAGGGCGAGCGGCTGCGAACACAAAATGATCCGTGCAGCCAGACAAACAAAGGTCCGGGATCATCGCCGACAGGATAAAAACGCACCTCATGCCGTCCCTCGCTGAGGGGCGGAAGGGAGGCACTGCTGCCTTCTTCGGACGGTTCCAATGCCAGCGGAGTGCCGTCCAATTCCGCACGTTGGATGTCATCCGCGAACTCGATCGTCCATGCACCGTGCGCGGCTGCCTCGAAAGCGCACACCCATGCGCCGCCCGCCTCGCGGGCCGGTTCGAGCAGCAGGTCGTTCCCTGTCGCCGTAGCACTCTCCCAGCGGATCGGCACGATGTCCGTCGCCCCGGAGGGGGCGGCAGGTTGAACAACCGGCGCGACTTCGCCGGGCGTGAGCACCTGGCCGCCGTTGTCCGCAAACTCGCGCAGCATCCGTTGTCCGTCTGCTCCGATTCGGCAACCTTCAGCAAGCACCACGGTCGTGTAGGCATGGTTGCCGACGAACAGGCGACCGCCTTCGACGCGTCCCGCATCCTCCAAGCTGCGCTCATCGGCAAAATGGTGCCGGGCCGGCAGGCGTTCCAGAAGCTCCAGCAGCGAGTTATTCAGTCGGGAAGCGGCGGTGTCGGGATGGGTGGAGCAATCGTGAATATTGCTGAGCGGAAGAGACCATGGCTCGTAACCGGCCATGATTCCCCGATAGGGCGCGACGACGAGGGTGTCGGCATCGGCCACGGCGGACGCATCGGTCGTCTCGCGGATCCGGCGGAGGACGTTGGCGTAGGCGGGCCGCCAGTTCAGGCCGTTGGGATTGGCGGGCGGCCAGTCGCGAATCGCGTGCGAGTTGAGCCGGTATTGGCAGAGGTGGATCACAATATCCGTCGCGCCATTGTTCGAGAGCCACAGACAGAACCGCTCAAAATCCTCAGGTTTGCTCCCCCAGCCGCCGCCGCCCATGGCTTCTGCCATCACGCGGCCGCTGCCGAACTGACGCGCGGCGGAGGCCACCTGCCGGGCGTAAAAATTGCAGCCGGGGAACCGTTCGAGTGGATCAATGCCCGGCATGTCGAAGTGCCGGAAAAGCTGGTGGCACGAACCGTTGAGCATCACTTGGAAAAGTGGATGCTCGTCACCCTTGAGATGCCCGGTGAAGAGCTTGCCCTCTCGGCGGCACCAGGCTTGGTAAGGGGCAAAAAAACCCTCGCACAAGCGGTCGGTCAGAAATTCCCAGAACCGGATCCGCACATCTTCGTGCGCGCCGTCCGGGTTGTTGAAAAATACCGACGGCAGGTCGTCGAGGATGTCGCGCCCGAACTGCTGGCGGTAAAGGTCGGGCAGGCCGGGGCTCCATGGCAGTGCTCCATGGGGGGGGACGCGGTCAATATTGACGCCGAGGCCGAACTCCGGTTCGTCCGTAAAAAATGCCTCCACATGCGCCCACGCGGCTGGATCGAGACCGTCGCGATAGCGGTCATGCACCAGCGCGAGAAAATGCCGGCAGGCCTCCGGGCTGAGGTAGTCGATCTCGTGGGTCCGGACGAGCTGCAGATGCCAGCGCCGGTTGTCGTGGGTGAACGAATGCCAAGCGTCGGCGGCATCGCCCTCGTGCAGGGTAAGAATCCCCCCGGCATCATCGGGAAATTGTTTAAGGAGTTCTCCGCCGGCCACGCCGCTCGGCCACCCATTCTCGTCATAGATCCAGAACCCGAGCCCCAGGTCCCGGGCGCGCAGGATCACCTGCGAGAGGATGCGCAGATATTCAGCGCTCAGATAAGCCGGCTGGCCGGGAAAGAAACGCGGATGGAACACCACGCCGTCCAGCCCGTCGGCTTTCATCGCCTCGAGCTGGCGGCAAAGCCGCGCCTCGTCAAGGGGCGCATCAATCGCCCACAGGGAAAGAAATCGCATTCGGGATTGGTCGGTGGTCATTTCTTGGTTTCCTGGGCAGGGATGAAGTGGAGGTTGGCGATTTTCAGCGTGTAATCCATTGTTTGAATGCCTTGCAGCATTTGTTCGACATTGATCCGCGCCACGTCGGTTCGGTCCCAGGGATCGACGTTGTCCGGGTGGTCCTTGAAGAGCTCAACCGGGACCACAACCTCCTGCCATTCGTCACCCTCCAGGTAAGGGGCGGCATAAAAAACAGTGTTGGTCCCCGTCAGATTTGAAAGGCACAGGCGCATGCCGATGACGGGCTTTCCATTTGCACTACCAAGGTCCCTCGCAACGAGTTTGTATGAAAAAGCCAATGCCTGCTGCTGGGTCAGATCGACAGGAGCAGGGAGCTTGTCGGCGATCACAGCCAACCAGAGATCGGGGCTTGACTCTCCTTTGACATCGAAGGCCAGACATCCCTTCCCGTTGACTTTGTCGGTTTCGTCAAAACGCAATTCCGAGAATGTGGCGCCATCCTTGACTCCGTGGATTGACAGCCTCCAGCCGAAGAGTTCCTCCATGAGTTCTTGCGCCGGGGCTAGGTGGGCAAGTGCCAGGAAGGCTGCGATGACAAATAATAGTTTCATGAGTTTCTTTGGTTTCATTAGGTTGTTTGGTTAGTGCTTTATGGAGGATTCACCTGAGGCCCCGCGCATCTGCTCCGCCAGAACATCTTTCCAGGCGGGCTGAACCCAGAACGGCTCGGAAGGTTCGCCCAGCATGGGGGTGGTAATGGCCGCGACGCGCCCCTTGCCGAAGATCCCGGTCATGATAGCTGGAAAGGAGCCGGCTTGCCAGATGACTTTTGCGCCGGGCTTGATTTCCGTGTCGTTGATCCATGCGCAGTTGCCGAGTGTCTTTGGGAACCACCAGGTCGCCTCTTCTAAGCTGGCAGGAACTTGGGTGAGATCGCGGAAGCGCGCGATCGCTGCGGCGATTCTTGTCTTCAACTCCGCGTTCTGCAACGGTCCTTCCGGCGCGGCCGATCCATCCGGTAACACGTCCTGCCCGTAAACTTCTGGAACGCGGTAATCCACCGCCACCGCGTAGGCGTTGGTGGCGCTAGCGAAGACTTCCGAAGCGGTTGCGGATTCCGCACCTGCTCTGGCAGTGGCGGTTGCGCCGTAGCCAAACTCCTTTTTGGGGACAAACGAGAACCGCGCCATCCCTGCCGCATCGGTCTTGCCGGTGAGGTTTGCTTCTTCCGTGTCCACCCCGCTGGTGATCCGACAGACGACGTCCGCCGTTTGTCCCGCAGGCAGCCCCTTCACGAGAACGTCGAGATTGACGGGGTCGCCGGGTTTCACCCGCAATTTGTCCGCCTCGACGCTGACTTCCAAAGCGAGCAGTTGCGGACCGAGCGCGATGGCGAAAAGGATTGCCAGAAGGAAGCTCGTGTTCATCGGGAAGTAGCGGTTGATTTGTCCTATGGTGCCGACGCAACCGGGATGAACCTCAGGTCGGCGATCTTGACCGTGATATCCAGGATTTCCAATCCCTGAAGGATTTGCGAGATGGAGAGGCTGGTCACATCGGTCCGGTCCCAGTCCTCGGAAACTCCAGAATCGTTGACATCGACTATGAAATTCTCGACTGGCACAACGACCTCATGCCACTCGTCATCCGCGGTGTAGGTTTCCACGAATATGATGGTGCTTTCGCGCTTGGGGTTACCGAGATAGATCCACAGGTTGAGGGTATTTCTCGGTTGACCGTTTAGGTCGGTGAGTTCACGGACATTGATTTTGTAGGAGAAAGCCACCGCTTGCTGCGAGGTAAGATCCACGGGTTCGGGCAGCTTGTCGCAGATCAAGGCGGCCCAGAGATCGGGACCCGGGCGGCCCTTGACATCGTAAGCCAGGCAGCCTGTTCCGGCGACTTTATCGGTGGTGTCGAAACGCAATTCCGAGAAGGTGCTTTCGGCCTTGTCCCCGTGGAACTTAAGTCGCCAGTCTTCGAGATGGTCCGTGAGCCCCTGCGCGGGAGCCAAGTGGGAGATTGCGGCAAATGTTGCCAGTGCGAGGAGGTGTTTCATTGTGGTGTTCATTGTAGTTTTCATTGTGGTGTTCTTACATGTTTTTCTGGGCGGTGAGCATCTCCGGGAGCTTCTCGCCGGGGACGCATTTCACGAGGATCATTCGATCGATGAGAATGGCGTCGCGTTCATAGAGCTGGCCGAATGGGAAGTTCGGTCCCGTGAGACGGATCGACCAATAGACCTTCCACTCTTGATCGGGATTCGCCGGGTCGTAGAGGCTGTTAAGAGCTACTTGGTGGCCCCAGGATTTGGTGGCCACAGTCCGTGTGGCTGGGCCGATCTTGCCGGGGTCGCAGGAATACCAGTGGTAGCCACCTTCCTTGAGTTTATCGAGGTGCACTTCAGAATTGCTGATACCATGCTTGTCCTGGGTCGGCTTACCGGCATACTTCACCGTGCTGGAATAGTCATAGAGAAACAGATAGATCGGGGTGCGCCCGTTTTTGAGGAAAAACGGACTGTCGGTCTGCACGCAGAAAGCCATGCCCATGGCGGCGGCGGGGTCTGCGTCCAGTGTGCCGCCTATGGTGTTGCCGAGCAACTGCGGCCAGGCCAGATCCACGATGCGATCGCTCGGGATGCCGGCCAGTTCCGGCGGCAGCGGGGGCATCATCTCGCCCCCTTGGCAAATGATGTCCAGATATTCTTTGAGCATTTCGTGGAATTGCACTTTGCCGCTGGTGTAGATATTGAAGGTTGGCGACGACTTCCAATACTCCACGAACCGCACCTGCCACCAGTAGTTCGTTGCGTTCTCGAGTGTGTCGAGGATGCGCTGGCGGATGGCATCCTTCGGCCAGGGATAGTCCCCGGGCGTGCCGCCTGCCGCCAGGTAGTCGCTTCGCAACTGATGGCGGTATTGCAGGACCACCAGGTCGAGATTGATGCGCACGTCCCTCAGCCGGCCCAGCAGAACGGGGTCACCGGCGGCGGTCTTTTCGGCTGAGGCCATAAGATCCTGCGCCTGTTTCATGAAGTCGAAGGTCACCGCTTGAAACGGATAATAGGGCAAACGGTTTTTTTTGAGTTCAAGCAGGGCGGTCATCATCGGGGCGGCCTTGCCATAAACGCCGTTCAGAAACTCGCGGATGAGCGGCTCGATGTTGACGCCGGGATCGCACATGAGTTTGGCCGAGAGCCAGGTGTTGAGCTCATACTGGTCCGGCAGCACGGGCGGGCAGTTCCATTCCGCTTCGATGAACATGCCGGTGTAGCCGCCTTTTTTGGCAAAGTCCTTGAACATCCGGTCCATTGACCAAAGCATCGGCTTGAAATTGTCGATCGATGGCACCATGCCGCACTGGTAGTCCCATACCCAAAGTCGCTTGCAGACCTTTTCCCAGCCTTCGTAGCGTTCCATGTCCTTCTTTGCAAATGGGATGTTCGGGTTGATATGGCCGCCCGAGGCGCTGCCGCCTCCGCACATCTGGACGATTACGTTCGGATGTGCCGTGATCCCGACCGGCGGAGCGGAGGAGTAGTTGTAGGAGAGCGTGAGGATGCGCTGGTTGGGGAATTCCTTGCAAACGATCTCCGCCACCTTGTTGACGAATTGCAAAATCAGCCCGGCCTCGTGTTGGTTATCGCGGACAGTTCCCGGTGGCATATACTGAAGCGCGATTTTTTCGCACTCCTTGCACTCGCACATCGGGCGCGAGGCATCGTTGGGAACAACCGCGGCATAGTAGGCGTCCGGATTCTTCTTGATCCATTCGATGACGTTTTTTGCGAACTCCTTCGTCATTTCCGGATTGCTCAGGCAGAGATGAAAGTAACCGGTGCCGGTGTTCTCCGACGTCACCCGCTTCCCCTCATACAGCGGGAAGAATTCCGGGTTGGTCTTGAAATACTTTTCATCCGGAATGAACTCAGTGAACGAGTGGCTGGCGGGATGTTTCGTAACGACCTGGCCGCCGTATTCCTCCGGTGATTCCACCCATGTGCCACCCTTGCCCCAGGACGTGATGTATTTCAGTCCCACGTTGAATCGGTTTCGGGCCAGCCAGCGGACGGTATCCATGGGGCCGGGGGCGGGCATGCCTGGAGGCAAGGTTACTTCCGGCAACTGCGGATAGGCCCCGCTGAATGCATTGTTGTAGCGGTATTCGTAAGCCGGTTTGAAACGGCGGTCCAGCGTCGGCAGGGCCAGCGACACCTTCCCGGGGACATTCTCGATCCAGGGAGTAAACCAGCGCACACTCAGGTCTTTCTCCAGCAGGTCATAGACCCCGTAGAGTGTGCCGCGCTGGCGTCCGCCTCCGACAATGAGGCTGTCTTCGTGTGTCTTCACCAGGGATTCCTCCTCGCCGAAGGTTGAAAAATCCGCGCCGTTCTTTTTGGCGAATTCTGTCCAGCCGACATAAATCGCCGGACCGCCTTGGAAATCCTTTTCCTCCACGGTCGCGAACTCCGCGCCAGTGATCTTTTTCAGGTAGTCCGCCAGCTCTTTTGCGGCGGTCTTCTCGGCGGGGATCGCGCCCCCGGAGTTGACCACGATTGTCGCCAGCGGCTTGCCATCGGCGGTGAGTTTGACGCCGTCTCCCGCAATCGCCGCTGTGGCAAGAAAAGTGGTGCAGAGGCTTGCGATGATCTTAGCGAGCATGGGTCGGTTTTTCATATTCATGGTTTCGGTAGTGCAGTCGGTTCGTCTTTCACCAGAATGACGCGGTCGAACCAAAGGCCATTGGGCTTGGTCTTGTCGCCAAACGGGAGGTCCGGCCCTTGCGTCTTGAGCGACACATAGGCGGTGTAGAGGTTTTTATCTTTCTTGGGATCCAGTAGGGAAATCTTCGGGCGCACCGCAAAACGCGAGCTTCCGGTCCAGTAGAAATAGGAGATTTCGTTCAGGTTGTATCGCCCCATCTTATAAAGATGGTAGCCCGCGCCCTTGATGGCCCCGCGCTCGATGTTTCGACCCGTAAAGTGGAATGGCAGCGCGCTTTTATCGTGTTCCGAGGGCTCGTTCTTCAGAAAAATCCCCACACCGCCCGGTGCGTCGGGGTCGTTCTGCGGAAGGTCGGGAAGAAAGTCCCGATAACCTGCCCACCAGTTGTTTCCCAACCCGCAGCCCGCTCCGATGACCGGGACGGGGAGTTCCACGATGCGCTCCGGTGCCACGCCTTTGAGTTCCTCCGGCAGCGGAAGCGGTCCGGTGGAGGCCCGGGCACTGCGGATGATTGGTTCCACCAGCAGGGTCTTGTAGCCTTCGAGCCATTCCCGCTTCACCAGCCAGCGTTTTTGCTCGAACAGGAGGTCAAGGTGCGGTTCGGCTCTGGCGATGATTTTCTCTTTGTCGAAGGGAAATTCGGCCGGGTTCTTTCCGCTGCGAGTCCACTCGGTGAGATTTTTATTCCAGTAGAGGAGCGTCGCCATGTCGTGGTGCCAGCGCACGTCGCGCACCCGGTCGAAATACGGGCCCTTGCCGCCGACGGCGGCTTCCGCCTCGCTCAGCAGTCGGTCGCCTTCGCTGAGGAACG
>Ga0335398_10003048_pt1 | contig 25193 bp, 24 predicted proteins | sample BON03_FD_205742 | JGI IMG/M metagenome (GOLD analysis project Ga0335398, IMG submission 205742) | Freshwater microbial communities from Lake Bonney liftoff mats and glacier meltwater in Antarctica - BON-03 (spades assembly) (version 2) | ecosystem: Environmental > Aquatic > Freshwater > Ice >... | reverse complement strand
AGCCTGGGGTGAGGATAGGAGGGGAGGCCACCCGAGGGGTGCGATTTCTCCTGGCGGAAACCGTCGAGCTGGTGCTCGCTCAGACGCCCTTCGAGGTACGCCCTGGCATACATACCGGGGGAGGCGTGACCTTGGTAAAAAATCTGGTCCCCACCTCCGGGGTGATCTGCACCACGGAAGAAGTGGTTGTGACCCACTTCGTAAAGGGCAGCCGAAGAGGCATAGGTCGAAATGTGACCACCGACAGAAATTCCTGGGCGTTGAGCCCGGTGCACGGTGATGGCGGCGTTCCAGCGAATCCAGGCGCGATAGCGCCGCTCTATCTCCTCGTTACCGGGGAACTCGGGCTCATTTTCGGGGGCGATGGTGTTGAGGTAGTCGGTGGTCGGAACCATCGGAACACCCAGGTGAAGCTCTTTGGAGCGCTTGAGAAGGCTCAGCATGATCTCTCGGGCGCGCTGGTGGCCCGAGCGGGCAACAACAGCATCAAGAGATTCTTGCCATTCACTGGTCTCCGTGGGGTCAGAGTCCATCGTGTGAAACGAATAGGGGTCTTGGTCGTTAACAGCCACTCTGACCTCTTCCTGTGTGTGGTAGATCCAGAAGTCCACTTCTCAGGGGGTTGCCTCGAGCAAGTGGTCCAAGTCTAGTCCCACAGGTGCGCACTGCCAGATGGGGGCACAAAGCCCTCCGGTGGTTTAGCATAAAGCGTTGGGCCTGTAGCTCAGTTGGTTAGAGCGCCACGTTTACACCGTGGATGCCGGGGGTTCGAGTCCCTCCGGGCCCACCGATTGTGTGAGTCTTGCCTGAGGTCGCAAATTTCTGCTTCTTTCCGCTCCCGGCGAGGGGCAAATGGACCCTTACTGACGTGTGTCCTCAGCCATCAACCAAGACACCTGCGGCCTCAATGGGTTTGGAGGGCGTGGTTTCCTGTCCTCTTTGGAGGACGCTTGCTTAGCCCAAGATTCACTGGTTTCCCGCCAGAAGAGGCTGCCGCCTGCTGTCGACGGCATCGCGCTCACCTCCTAACGATGGGCGCCTGCGAGAATTTTCTCCTGAGGCATCGTGACACCTGATTCCGCCGCCAAGACAACACAGGGAATCCAGGGACACATCCGATGAAACCGGATTTTTCCGTCCCAGGAGCAAATGTGGCACGGGCATCAGGGGCAGAACCCAGTTATACGATGTCCGAAATTAATACTCTCTGGTTGGTTTCCGTAGCCTTGTGAATGGCGGCCCCTACCCTCGCCGCTGCCGCTCCATCCGCAAACGTTGCCCCTTCAGGGCCGACTGATGACGCTCCTGCTAGGAGGCTCTCGACAAAATGGGCGTACATGTTGATGTGTGCGTGTTCCCAACCGAGCACATGCGCGCTCGGCCACCAGTTTTCTACCAGAGTGTGGTGGGCTTCATTCACGATGATTTCGGTAAAACCCTCGGTTTTTGACCCATTTCGATTGAAATAGTTCAGGATGTTGAGGTTTTCAAGATCCCAGAACACACTTCCCTTCGAGCCGTTAATTTCCCAGGACAAACGGTTCTTACGGCCGGGTGCGATGAGAGTGGCAGAGATGGTCCCGGTCGACCCTCCGCTGAACTGTGCAAGCGCATCTACGGTATCTATCGGTTCTCCTCTCGGCGGAGAAGTGCGGGGATTGGTCATCAGAGCAGAAACGCTGTCCACTTCCCCTAGGAGAAAGCGAGCGGCATCTATCGCGTGACTTCCTATGACATCAAGAGCGCCCGTTTTGTTTCCAAATTCTGCGGTTGGGTCAGTGTGCCAATCCTGTGAATATCGAAAGTTGGCACTGAAGATCTCACCGAGCTCTCCACCTTTGATCATTTCGTAGGCAAGTCGAACAGCAGGGAGGAAGCGGTAGTTAAAACACGTCAAGTTAAGCGTTCCAGCCTTCTCCGCCTCGTGGGCCAGGGTTCTTGCTTCCGTCCAGTTTCCAAGTGGCTTCTCGCAAACCACGTGCTTGCCCGCTCGCAGGGCCGCGAGACTCGGCTCATAATGAAGGTCGTCCGGCCCCACGTTGACGAACACATCGATAGCTTTATCGGCCACAATTTCTTGCCAGTCCGTTGTGTATTTTTCCCACCCAAATCGAGTAGCCGCTTCTGAGACACTCGTTTCGTTACGCCCGCTTATCGCAGCAAGCCTGCACTGGGCAGACTTGGGCCAGAACATGTAGGGCAGAGTCTTGAGTGCGTTGCTGTGGGCTTTACCCATAAATCCATAACCCAGCATCCCGAATGTGATTGTGGGTCGCTGATCTTGGGACGCCGTTGTCAGGCTCATTTGCCTGCGCCGATCTCGTTTCGAATCCATTTCAGATGGTCTATCGACTCGCTCACGTTTTGTTCCTCGGTGAGTGTGTCGAAAGGGGCACCCATAAGGTCCATCTCGATCGCTAGGGAACCCTGAAATTTTGCCTTGTCGAGGATTTGCGCAATACCGAGAAGGTCGACGTCACCCTTTCCCGCCGGCACGGAAGGCCAAGAGGTGAAACGCTCCATTGGATTCCCTCCTTTTCGGAAAGCTACGTCCTTGGTGTGAGTCGCGACGCAGTGGGGCGCTAGGTTCTCCGCCGCGACGAGCGGGTCCTCGAACATGCGTAAAGCATTTCCCGTGTCGAAGTTTGCCTTGAGATTTGGGCTTCCCACTCCGTCCAGAATTTGGAGAATTTCCTCTGAAGTGAAGTCAATATGGTTTTCGATGGCGAGTGTTACGTTGTGAGATTCCGCTACTGCCACTGCTTTTTTTAACATCTCGACAGAGTTCTTCACCATTTCTTTATGGTCGCCATCTACATAAAGCATGCTTGCCGCCACGATTCGCATTATTGAAGCACCCACGTGGGAGGCACGCGGAATGTGTTTGATGAGGTCATCAAGGGCGGCCTGATCCGTCCCCCCGTGCAGACCATCAGGATGGCCCCAACCGATTACTCTTTTGAGCCCCACTCGATCAAGCTCGGCATTGAGCTTTGCGCAGTAGTTGTCGTCGAAAACAGGAAAGAAAATGGTTTCAAGAGCCACCTCATCTACGTCGAGACCGACCGCAAAAGGGACAAAGTCCTCCAACATGTCCCATTTGACCCCGGGATCCTGTTGGAGTCCACCCTCGTAAACCTCACCGAAATAACGGTGAAAAGTGTAGCTGTCAATTCCAATCAACATGACGCGATCTCCTTTGATGTGTCTGCGGTTTTTTCGGCGAAAAAAACGCTGCTATGTAGTGAAACTACTACGACGACGTCACAGTCGCAAAATTAGGGACGAAATTACGTGGAATTCCCCTCAAAGAGTCGAGTAAGGTAGTAGAACTACATTGATAGAAAGTTTTTTGATGAGATGGTGGGCGTGAAAGAAAATTCATTGGGGAAAATTCTTGTCACTCCACGATCTCTTACTCGCGAAGGGTTGGATTCTGTACGCGAGCTTCTTCCCTTACGTCATGCAGGGTTTCATTTGGTCAGTGCATCTCCTGGGCAGACACCAAGCCAAAAGGAGCTTCTCGCTTTGGTTGGCGACTGTGTTGGCTGGCTTGCTGGGATTGAGAAAATCTCTCGAGAGGTGCTGAGTGCGGCACCCGCCCTTCGGGTTATCGCCCGGAATGGTGTGGGAACGGACGGGATTGACTCTGAGGCCATCGCTGAATTCGCTGTGACTTTGACCACTGCGGCAGGCGCCAACTCCCAAGGAGTCGCGGACCTCGCACTAGCGCTGGCCCTGACCTGTGCGCGTCAGATTCCGTGGGCATCCCAGCGAGTTAAGAGCGGTGGCTGGGACAGGGAACTAACTCTTGAGGTGTCTGAAATGACAGTGGGCGTGGTTGGGCTTGGCTCCATTGGGAGAAAGGTTGCTGCGTCTTTTGCGGCTCTGGGGTCTGCGGTCGTGGGCCATGACCCATTCCAGTCAGACGCAGAGATTCGTGCGGTAACTCTCGACGAGCTGTTTCAAATTTCTGACATCATCACCCTCCACCTTCCTGCGATTGACGGTTCGAAGCCTCTCGTGTCCCATGAGCTTCTCGGGCGCACCAAACCGTCCACTGTTCTCGTGAACACTGCTCGCTCCGCTTTGGTCGATGATGACGCGGTCCTGAATGCCCTTGATAGTGGAAGGTTAATGGCATATGCAGTTGATGCGTATGACACTGAGCCGCCGAAAATGAGTGCTCTTCTTCGTCACGATAGAGTCGTCGCTACCCCTCACTTGGGCGCCTTCACCCACCTCAGCGTCGCGAGAGCAACATCTATGGCAGTGAGTTCACTCCTTGATGAGCTGGGGAAAAATGTCCGTAGTTAAGGTCTTAGGTTCGGCTGGTGTCGTCGCCGTGGTTCGAGCGCCGGACGCCCAATCGGTAATTCAGGTTGCCGAGGCGCTTATAGAAGGTGGTGTTTATGTCATCGAAGTTACCTTCACAACACCGGACGCGGCGTCAGCTATTTCTAATGTGGCTTCGCGGTTTGGGGGAGATGTTGTGGTCGGAGCCGGAACGGTAACTACCCCATTACAGGCGAAAATAGCCGCAGATTCGGGGGCCCAATTTTTGGTCAGCCCTGGATTTGATGTCGAGGTGGGTGAGGCGATGAGGGATACAGGTGTCACGACCATTGTGGGTAGTTTGACTCCTAGTGAGGTTATGGCTGCAGTGAGCTTCGGTGCGGAAATTATCAAAATTTTTCCTGCTTCGCTGGGTGGGCCGAGTTACCTCAAATCCCTGAGAGGGCCTTTTCCGGTCGCACGGTTTATGCCGACCGGGGGAGTGAGACCGGACAATCTTAAGGATTGGCTTCGGGCCGGTGCCTTTGCTGTCGGCGCGGGGGGAGATCTTGTTTCCGAGAGAGCGATTCGAGAAAAAGATTGGGAATCGATAACCCTTGTTGCTAAGCAATTCATGAGATCGCTGAACGAACACAGAGACCAACATGCTGGTGGTCGGAGTGATTAGGACAGTTTTGGGCGACGCCCCGTCGGAAACCCTTGGCAGAGTGAACTACCACGAGCATGTCTTTCAGGTCTCTCCTTTGCTTCCTGGAGACGAGTTGGACGAATTCGAACCCTCTTTGAAGGAGGTTGTGCGTCTTAGGGAGTCCGGCTTTCAAGCGATGATTGACGCAACTCCGATAGGACTTGGGAGACAACCCGATGCGCTGAAAAAAATCAGCGCCACAACAGGGGTTTCCATCGTGGCTACGACTGGGCTCCACAGAGAAGCTCACTACGTGCCGGACTTTTTTGCCTTCAAGTTGTCGGAGAATGAACTTGGAGATCTCTTTGTCAAGGAAATCCGCGAGGGGATGGGCGAGTCCTCCGTTAAGGCGGGGATTCTGAAGTGCGGCGTCGACTATTGGTCGATATCGACTCATCAAAAGAAGGTGTTGGGGGCTCTCGCGAAGGCCCACCACGAGACCAACTCTCCCATTATGATTCACACCGAGCACGGGAGCGCGGCATTTGAAGTAGTGGATTTTCTTTCAAGGCTGGGCGTTAGCCACGAGGCTATTGTTCTTGCCCACATGGACAGGAACCCGGACCCATTCCTCCACCGCGATCTTGCCGAACTGGGAGTCTATGTCGGGTACGACGGATTCGGTCGACCCAAGATCTTCCCGGACTCTGTGTTAATAGCCTGTCTGTCGAAAGTCGTAAATTTGGGTGGGGGGAGCCGAATTCTCATCGGGGGAGACGTTGCCCGGCGTTCCCGTTATGTTGAGTATGGCGGGATGCCAGGACTCGAGTATTTGGGGAAGAGAGTTGTCCCACGGCTCCAAGAAGAATTAGGCTCCGAAGCGGTTGCCATGGTGTTGGAGGGAAACGCTGCTCGCTTCCTTTCGCGATTCTGAGCCGGGGCTTGCAGCAAGGTCCCACTCAGCCGTGAGGTCTGAGTACTGCCTTTATGCAATCACTTGATGCAACTGCGCTCAAGGCATCTCCGTACTCTTCTAAGGTGAATCGATGGGACACGAAGCCTCGTGTATCGACGCGCGCACCCCGCAACGCTTGCAACGACCGGTCAAATGCAAACTGTTGAGCGAAAGAGCCCTTAATTGTCAGTTCCCTGCGGAAAATGTCGTAGGGAAAAACTTTCCAGGTTGCAGCCTCGGAGGCCATCCCGTAAACGAATATGGTGCCACCAACTCGGACCAATGGGGGTGCTTGTTCTAAGACGTCGGTGGAGCCTGTCGCATCAATAAAGTAGTCGAATCCGGCTCCCGCAAGCTCGTGTAGTTTGTCATACGCAGCCGACGGATCTGCGCGGTCAATTTTCACAACCGCATCGGCACCACGTTCGAGTGCGAGGTCGAGTTTATGTTGTGTGGGTGCCGCGACAACCAATTCGCCAGCTCCACTTGCTCTGAGGAGTTGGGTCAACACTAGGCCTGTGGGCCCTGCACCCATGAGCAAAACTCGCGAGCCAGGGACAAGGTCCAGGACGTCGAGACCGTGGACGACACAGGCGACAGGCTCGGCAAACACTGCTACTTCAGGGTCTAAGTCGTTAACAACGAAGCATCGGTTCGAGGGTGTCACGACATACTCTGCAAAACCACCCGGGGCGTTTACGCCTTGAGCCTCGATTGATCTGCAATAGGCAGGCCTTGCTCGCCGACACTCGTCGCAGGAACCGCAGGAGCCTGTGTTGTCAAACGTGACAAGATCTCCAACTTTTACCGAGGTAACCTCGTTGCCAATTTGGACGACCTCTCCACATACTTCGTGCCCCGGGGTGAGCGGGTAGGTGGGACCGAATTCTCCTTCATGCAGGTGAAGGTCAGTTCCGCACACCCCTGCAACGAGCACCCGAATCAGACACTCGTGACTTTTGGGGGAAGGCATTGGAACTTCTTTGATTTCAAAGTTTCCAGGACGGTTGTAGACGACAGCTTTCATTTTCCGTTTCACACTTTCCGAGATTTGAGATTTAGTGATGAGCACACCAGTTCCAAGCGCCGCGCTTGAGCCCCTAGGGCAAGAACGGCGTGGTGGGAAACGAGGTTTTCGACGAATCGATAACCATCTTCCACGCGCAGCACAGCTCCATTGAGACAATCCGAATGCGCGTACTGTTCATAATTGGTTAGCTTGGCCGGGGTAAAGACGAACTCGTCCATGGTGCTAGCAATCTTGACAATCGTGATGTCTCCTTCTGGGAGTCTCGCGTCAATGACGTTTGCATTTGGATCGACGATTTCGAGCACAGGGGGCCTCAAGGTCCATTCCGTAGCCCACGATTGAGGAATCACCCCCACAAAGCCGCAGTGAGCGGCCAGAATGTGATTCTCAGGGCTTTCAACTTCCGGGAAATACGGAATCTTCTCGTGTTTGAGGGCGGTTTGGCCCATGAGAAACGGGTAGAGATTGGTCATAATGGCTGGAGTTCGGAGAGACTCCCACAAAATAAACTGCGTAATCATTGACGTGAGGTCGGCCTCACAACCCCAAATGAGACCCCTTTCCTCGAAGAGAAGGTTCCACGCCAAGCACGGGGTTGTAGTGGAGGTTGTCGATTCGTTCAAGCAGTTGATTCCGGCTGCAATCACTCCGGGAGTCGAATCCAAATCGTCCGCGAGGGCCAGTTTGATTCTCAAAGCCGCATCGCGCGCCTGTGCGGCTAACCCTTCGATCGGGACGCTTGCGTTGATCCGCCGAATTTCTTCGTCCACCCGCTGCTGGTCTATGGAATCTGCTCGTGCCTGAAGCTCCTTGTAGCTCCGACGTTCGATCTGGACGCCGAACTGAGCCTGGAGGTCCTCGACACACTCCTCCTCCCACCAGTAGAAGCGTTTAAATATGTCCGGCTGTTTTCCCGCCCCTAAATCGTCTTGATAGGCGAGCATGATGGATGAGCCGAGTCTTTGCTTGACTCCAAGAGCCCGAGAAATATCGAAAAACTCCGACAGCGATGTCGGAGCGATAGTCTCGACTCCGCGCCGGCGGAGATAGTCCCTTATTTCCCAGTCCCACATCGATACGGTGCCAAACTCACTCGTAACAATAAGAAGTGGCACCGAAATTTTGCGGAACTCAGATAGGCGCTGGTAGGCAACCCCACTCATATCCGGGACCACCACCGCAGTGCATGAAGTCTCAGATGCATGCGCAATCGACAGAGGGTCCAACCACGTCACAGTGTCCTTTGATAGCTCCTTCAACGCATCAAGTTGATGGGAAAAAGAGGCTGTGGGCGAATCTTCTAGGTAGATTGGTAGCAGCGTGGGCAGGTGATTCATCTTTTGTCCTTCTCTAGGCGGGCTCCGAATCGAAATGACCGAGTCTCTCCGGGGCGAAGAGCGATAGCGTTTTCTTGGTCCGATCGATTAAAGGCGTTGGTGAGAGCCTCGACCGGTTCGACAGCCAAGGATCCGCGGGGATTAGCGCTTGTGCCGCCGGTATAGATGTGAACAAAGCCTCGTTCTTGCCACACATCGAGCATCAAGCCAGCTTCGCTATTCCGCACGAAAGTGTGAAAAAGCCCGTCGGGACCCGACTCAAGCCCGACGAAGCATGTGTCCAGCTCGACAGCCTCCAGTGGTCGGAAGGCGCGAAAATCCATGAGTCCTTCCACTGGAATGATGGCCGCAGCACCCTCCACCGGAATCAGAGAGCTGTCGGTTAAGACCCTATGGGTGGCGCTTGTCATCAGCTCCAGTGCGGAAACATTGGAGGCTCCCAGAGAAAAATAAGGGTGCCACCCCATTCCGAATGGCGCAACCTCTAAACCATCGTTACTGCCTGAGGTGATGAGCCCCACACCATCCGGGGTGATTGTGTATTCCACTTCGGCACGAACCGAGTAGGGATACCCCACCCCACGTTGGTTTTGAAGCGCTGTTGTGGCAAACAAAACGCTCACTTTGTCCGTCTCGCGCAGGATGCCCTCTACCGTAAAATCTGAGTTGCGGGTGATGCCGTGCAATACGACATCTCGACCACCAGGGCCCTCTTCATCGAAAGAGATTTCTTTGTGCCTATAGCGGTATCGGTTACCACGGATTCGGTTTGAGAACGGCATCATGACGGCACTGCGGAGGGAATCCTGATCGGTGAGTTCTTCAGGGCTTGAGTACCCGTCGATAAGGTCAGTCCCCTCAAATGTCCATGAGAGTAGGGTTGCCCCTCGCAAAGAAATCAGTACTTCGTTTGGTCCACATCGAATCCGCAGGGCGGGAAACGTTCCCAGAAGAGCTTCCTCTACGGTTGTGAGAACCATGAGCCGCTACCCGCGCATTTGCGCGAGGCGTTCCTTCATCACGCGGACATGCTCCAGGCCAGCCTCGCCGCCTCGAATAGCTACTGCAGTGGCAAGAATATCGACAACAACTAGCCCCGCCAGTCTCGAGACTGTCGGGGTGTAGTAGTCAGTATCCTCAAAGGTACTCAGTCGTATATCAATGTCGGCAAGCTCTGAGAGAGGGCCGTCGTCTCCCGTAACTGAAATCAGGGTAGCCCCCGCAGTTTTGGCCTCTCGCGCAACTGACAAAGTCGACCTGGTTTGACCAGTGTTTGAAAAAGCAACCGCTGCAGCACCGGGCTTGCTCATGGAAGCGGCGATGAATTGTTGATGGAAGTCTGCAGGCGCCTGGCAGGGCACCCCAAACAGAGGGAACTTCTGTTGCGCATCCTGTGCGACGATTCCGGATGCTCCTGCTCCGATGAAGAGAATTTCGGAGCAACTCGAAAGTATCTCCACCGCCTCACTTACGCTGCTAAGGCTGAGCCTTTTCCTCGCGCGGTCCAGGCTCGACATCGTGTGGCTGAACACTTTCTCAATCAGCTCTTCAGGGGTGTCGGCTTGGTCGATGGCAGAGAAGGTTACGGGTAGTCCGAGTGCAATGGTCTGCGCGAGAGCAATCTTGAAGGGTCGAAAGCCATCGAAGCCAATGGCATAACAAAACCTCATCACGGTCGGCTCGCTGACATTCGCGGCGTCAGCAAGGCCCGCCATATTTAAGTCCATGGCGTGGATTGGATCCGCAAGGATAACCTCGGCAACTGCTTTTTCCGAGGTTCTTAAGTCTTTCAAGCGCGCCGATAACGTCTCCAGCAAAGTGGTCTGCTTGCCGCCGGATGGGTTCATGTTTTAATCCTCTTTGTCATTCGACTCATGGCCGTAATCATCGAGCCCGTTTTGCAAGTAGGGACAATTCCTCAAACAGTGGTCCGGTTGTGGGAATGTCTATATCGAAAACCTCGGCGATTACCCGGGTCCACCCGTGGAGAAAATAGTTCCAGCCGTCTTCGATGTGCTGTAGGGATCCCTCGTGTTTGCGAGCTTGGTCCAGAAACACTATTTCTCCGCGGTAGTTGAGCTCCCATATTAATCCCTCACCTGGAAACACGGCATCGTTGGTGATGGGCGAACCCGGGGCGTCTTTTCCTAATCCGGTTGCGTTCACGACAAGTGAAGCCGGAGGAAGTGTCTCGAGAATTCGATCATTGTCCCCCTGGGCTGCAGCCAATATGTACTTGAACTGCGGAGCGCTATCGAATTTATCTTGGATTGAGCGAAGATGATCAAGGCGAGGCTGAGATCGATTGCTAATAATGATGGTCTCCGGCCGATCTGCCTTCTTGAGATGTTGGCTGAGGTGCCAAGAGATTGCGATTGTTGACCCCCCCGCACCCATAAGAAATGCGTGTCCTCCTGTGTCGCGCCAATGCTTACGGGGAACGAAAGAATCTAGCGCTAGGCCGCTTGAAATGGGGTCCTTAGCGTGGGAAACCAGCTGGCTTTTTCTCTTTGATATGCAGCTAGTTTCTCTCATTAGCAGGGCAAAGGGGTCAACCACATCAAACATGTCAGCCGAAGCCTCGAACAAATCCAGTTTATGTGTCGTAACCAGTGCCCCTAATGCCAACGGGTTGGAACTAATGAAGCTAACCACGCTCCGGTAGGCATTCTGTGAAGCGTGTAGGGGAAGGTCAATTCCTTGGAGCCTCGATTGGGGGAGTCCCAGCCGCTTTGCCCATTTCGGAAAAACACGTTGGATAGAAGATTGTCCGGTGCTGACCCCGATGAAATACAACGTGGGGTCGACCGGTGGGCTTAGCGTTTCGGCAGTCATGACCGGAAGTGTCATTACTTCACCAGCTCATATCCCCGATGACGGAAATTTTCTTTCAAAGCCCACTTTTCGCCGTCGGGCGATGAAATGACAAGATTTTTCATGCCTCCCGCTCGGTTGATGATCTGGTAATCCTGGCCAGCGTCACTGGGATAACAAAAAAGTGTGGAGAAGTTTTCGTCTCCGACGTTGACGCTTCTGTGGACCCAACCACCCGGAACATGCACAGCGACACCCGGAGTGATCCCCACCGCTTCAGAGCGGCCGTGCAGATCGTCCATGAGCATGACGCCTCGACCTTTAAGACCAAAATAAAGTTCTTCTGCTTCCATTTTCGAATGCAGGTGCCCCCGAGTCATAAAATACTCTTCGCCAATCTTGCCCGGTCGCATAGTGCTCATTCCTATGGAAAGTGAACGCGGACCCACCTCGAGCGTTGAGACCTCTACGAAATAGGCCGGCTCACCGGAATCTCGTGCGAGGCAAGCCTGAAATTCAGCGATGTCTTGGTATGCACCCGCGAGTTCGCTCAACTGCTTCTCGTATCGCGAGTTTGACCCGTCGAGGGCGTCGAGAAGGAGATTAGGCTCTAAGCGCGCTGGAAGAATCATCCAGGTCTCCTGTCGAACCATGGTTCCATCCGGGAGTAGGCGTCGAGAAACCGGTCGAATTGTGTGGAAGCTCTCTCTAGAGATAGAGGGTTTGGTCGAATCGATTGGAGGTTGGTACTCAGTTGTTTTGAGATGAGGAAGGAGTCAAAAAAACCGATGCCCACCCCACCAACAATTGCCGCGCCGAGAGAGGTCGCTTCGTCTGCAAGAGAACGCTGATGAATCTGCAGGCCCCAGATGTTTGCAAAGATTGACAATAGTTTCTGCGAGTTGGCCGCTCCGCCGATCGCATCGATCTCGGGGATATCAGCCCCGTTAGCGGTAAATGCTCTGATGCCGGAAAGCAAATTAAAGGCTATTCCTTCGATAACTGCGCGCACCAGGTTTCCCCGTGTGTGGTGTCGAGAGATTCCTACAAACGCACCTCTTGCATTGGGATTCCAGTAGGGCGACCTCTCACCCAGAAGATGAGGGAGAAAATAGAGGTCTTCCGCAGCAGCTTGAGCGTCAAAAGCTTCGTTGATGAGATCCTCGTAGGAGTTATCGTCGGTTGGTTCCAGAACCTCTGAAATCCACTGTAATGAGGCCCCACCGGCTTGCATCGTGGCCGTGGGCACATATTGATTTGGCACTACATGACTAAACGTCATCGTCCGCATGCCGGGGTCGTGAATTGGGGCTGATGTTGCTAACGAGACCCAGGATGAGGATCCCAGGTATGTATACGCAACCGACGACGAGTCAATTACGCCGGAGCCAAGAGCGGCCATGGGTCCGTCGCCTCCGCCAATGACAACAGGTGTGCCTGCTCTCAACCCTGTGCTCGCTGCGGCGTCCTTCGTCACGGAACCTATTACCGCTGTGGATGGCACAACTTCTGGAAAGAGGTGGTCGAGTCCTGCGGCGGAAAAGATTTCGTCTGACCATTGTGACTTGACCTGGTCAAAGGCGTTTGTTCCACTAGCATCCGAGGGGTCGGTGGCCAGCACGCCAGTCAGCATGTAGGCGATGTAGTCCTTGGCGCACGTCACATGCCTCACCCGCTGAAAAACGTCGGGCTCGTTGTCTCTCACCCACATGACCTTTGGCAGTGAGTAGGTCGCGTTGAATCGATGACCGGTAATTTTGTAACCCCGATCAAGGCCGATTCGGTCGCTCAATTCGGCTGCCTGCACACTCGCACGGGTATCTGCCCAGATGATTGCGGGCCGCACAAGGCTCATGTCCTTGTCGAGAAGAACAGCTCCCATCATTTGCCCAGAAAACGCAACGGCATCAACGCCAGCAGATTCCCCTTTGACCTGATTTAACAACTCTTTCGAAGCGACACAGACAGCGAGCCACCAACTGAGAGGATCCTGTTCAGCCTTACCGCCCTCGCCGAAGTCAGAACTGTATCGCGCGGTATACGAGGCGATGACTTCGCCCGCGGGGCCCACCAAGGTGGCCTTATTTCCGGTGGTGCCAAGGTCGTGCGACATAATCATCGGAGTGACGAGCCTCCATCAAGCAGGAGTTCTGTGCCGCAGCAGTATCCAGCCTCATCGCTCAGGAGATACTCAATGGCACCAGTTACCTCGCTTAGAGTCGCAAATCGACCTAGAACGGTACCTTCCTTCCAGCTTCCATGCATGTGTTTCTTAAGCGCGTTCAGAGGAGTGTCGACGTAACCAGGGGAAACGCAATTCACCCTTACGTTTCTGCCGCCCCATTCGACCGCAAGTGAACGTGTCAGCGCCGCGACTCCCGCTTTAGAAGAGTTGTAAACGCTTTGTCGCTGGGGGGCGTTCACGACATGATTTCCGGACATAGACGCGACATTCACAATTGAACCGCCTCCGCGCGCCAGCAGCTCCCGGCCAAACTCTCGGCATGCGAGGAACACCCCGCGAAGATTTACTCCCATGACCCGGTCGAATTCATCAGCAGGCATTTCCTCGGCGGCGATATCGTTTTCCACCACTCCTGCGCAGTTAATTAGGTTCACAGGTGCGTCCGTTTGGCGATATATTTCGGCAACTGCCTGTTGAATTGAGCTCTCGCTCCTCACGTTGATTTCGAGGAACGTCGAGTCCTGGTCCCGGTCACCAGGGTGCGCAATGTCAAGGCAGAATACCGTCCCGCCTTGTTCCATTAGGGACTGGCAGAGGTGCGCGCCGATTCCTCCTGCACCCCCTATAACAGCGTAGGTACGCCCGCTGAACCGCATTTCACGCGACATGTGTCCTCCTAGCAATCTTCTCTGAAGCGGAGTAAAGATGTAGTAACGCTACACTATTGGCAGATAAGCAAAGCGATTTAAGTCTGTACAGGGATTAGATACAAGCCAATAACCACTGTTTATCTCAAAATTTTACGAAACTTGACCGAACTGAATGGCTCTAGTAGCGTAAATTATGTAGTAAACTTTCACCAGCAAGCGTTATCAACGGCGATTGGGCGTAGCCCAGCAGGCTTCGGGGGAGACTCCGAAAGGAGGCGGCATGGTTGACGCGATACTGCGCGCCGATGCGGTGTCCAAGTCCTTCAGCGGCGTGGAGGTTCTTTCCGAAGTCTCCATCGCGTTGATGCCGGGAAGTGTCCATGGGCTCGTGGGAGAAAACGGCGCTGGCAAATCGACCTTGATGAAGATATTTGCAGGTGTGTACCGCGCAGACCGAGGGTCGGTTTGGTTGGACGGGAAACACATTGATTTTGGGCATCCTCTTGAAGCCATGAAAGCGGGATTGGCCACAGTGTTTCAGGAGTTTAATCTCCTCCCGGATAGAACAGTTGCGGAGAATATCTATCTTGGGAGGGAACCCCAGAAATTCGGTTTCGTGAATTCCAAGAAGATGGTCGCTGACACCGGGGCGGTGATGGCGGAGCTGGGAATTGACTTCATTAGTCCCAGCTCTCGGGTTTCGTCACTATCCGTTGCTGAGCAGCAAATTGTGGAAATTATTAAGGCACTTTCCTTCGACGCCAGGGTGATTTCGATGGATGAGCCCACGGCGGCTCTTGCCGATCATGAAGTTCAGCTTCTTCAGTCAGTCATAGCTCGGCTCAAATCGCGAGGGGTCGGGATACTGTACGTTTCGCATCGCCTGAATGAGGTTTTCGATATCTGCGATGCCGTTTCTGTTCTCAAGGATGGGAAGTTGGTATGGGACGGCCTCATTGAGGAAATCACTCAGCCAGAAATGGTTCGCCTTATGGTTGGCCGGCCCATTGACGCGTTTTTTCCACCTGTGCTGGAGGGAACAACAATTGGCCAGACCCGCCTCGAAATTTTCGAGGGAGGAAATGAGTTTGTAGATTCCATCAATCTAAGCGTGAAGAGTGGCGAGATTGTCGGGATCGCGGGTCTGCAGGGCGCCGGTCGAACTGAGGTTGTGGAAGCAATTTTTGGCGCGGTGCCCTTTTCCCGAGGCCTAATCCACATTGATGGCGTTGAGACAAGCATTCGTAACCCTCGGCAAGCGGTGAAAGCTGGCATCGCTCTGGTGACAGAAGACAGAAAGGCTCAAGGCTTAGCCCTTGAACAATCCATTCTCGACAACGCACTCTTGACTGTGCGTGGCGCGCATCCCTCTCGGACCCGCGGGGCACGGCGTGATGCGCCAGGGGTTCTTTCCTCTTTAGAGGTCAACTCCACGAACCTGGGGCAGGAGATACAGTTTCTATCCGGCGGGAATCAACAAAAAGTTGTACTTTCCAAATGGCTTCTCACGAATCCTCGGATAGTCATCCTTGACGAGCCAACGCGAGGGATTGACGTTGGAGCAAAAGTAGCTGTCTATACATTGATGCGAGAACTTGCCCTCAAGGGTGTAGCCATATTAATGGTCTCGTCTGAGCTTCCGGAGGTAATTGGGATGTCAGATCGAATCGTGGTGATGCGCGAGGGGAGGCTTCAGCAGGGTCTCGGTCCTCAAGCGGATGAAGCCCAGATTCTTACTTTGGCAACAGGCACAATTGCGTTGACCGCTGAAGGCGAGAAATCGTGAGAGCGGCGGGGTTTTTGCAACGTTTCAGGAAATCCATGTCCTCGACGAGCCTCGTGTACATAGCTCTGTTTGTGGTGGTGGTGATTGGAGCCATCTTGGTTGGCGCAGAGGGGCGAAACTTTTTTAGTACCGGCAACTTGCGGGATGTTTTTACCGGGATGAGTGTTTTAGGCCTTGTGGGAATCGGCCAAACACTGGTAATTCTCAGCAGATCTCTCGACCTCTCCGTTCCCTACGTGATGAGCCTCTCAAGCCTGATAGCGGCCCAGACAATGTCTAGCGGGGGCGCGAGCATTGCGGTGGGGGTTGTTCTCGCGTTGCTCTTTTCCGCGGCAGTAGGTCTGGTAAACGGCCTTGTGGTCACGAAGCTTCGAGTGCATGGCTTCATCGCGACATTGGGTGTGGGGCTCATCATTAAGGGCTACCTCGATACGACTTATAAGGGTAGCGCCGGTTCCGTGCCGAAAGAGTTTCAATTTATCGGGTCTGCGGCGATAGGGGCCGTACCTGTATCCACTATTGGAATGCTCGCGCTTGCCGCAGCGGTCTATTTTTTACTGACTAAAACTCGGACCGGTCATCACATATACGCCGTGGGAGGCTCAGCAGAAGTGAGCCGCCTCTCTGGCCTGCGAACGTCGTCACCGGTTATTATCAGCCACGTTCTGTGCTCGCTTTCCGCGGGACTGGCAGGGATACTGCTTGCCAGCAGACTTGGAGTTGGCTCGCCCACGGTGGGAACCCAAGGGGGATACGACCTTCTGTCAATCGCTGCTGTGGTGGTGGGGGGCACACTCCTGTCGGGCGGTCACGGGTCGATTTGGGGAACCATCGGCGGAGTCGCGATTTTTGCCGTGCTAGATAGCGTGATGAGTGCAATTCAGTTCAACCCATTCCTCAAGGATGTGGTGCGGGGATTGGTCATTGTTGTCGCCGTGGCTATCTACTCCCGGCGGTCCTCGGAAACCAAAAGAGTTCGGTTTCCGGAGAAAGGTAAGTAGACGATGATGCGCGAGATCAGAAACTCCGCGGGAAAATCGGTGGCTCGCTCCGTCGCCGTAATTGTCGACCCGAGGCAAGCTGTATTTTTGGTGCTTATTTTGCTTCTTGCGACGATTTTCTTTCTCAACCCAGGGTTTGCCGAACCCAGTCAGTTCATCCGCTTTGTGCAAAGGGTCGCTCCGATCGCGATTTTGACGATGGGCCAGTTCTTTGTTCTCGTTAGTGGTGAATTTGATTTGTCGGTGGGGGCATTGATTGCAGTTCAGGTTGTAGTTGCCGGAAACCTCATCGGTCAGGACGAGTCGAAATCTATCCCCGTCCTTATTCTCATGTTTTTTATCGGCTTGGTGGTAGGACTGGTCAATGGGTTGGTGAGCTCGCTACTTCGAGTGCCGTCCTTTGTCGTGACCTTGGGCATGATGCTGGTCTTGCTCGGAGGGGTATATTTCGTCACCGGCGGCTCCGCCTCGGGCAACCCCGCAGATGGCTTTCGTTCCATCGGACGAGGCGGCATCGAGGGGTTTCCAATTTTTGGCCTGATGCCTTGGGCCGTCATCGTTCTGATTGTGTGCACCCTACTAGCGTCATACGTTTCTACTCGCCCGTTTGGGAAAACGCTCATAGCAATTGGAGACAACCCTGAAACCCAGTTCTACTCGGGGGCACGCGTTTGGTGGACCAAGACCCAAGCATTCATGATTTCTTCAACAAGCGCGACGGTGGCGGGGATCCTCCTTGTCGGGTATGCCGGAGTCCATCCTTCTGTAGGCAGAGGTTATGAATTCATCGCGATAACCGCTGCAGTTCTCGGCGGCGTAGTTCTTGGAGGAGGACGTGGATGGGTGTTGGGAGCGTTAGCTGGCGCCTTTACCCTCGAGGCGCTGTTTACGGTGCTCAACTTTGCTGATGTTCCTTCAACGTGGCGCGATTCTGTTCAGGGCATCATCATCATCGCTGCCGTGGCCTATTCAGCAGTTTCCCGAAACGGAATTCGGCGCAAAGGCACAAATTCAGCTTCTCCCGAAATCGGGGAAGGAGCGAGCGCCAGCGGGCGCTCTGCTCAAAACACATCACCATCACATGATTAACGAATTGAGGTTGGGTAATGAATACTAAAAGTAGATGGATGGCGGTCATCGGCATCACGACTCTATTCACCATCGCCGGATGTACCGACACGACGTCCACCACGACGCAGGACACCACAACGGAGGACACCACAGAAGCGACTGCCGTAGCGGAATCTGAGTGGTTCGATCAGGCAGTGTTCGATAAGCAGAGCGGTGAAAGGGAAGTTGCACCCCAAGGTCCAGTGGGCCAGCCGTACCTGCAGCACATCAACGCAGAAATGGTCAGCACGGCTGACTACGCGATTGATGGAGCGGGGAAGGTTTGCTTCGCAAACGCCTCGATTTCTAACCCGTGGCGAGTAACGGGTTGGATCACCATGAACCAACAATTGCAGGTGCTTATGGACTCAGGCGCAATCTCAGAAATGGAAACAAGGGATGCCCAGGATTCTGATGACACTCAGATTGCGGACATCGACTACTTCATTGAAGAAGGTGGCTGTGATTTGTTCCTCATCTCGCCTAACTCGACTGCAGCGATGACGCCGGCAGTTGAGAGGGCTTGCGAGACAGGAAAGCCAGTCGTTGTCTTTGACCGCGGAGTTCTCACCGACTGCCCCGTGACATTCATTCACCCCATCGGCGGTTTTGCTTGGGGAATTGACACTGCTGAGTTCCTTATCAGTAACCTTGAAGCGGGAGATCGAGTTGTTGCTCTCCGCATTCTCCCGGGAGTGGATGTCCTCGAAACGCGTTGGGCTAGCGCAAAGGTTCTGTTCGAGGATGCCGGAATTGACGCGGTCGATTACTTCACCGGCGCTGACCCAGCAGAGATAAAGAAAATTATCTCGGACGAGCTCGCCAAAGGTGATGTACGAGGCATTTGGATGGATGCAGGCGACGGTGGTGTCGCGGCACTGGAGGCATTCGAGGATGCTGGAGTTCCCTACCCGGTTATGACTGGTGAGGATCAGATTGCATTCATGAACAAGTGGCAAGCAACGGGAATCACTGCACTTGCACCTGTGTACTCCAATTTCCAGTGGAGGACTGCATTGTTAGCTGCGGCGAAAATATTCTCGGGAGAAGAAGTTCCCAAGGAATGGATACTTCCGCAACAGCCGATTACCGGTGACATGTTGGAAGCTGTCCTCGCGCTGAACGTGGGAATGCCTGACGGCCATTACGCCACTTTCGGAGGGGAAGACCTTCCTGGTTATCCCGCGGTCTGGCAGGAACGATTGGTTCCGTAAGGATCGATACGAATCGCATGGCCAGCTCGCGTTGGTTTTCCCGGAGGGGAAGACCAGCGCGAGCTGGCACTTCGAGAGCTAAGGGTGTCAAAAATGAATCGAAGGCTAGGTATAAACACATGGGTGTGGGGCTCGAGACTCGATGAGGACTCAATCGAGAATCTTGCGAGGAGGATTTCAAGCTTCGGGTACTCGGTGATCGAATTACCGATTGAGTTCGTGGGCGACTGGGATCCCTACCGGGTCCGCGACATAACCCAGGAATGCGGGTTGCAGGTCATCACGGTAGGCGCGATGGCGGCCGGCAGGAATTTAATTCGGGCGACAGAATCCCAGATCGAAGCGACTCAGCAGTACTTGATCGAGTGCTTAAGAATCTCTGCCATTGTTCAGTCTCCGACACTCGCCGGGCCTTTTTATTCCGAAACAGGGAGGACCTGGCAAAGCAATCGCGAAGAGCGGAAGGCAGATTATGCGTGTCTGCGAGAGGCGCTAATTCCGGTACTAGAACATGCCGAGCGCGAGAATGTTGTTCTCGCTATTGAACCTCTGAATCGATATGAAACGTCTCTTATTAATACTGTCGAGCAGCTGGCAGAGTCTTTGGGGCCACTCATGGGAGATTTCCTGGGGATGGCACTCGATACGTTCCATATGAACATCGAGGAAAAGAGCATCGACTTGGCTATTCGGCAGGCGGGTCGGCACCTGGCACACCTGCAAGTATGTGGGAACGATAGGGGTGCAGTAGGTGACGATCATTTCGATTGGCGGCCCCTTTGGCTTTCGCTCGACGAGGTCGGTTACAGCGGGCCAGTATGTGTAGAAAGCTTCACTTCTGAGAACGAAACGATAGCCACAGCTGCGTCTATCTGGAGACCACTTGCAAAAACCCAGGATGATTTGGCGCGTGACTCTCTGGACAAATTGAGGTCACTAGAGCAGGGCTGAAAAGTCCTGATGGACGAGTGTGGGCTGTGTGCGGGCGGCCGCAGCAAGGAAGCCTGGAGCGGGTGGGGAGTTAAACCATTTCGCCGCCTGCAGGGATTGTCGTCCGAGCATTGTCGAACCATTCGTCCTGAAGTACAAACGAAAAACAAGGGGGCACGCTTCAGGTCGGAAAGGGACCAGGGGGTGCACACCACCCGGGCGTCTTTCTTTAGAGATAAAATTTCCTTGGTCGGGCGCAGGGCTTACCCAAACAGCGCCAGCATGAGCGCCACATAAATCACTACAAAAATTGAGGGTGTGACGTACTTGACAACCCACAGCCAAGAGAAGCTTGAACTCCCTGACAGGGAGGACTTAGCGAGCGCTTCAGCCTCTGTGGCAGAGTTGAACTGGACGAGAGCGCCGAAGATGCCCGACGCTAACAAGATGCCTGCCGTTGCAACGCGCAATGCAAAAGATGTTTCGGCAAGGCCAAACTGGAGCAGCGCAACCGTAGTGATCAGCAGTGCCGTGGGGGCCATTTGGGACACCACAATCATGCGTCGGTGAACCAGCCAGGTTGATGTTTGTTCCGGTGTCATGGTCTCTCCCTGAGGCCGTTAGTTGATGATGTTCACCCTAGCGAAGCACGAGTGGGCGAACAGAGAGATCAACGAGAACTCGTGGGTGCGGAGTTGCTGGAGGCAAGGGGCAATCCTCGTCACGGGGAGGGCGCCGCAGCGTTTTCTAGCCGGCACAGTGATGTGCGTGTCCTCCACGGCGATGGTGGCGGGAACCGCTGTGACATCTCATGTTGTGGGAAAAGAAAATCACGGCCTTGGGGTGGCGGGTATCGGTCCTGTCCTGCGTGCTCCCCTCACACTCTGGTGGCCCCTGTGAACGCGCATCAAACCCCGGATGCGCCTATCCTTGGGGAATGGTCAATGACGAATTTGCCGATAGTGCTTTCGAGGGGCCCCGGCGCACGACGTTTGAGCCGCCAGATGATGATGTGGTCTACACCAATTCGTCCTCTGTGACTGAGGAAGACAACGCCGATGAGTCCCCACAGAGACCGTCGCACACCTCCTACTTGCCTGCCCCCGTTCGCACGTATCGCACGGAAGAAGAGATTGTCACAGAATTTGACAGGCAAGGCGCCGGAAGTACAGGCGACATGATCGAGGAGCTTCAAAAGCAGATTTTCTTGCGTGGCGAAGAAGAATTCGCTTTTTCCTCGTGGGCAGCGGCCATCCGTCGCACCCGAGAAGATCGAGCTGAGGGAATCATTGCTCACGAGCGTGAAATAACCTTGGGGTCCCAGGACGAAGCCACTTTTTCCTCGTGGGCGGCGTCAATCCGGCATGCCCAAGAAGATGACGTTGACGGCATCATTGCTCACGAGCGGGGAATTTTTGACGCGGCAAAGCCTGCAGCGCTCATATTTGATGCACTTGGTCTTCGGCCAGAGGAGGGGGAGGCCGACAAAATCCCCCGGGAGCCAGAGCTGGAGCCAGAGCTGGAGCCAGAGCTGGAGCCAGAGGGCGTCGCAGAAGAACTGAGCTCCGAGGGTTCAGTCGAAACTTCAGAAGTGACCCGTGAAGTCACGACGCTGAAATTCGAATCCGCCGAGGATGACACTGCTTCTCTCGTCTCGACGGATGATACCTGGCCGCTCAGCCAAGAAGCCCCGGAAGCCGGTGTGGTAGTCCCGCCAGCTCCTCTCCCCGACGGCGAATACCAAAGGCCTTGGGCCCTCCTCTCAACCTGGGGCTTTGCCTTGATTCCTTTGGTCGCCCTCACAGCCGGGGCGACTCTGGTCGCAGGGGGGCTGGGCCTCATCGAGTCTCTTGCCGTGGGCGCCGTTGTGGGACTCACCGTTGCGTGGCTTGTAGGGGCACTTTCGAAGGCCAAGAATCCTGGTGCCGCGACTTTTGGGACTCGCGGAACAATCGTTCCCTCCTTGCTCATGATGGTGGTCAGAGTTGCGGTGGTGGCCGGGGCTTTGTGGTGGTCTGAGAGAACACTTGTCATGATTGGTACCGCCGCAAGATGGTGGACCGGCGACGAGTGGTTTGCTCATCCTGTGGCGGCTATCGGTGTGGGAATGCTTGCTCTTATCCCTGCACTTGTCGGAGCCGCCATGGTGCGCGTTACTCTGTGGATAAGCGCGGCGCTAGGTATTCTTGGCGCCGGTGCCCTCGTGTTCCAAACTTCTTCATTCCTCACAGGCTCGCCAGAGTGGGCGTGGCAGGCCGACGCAGTAGATCTTCTGGCGACGGGGTCTTTTCTGCTCGTTGGAGCCCTACTTATGCTGATTCCACCTGCCAGTGACATGGCGCGCCTGAAAGGGGGGCGCAGTCCTCGGGCACTCCGAAGTATCAGTGGCGTTGGCGCGACACTCCCTCTGGCGGCATTACTTTTCTATATGGTCTGGGTCGTCTCCAGTACACCGTCGCTCGGTGACGCGCTGCGCGAGAACCCAGTGGTTGTGTTGGGCGTGGGCTTGGGCACCTGGTACCCCATTCCGGCCATACTCTTTTTTGTTCTGCCTTTTGTGGGATTCCTCGCGATCGGGCTGACTTCCCTGGGATCTGCAGCTCGTGAACTGTTCGTGCCCAGCAGTAAGTCTGTGCACCCCGGAGTGATGGCGGCGGTCGTTGGCGTGGTTGTTGCTCTCGCGATTTTCTTCAGTGCAGAGGCCACCGCCAGCGTGTTCGGGCTTCTTCCCACCCTCGGCGTTGTTATTGCCGCGTGGGCCGGAGCAACCGCTGTTGATGCCGCTCTCTCATCGAAAAAAACGACCACCGAAGCCGTGTCCTGGAGATTGGGACCTCTGCTCGGAGTGCTGGTGGCTATCGGACTCGGTCTTGGTCTCATGTCGTCGGGGGTCTCCTGGCTGAGTTGGCAGGGCTACCTGGTTCCTCTGCTTGAACGCGCAGGGGTGGACACTCTTTTTGCGGGCAACCTGGGTATCCTCGTCGCTTTGGGCGTGGCTGTGCTTGTCAGTGCGTTGGCATCGCTGCCGGCAAAGGAGCCCAAGGTGAAGCTTGATGGCTAAAAACTCTGCTGGGTCTTTGACCCTCGCGGATGTCATCACCACTCTGGAAAATCTGTGGCCCCTTGCAGGGTCAGAAGAATGGGACACGTCTGGTCTTATCGTGGGTGACCCTGCGTCCTTGGTCACCTCCATTCACCTGATGGTTGATGTCACTCGCGAGAGTGTGGCCGAAGCTTTGGAGAACGGTGCAGACCTGATCGTTGCCCACCATCCTCTTCTTCTTCGTGGGGTCACCACGGTGGCAGAGTCCACCTATAAAGGTCATCTCATTGCCACGCTGATTCGCGCAGGCTGTGCGCTCTATGCCGCACACACCAACGCTGACGTTGTCCCCACAGGAACCTCTGCCCGCCTGGCAGAGCTGCTTGAGCTCGTTGATCACACCCCCATTACGTCGGGGGTCACCCCTGGGCATGGGTTGGGACGCACAGGCTCCCTTCCTCGGCCCGTCACACTGTATGAACTGGCGGTGGTGCTGGGAGAGATTCTCCCTCACACCGCTGTGGGACCCGTCGTTGCCGGGGACCCTGAGGCGGTGGTGACCACGGTGTCGCTCTGCGCCGGGGCGGGAGATTCGTTGCTGGGGCATCCTGCGGTCATGGCGAGCGATGTCTATATCACCAGCGACCTTCGCCACCACGTGGCGAGCGAAGCCCGCGAACAGGCGGCCGTGTTGGGCGGGCCGGCGTTAATAAACATCTCACACTTTGCAGCGGAATGGCTGTGGCTTGACCAGGCAGCCGCCGATCTTCAGGCCGCTTTGGGAACATCTATTACTGTCGGTGATTTGAACACCGATCCGTGGGTTTTTCAAGTTCAACGAGGGGGAGGAAAATAAATGGCCCTTCACGCATCGGCTAGTGACCAGGCCAAGCTTTTAGAGCTTGCCGACTTCGATGTCTCTCTTGCCCGCACCGCATCACAACTGCGCGGGCTGGCGAAAGAGCTCAGCATTGAGACGCTCGAAAAAGCAACGGCCGAGATTAAGACAAGGCGCCATGACGCGATGGTGGTGTCCGAAAATATTCGCTCCGAACTTACCCGAGCAGAGTCCGATGTTGCGCTCGTCGAGGCGCGGATCACGAAGGATTCCGAACGCCTAATGAACACCACTTCAGCCAAGGACGCTCAAAGTTTGGAGCACGAGCTGGAAAGCCTGCACACCAGGCAGGGCAACCTCGAAGACATTGAGCTTGCCATCATGGAAAACCTTGATACAGCGGAGACTACCCTCGCCGGGATCGCTGGTGAGCTTGATACTGTTGAGGCCGCTCTGGGTGGGGCTAGAGAGCAAGAGCACCGCCAGCAAGAAGAACTTGGCGGGGTCAGGCGTGATCTGGAGGAGCAACGGGGAGCGCTCGTCGGCACCTTGCCTGTGGATCTCATTGAGCTTTACGAACGCCAACGCGATCGCTATGGGATAGGGGCGTCCCTGTTGCGGGGAAGAGTTTCGCGGGCGAGCGGAGTCACGTTGACAGAGTTAGAGATTCAAACCCTTCGCCAGACTTCTGAAGACGAGGTGGCTATGTGCCCCACGAGTAACGCCATTTTGGTCAGGACTGCCGAGTCCGGCCTGTGAGCTTCGAGTACCTCATCGTGGAAGCGGATGGAGCTTCGCGTGGTAACCCTGGTGCCGCTGCTGGCGGAGCAGTGGTGATTGATCCGGCCACCGGTGAAACCCTGGTGACGTTGGGAGTGCTCTGCGGGGTGGCGTCGAACAATGTGGCGGAGTACCGCGGAATGATTGAGGGTATCAAAGCGGCATGGGACATTCAGGCGGATGTGCGACTCCACGTCTTTTTGGATTCCAAGCTCGTCGTGGAACAAATGTCACGACGGTGGAAAATCAAACACCCTGACATGCAGACACTGGCGCAGGAAGCCCGGCAAATCATCGGGGACCTCGAGGTGACGTTTGAATGGATACCCCGGGAAAAGAATGCCCGCGCTGACGCGGCGGGCAATGTTGCTCTTGATCGTGGTGTTTCTTTCCGCGAGCCCTAGTCAGTCGCTTCGAACTGCTCTACCCTAGAAGGGTTGGAGGGGTTGGTCAGGCGATCGCGTCGCTATTTCGGTAGCGCCGAGGAACGTCCGGGCTCCCCAGAGCAGGATGGTGGGTAACACCCACCCGGAGAAATCCGCGAGATAGTGCCACAGAAAATAAACCGCCTGGTCTGACCAGGTAAGGGTGAAACG
>Ga0335398_10003042_pt1 | contig 25230 bp, 20 predicted proteins | sample BON03_FD_205742 | JGI IMG/M metagenome (GOLD analysis project Ga0335398, IMG submission 205742) | Freshwater microbial communities from Lake Bonney liftoff mats and glacier meltwater in Antarctica - BON-03 (spades assembly) (version 2) | ecosystem: Environmental > Aquatic > Freshwater > Ice >... | reverse complement strand
GCGATTGCCCTCGTCATCGTACGAGCGGTAGTTGGCAACTCTGTCGACAAAGAACAGTGATAAAACTTTGATTCCCTTTTCTTTGAAGCGACGGACTTTTTTAAAGTGCTCTTCCACGGACTGAAAAATTTGCATCTTAAGCGTCTCTTCACCCATGCCGCCTGCGGTCTCGCCTAACTGAAGCGTAGTGCCATTGGCAAACTCGACATGCTCAAGCCCCTCCTCCGCACAAATATTCGTCACGATGTAGCCATCGTAGCCGCGTCGATTTGTTTGCTCGGCAATAGCGGTACCCTGTTTTAGCGTGACCTTCTTGTCCTTTGGCCCTGTCTTGGTGTCTTGGTGTCTTCGTGAATCGTGATCCTGGCGTGCGGTGTTTTGGCTTTGCCTGCATAGCCAATCGAATCAAGGCGAATAAACGTTTCATTAAAGTTGTCTCCTGTTCGAATCGAAGAGACCTCGATCTGCTTCACTAACCGCATGTCATAAGCCCGAATTGGATCGAGCTTATAAAGCAAGTTGTATGGGTTGGCGTGCGTAGCTGAGTATCGTAGGATCAATAGCGGATTGAGTGTCTTGATTGCTCTGTGAGCTTTAACCGTTGTGTCAACGCTTTGCGGTTCGTCAATGATAACGATCGGCTTGGTTGCCTGAACAAACTCGATCGGACGACGGCCCGACATTTTGTCCTGTTCCTGGTGGATGATGTTTAACTTTTTGCGTTGTTCATCCGTCAGCTTGGAATAGTCCTCGATATCTCCAGCGTCCTTTTGAAACGCCTGGATGTTGATGACCATGATTTGAATTTCGTTGCTAACGGCGAATTGACGAACCTTGCTCAAGTCTTTTGAGTTGTAAACGAAGTGGTCGTAAGGAACTTTGTCGAAAAGTCCAGCAAAGTGACTCATCATCAGGGCAACCGACGCCAAAACGCCTTCACGAATAGCGACCGACGGAACAACGATAATGAATTTTTTGAAACCAAACTTGCGGTTGAGTTCAAAGATTGATCGGAGATAGACGTAGGTTTTCCCAGTTCCCGTTTCCATTTCAACCGAGAAGTTGGGAAACTGATATGTGTTCTTCTCATCGAACAGTTGATCGCTCTTAGGAATGATATTTCGTTCTTGAATCGTGTTTAGATTGGCCAACAACGCAACGGGCGAAAGGGCCAATTGATGACCTATGCCTAACTCGTTTTGGATAGTTCCCATGTATTCAGAAGCACCAAGACTAACTTCAAACGCACCTCGTTTGGACGGCAGACCTTCAAAAAGGTCAACGACCGACGCAATCGCATCGGCCTGGTATTGCAGCCCGGAATCAAATTTGAGTTTCATGGCTACACCGTCCGGAAAATAATTTGTTCAACCTTCTCACACCCGTGGTTACGGGCGGCGAAAGTTTGAACGGCGTTGGCTTTGAGTTGATCGTTCCCCTTAAACGCACGGTCGAGGCAAATAAATTGCCTGGGCTCGGCTGCAGCTACTGCGTCGATCAGTTCGCGAGAAATTTCATCTTCGAGACAGATGAATAGTCTACCATCAGTAATTGAGTAGACGGTGGCGTCCGCAATCGTTAACTGAGAGACACGTTCTGCGGGTGAAACCCCAGCCGTCAAAAGAATCTCAAACAGTATGTCTTCCGGTGTAGAATTCGGATCAATGTGATCGACGTAAAGCTCCAGTTGTCGCGTCAAAGCTTCGTTATCTTCACCAGCGGAGTCGGATTGCCAGCGTGCGAAGTTTGACTTATTGAGACGAAACGCCCTAAAGCCCATGTCGATCTTGTCATCCGACAACGCTTCAAAGGTTTTTGTCCATCGTTGAGGTTACCAGCATCTTTTTCTGCGAGCTTGTTTATTACTCGTCGAATCCGTTCTCTGCCAAGCTCTGAAATTGTTTTGTAACCTTGACGTGCTGCTTCGGACTTTCCTTGGCATGGCTCAGGTAATTGTACCAGGAAAAACTTTCGGTCCATGCCGTCTTCTCGGCACGACAGCATCACTGCTTCTGCAGTCGCACACGATCCAGCAAAAAAATCCAGGACCGTATCACGAGACGAAGTTAGTTGTTGAATGAACAACTTCATCAATGCTGGAGGCTTGGGGAAATCAAATACCTGAGCACCGAAGAGATCACGCACCGCAGAAGTACCGTCGGATGTGAAAATGTCAGAAATTACCGTCGGAAATGACGTGAACTGACTAACAAGCTCGGAACGAAACTTCTTCTCCCCTGGTCGACCATCGGGTTTCGCTGGAAAAAGCACACGTCCTTCTGAAATCATCTGTTCCATGCGTTCACGGGCATAGCGCCAGCCGGTTGTTTCTGGTGGCGAAAACGGGATTCCCGTTTCTGGATCGGTGATTTCATAGTGCAGGTTCGGTCGTTGATCTCGCGTTGCGAGCCCTAACATACTACGACTCATCCAATCGCCGCGAGGATCTTCATCCGGGTTTGAGTACTTCGTTTCATCACGTTCACGTCCTCGGAACCGCGCTGAATCACTTTTCGCATACGCCAAAACATACTCGTGGTCGGTTGAAACATTCGTATTGGATCGCGAATCAGTAAACTGTCGACACTTCCACACGAACTGAGCAACAAAGTTCTCCTCACCGAAAATCTCGTCGCAGAGCAAGCGAAGACTTTTCACCTCGTTGTCATCAATGGATATCACAATGACGCCATCCTCTGCAAGCAAATTGCGAGCAAGATAGAGTCTTGGATACATCATGTTCAGCCATCGTGTGTGAAATCGCCCTTCTGAGGAACCGTTCGTGCTGAACTTCCTTCCTTCCGAATCGGAGAGTCCCGCGTATTCGAGGTACGTCTCCAGAGACTCCGTGTATCGATCGGGATACAGAAACTCGTTTCCCGTGTTGTAAGGAGGGTCGATATAGATCAACTTGACCGATCCGTACAACGACTTCTGGAGGAGCTTCAATACTTCAAGATTATCGCCCTCAACAAAAACGTTGCCGGTTGAGTTGAATTCAACCGACTGATCTCTCTATCGAAGGATCGCTGAATCGGTTCGCGTTCCGACTCAATTTCTAGCAACCGATTCAAGTGTGCTTCGTCGATCTGCTCGCCATCACGAGCAAGTGTGTCGATCCAACGATTGGCTTTTTCCACAAAACCAACGTCTGACAATACCGAGATGGCTTCTCGCAACGTATTGACAGAACGGACCGAGATATTCGCAGAGCCGACCACGGCAGTTGAGTCAAAGATCATCACCTTTGCGTAAAGCTGGGGCACAGAAACAACCTGCGCACCGCGTGTCAGAGAGCGTTTGATGACACTGGCGCTGGTGCTTCCTTGCCTCACTGTCTCGATGCTCGCATCCAGAACCAGAGGTCGTCGGTCGAAAACTTCAGGATCGAATCACTCGTCACGTACGACACCGCCGCTCTTTTGCGAATGCAGTGTGCAGAAAAGGCCGTGATTTGTTCCCAGACTTCGCTATCAGAATAAAAGAGTGACATGCTTTGGATCGCGTGCGTGGTGAATGCGGTGTTTGTGTTTCTAAATTAACTTCCAATAAATGAAAAACCCCCCCCCCCCCACACACACACACACACACACAGTATAGTCAGAATTATTCCGAGGCATCCGAGGCATCGAAGGCGAAGGGGTCAGACCTCTTTTTTGGCCTAATCCTTTGGAAAACGCGATTGTGGTCGGCCTCGAGCACGCATGGTGGGTTCAATATTGAGCCGTCTTGCCGTCGATTTCACCGAGGCTTCGTTGCCGAAAGGCTTGCCTCACTGAGCAGACAGCCGAACCGCAATTAGCTTCTGTTCCGTGATGCTCTCGTTGACGCGAGCCGTCCAGCGCGGAAGGCTCGGCCACGGTGACAGCACTTTGGGATCAGACTCCGGTTTTTGCAACCAACGCTACGGCGAGCCCCAGCGCCAATCCTCCGCACGTTTCAAGAGGACATCCACTGGTAGGCGTAGAGCTCAACGTCATAAATCTGCAGTCCTTCGTGGAGAATCTGCTCGAACGCAGCGAAGTCCGGATCTTTTCAAAAATGTCCGCCCGGAGATTGCTACGATTCAGAGCGTGGTACAATCCTCCGGCTTCTTAGTCCCGTAGTGGTCCCGGCATTGCTGATTCCGTAGACCAGCGGTTGCTGCGGCTGGCAATTCCAGAACACGCCGCCGCAATTTTTCACTAGATGTTCCCATGCACGGCATGAATTCACGCTGGCAGGGCAGGCTTCCAGGGTTCCTGGTATCTCTTTTGAAATTAACTGCGTATAATCCTCGAGTGCTCGCCTTGGAAAACGATCTGGCATGTTCAATGAGACTGTGCGTTCGTTTTCTAGTCAGGTCCAGCATTTTCACTCGGAGCTACCGATCGCCAAGAACCAAAACACATACGCCAAGCGTCAAAGAGAGCAGGAAAAAAAGCAGCGAGCCGACGATAAGCGGAAAAAACGCGACAAGAAGAAGGATGGCTCCTACGAACCTGCACCGCCCCGCAGTTATGCATTCCCTTCTGAGGATCCGGAAGATTAGCCCGCCACGGGACAATCGTCTGTCGAACAGCGCTCCATCGTTTCGCACGCTTTGATATCTTCGAGCCACCGACAATCGCGGGACAAGCCTCCCTCTCCCAGAGACTTGTCCTGACCCGTTTTTGCACTCTCCGAAAGTCAGTCCTTGTTTTGTCCTGGCTTCTTTCCTGACAAAAAATGAACGAAGGGACATCAAACTTCTTTGTTCTGCGGGACTGCTGAAGCCGGATTCATGCGAGACAGACGCCGAGTCTGTCGCTAAGCTGCTGCAAATCAAGCTGCGGATTTCTGCTGCCAACTGTTTAACCCGAGTTCCCTGGCCGTCGTAATTGCGTCGCCCGAGTGCTCGGATTAAACAACGGCTGGCGCTCGTGCCAAGGCGGACTCCGCAGTCCCTCCTTCCGCACTTCCTTCCGGTGAGTTCTCTCGTGATGACGCTCCCAGCTGCCTTGCGTTCGCCCAGTTCGATTTCGTTCCTGTTCGCGGGCCTGCTGGCTGTCGCCACCAGCGGACCCGCCACAATGGCCTCAGACCGACTCAACTGGTCGGCTCGCACTGGTCCGAATCTGGATGCGCACGTTTCCGAAGAAGACTCCAGCGGCCTGCCAACGGAATGGTCGGAAGAACCACAAAAGAATGTCGCCTGGAAACTGGATCTGGAGGGTTTTGGGCATTCCGTCCCGGCCATTGGCTACGGAAAAATCTGGCTCACTGCAGCCACGGAAGATGGCAAGCAGCAGTTTTTGTACTGTATCGATCAGGCAACCGGCAAGGTGCTGCATTACACGCTGATGTACGAAAACGCGGAGCCGGAACCGCTGTTAAACAAAGTCAACACGTACGCATCGCCCAGCTGTGCTCTTGAAAAAGACGCCGTCTATGTTCATTTTGGGACCTATGGCACGGCGAAGGTTGATCCACTGACAGCGGAGGTGATCTGGGAACGCAAGGACATTAAGTGTCGGCATTTTCGCGGCCCGGGTTCGTCACCGATCATCTGGAAGGATCATTTGATTCTGACCTTTGACGGAATCGATGCTCAGTTTGTGATGGCTCTGAACAAACACACCGGAGAAACCGTCTGGCGAACGGACCGCACGACGGACTATGGCGACCTTGACGAGAACGGTCAGCCGAAGCTTGAGGGTGACCTGCGAAAGGCGTATGGCACGCCCGGATATCTGGAAGTCAACGGCCGGACTCACTTGGTTTCAATCGGCTCACGCGCTGCCTTTTCTTATGACGCTTTGACCGGGGAAGAGATCTGGACGATCCGGCACGACGACTTCAATGCCTCGTCACCGCCGATGTTTTTTGAAAACCATGCCATCGTAAATACAGGCTCGCGTGGTTCCAATCTCATGAGCATCCGTCTGGACGATACGACTCGTGGAGATGTGTCAATGTCTCATGTCGTCTGGAATCGTGACAAGGGCAATTCTGATCTGAGTGCTCCGATCCTTGTGGGCGAGCGAATCTACAGTGTGCTGAACAACGGGGTTGTGAACAGCGTGAATGTGAAGACCGGTGAAGAAGTCTGGAAGGACCGTATTGAAGGCACGTTCACGGCTTCGCCCATCGCCGCGAACGGAGTCGTCTATTTCTTCAACGAAGAAGGTGACTGCTACGTTGTGAAAGCCAGCGATACGTTCGAGCTGGTTTCAAAAAACCATCTGGCCGAAGGCATGCGAGCCTCGCCAGCGGCCGCCGACGGCCATCTGTTTTTACGCACGTTCACGCGACTGTATTCGATTGGCAATTGATCGCCACGCCATCACCCCGATCCGCCCCCCGAGGTGCCCACACACAATGGCACTCGATTTGACAAAGTAGACGTCACTATCCGAGTGGACGAAGACCGTAAAATGCCGCACCAGGCATTCATCACTCGGAGAGTGATGGCTACTATAATCGCAAATCGACTACCATTGTTCCCACGCCCCCGACCTTGTCTCCTCGGTTCATACCGCCATCGCACTACCACGCGTGAATTTTAGAAACCCGAAGCGGCAATGAGGGATGGAATTTCCGGGGCTTGCAAAACCCGAAACGTAAGTGAGGGATTGGGTGGTGGCTGTTTGAGTGGGTTCCCGTGAATCCCTCGCTGACGCGTCGGGTTGTGATAATGGCCTTTCTTTTTCGACGAATTCCTCGGTGACGGTTCGGGTTGGTATGACGATTGGTTCACAAAACGGACGACATCGACACCCCGCACGCTGATGGGGGCTCCGGCGACTGTGATCCGTTATTCGGGCCGATAAATCGTGAGTTTTGGTGTCAACGCTGAGAACTTCGGAAAATTGTGGTTCAAAGTCGCCTGCCGTGGACTCACACCGGCTTCCGGGATCCTGCTACACTAGGCAACCTTTCGAGAAATTCAAAGAGCGCCGAGATAGGTTCGGGAGATTAGTCCTGCGACAAAATCCCGCGACATTATCATTCAGTTTCCCTTTCAAAGTCTGTTGACGGAGAATTTTGTTTATGAGTCTTGCGATTGCCGCAGTTCATGCCCGTGAAATTTTAGACAGCCGTGGTAATCCAACGGTTGAAGTAGACATTCTGCTCGAAGACGGCACCATTGGCCGTGCGGCAGTCCCAAGCGGAGCCAGCACCGGGGCTCACGAAGCCTGCGAACTGCGCGACACAGAAAACAGTTCTCGCTTCCTTGGCAAGGGAGTCCTTCAGGCGGTTGAAAACGTCAACGACGAAATTGCAGATGCACTCGTCGACATGGACGTAACCGATCAGGCTTCCATCGACCTGACCATGATTGAACTCGACGGAACGCCCAACAAGTCACGTCTGGGTGCCAATGCGATTCTGGCCTGCTCGCTCGCGTCTGCTCATGCGGCCGCAACAATCTCTGGTCTCCCACTGTTCCGATACCTCGGTGGTGTTGGCGCAAACTGTCTGCCAGTTCCGATGATGAACATCATCAACGGCGGAGCGCATGCCAATAACGGCATCGACATGCAGGAATTCATGGTCATGCCACTCGGCTTTGACTCCTTCAGTGATTCGCTGCGAGCTGGTGTGGAAATCTTTCACAGCCTGAAGAAAGTCCTCGCGGGCATGGGGCTCAGCACGGCCGTTGGTGACGAAGGTGGATTCGCACCTGACCTGAAGACCAACGAAGAAGCTCTGCAGATCATCATGACCGCGATTGAGAAAGCGGGTTACACGCCTGGTGAGCAGATTCAGATTGCTCTCGACTGTGCGGCCACAGAATTCTTCGATTCCAAGACCGGCCTTTATAACGTTGACGGCAAGACTGTCGATGCTGACGGCATGGTAGGATTGCTGGAACAGTGGGCTGACAAGTACCCGATCTGCTCAATTGAAGACGGCTGCTCAGAAGACGACTGGGACGGATGGAAGAAACTGACCGATAAGCTGGGAGACCGTCTGCAGCTGGTTGGCGACGACCTGTTCGTAACCAACGTGACTCGCCTGACCCGCGGGATCGACAAAGGAATCGCAAACAGCATTCTGATTAAAGTTAACCAGATCGGAACGCTCACCGAAACCATTCAGGCGGTTCAGATGGCTTACCGAAACGGCTACACGGCTGTCATGAGCCACCGGTCGGGCGAAACGGAAGACACCACGATCGCTGACCTGGCTGTTGCACTGCGGACCGGCCAGATCAAGACGGGTTCAGCCAGCCGAACCGATCGAATCTGTAAATACAATCAGCTGCTCCGCATCGAAGAGATGCTGGGCGATTCAGCAACTTTTGGTGGCACGATCTGATGGCACTCTGATCAGTTCGTGACCCGCGAACGTCAATGCCTAAAGTCGAACTGATCGAAACTCCAGAACCGGTCGCCGAGGAATCCGTGATGATTTCTCAGACGGCCGGTTCTCTTTTGTTATCGATCGCTTTTTGGATGGTCCTGCTGATTGCCGCAACTCTGTACGCCGGCGTCGCCCTTTCGCCCAAGATCGCTGACTGGATCAATGTTCGTCAGCAGTGCCTGACCAATGCCGGTCGGCTGACGCAGCTGGAAGACGAAGCCGACTACCTGGAACGAGTGGCTGCGGCCCTGAAAAATGACCCCGAGTTCGCTCGCCGCCTGGTGCGAGCCAACCAGAACTCCGGCTCAGGTGGCCCAGAACTGGTACCTGTTTCGCAGGATCTGCTTTTTGGCGGCACAGCAAAGAAAGCTCCACCGGAAGTGCAGGTCGTGCAGCCGGTCGTCGCAAAGGCTGTGTTTCATCTGGCCAGTCATCAGCAGCATCGAACGTGGCTTTTGATCGCCTCCGCCAGCCTGACACTGCTGGCTTTTACGTTGCTGAATGACGCAGGCGTGGGAATTGTACGGACCGGCATCACGGCCGCCGCTTCCTGCCTCTCCGCCGTGATTCACCGGTACCGCCGCCCAGCGCCAGACGTACCTTCAACCGACATCCAGTCGCGCGATGAAGGATTGTCATAGTCCCGGGTTGTTCAATCGGTTTCACCACTGCCGTTGTCGGCAAAGAGGCACTGATTTCTATCGAGCACCCACGGACGCGGAGACAGCGGCGTTAAACTTCCGTGGTGCCGTGGTGAGCAAAACAACGAAGCCCCGTGAGGCAATGTCGGAATCAACTTCAGGCCATGGAATCAGGCCAGGATTCGTCGGCTCGCACTCGACGAGATCATTGAGCCGCAGCATCGCGTTCGGGTACATTGCCGACTGTTAAAGTCTGCGGTCTGCTGAGGGCGAAGGCCAACCAGCATGGTGAATTTATCCCGAGTCGATTCTTAGTTCATCGATTCCAGTTTGAAGTCGTCGCCGAAAATGGTGACCACATTTCCTTTGGAGCGAATGTCCTTACGCACGTTTTTTCTCGCTTCTTCATTAAGCTGCCTCAGAAGAAGGTTTTCGATGTCCTTCTGGACTTCCTGAAACGGCGTCGTGCCTGGATTTCGGTGCGCGATCACTTTGTAAACTTCGAAGCGATCTTCGCGAGTCTGAACGCTGGAGAGTTGCCCGGCGGGCATGTCGAACAGCATTTCTTCCAGCTGTTTATCCGACAGAGAATCGCGTTTGATCCAGCCAACCTCGCCACGTTTTTCGGAAGTTAATGTGTCAGACATTGCCTGAGCCACATCGCCGAATTCCTTGCCACTCTGCAGCTGCGTGACAACGGACGCCATTGCCTGCTCTGCCCCTTCACGGCCCTCATGATCTCTGAACCGAATCACGATCTCGGCAAATCGCACTTCTTCGTCCGCCGTGTACTCGTCCATGTGCTCGCGGTAATATCGCAGCAGTTCCTCACGATCGATGGAATCGGGAACCTTGCACATGCTGCCAACATATCCCTCAACCATCTGCATGCGAACAAAATTGTCCCGCAGCTGAGTGATCGAAATTCCTTCGTCCGCAAGACGGTCGTTGAGCTGCTGATCTGTAACGAAGCCCTCTTTTTCTTTGATGCCGGTCACTACTTTCTGGAACTGCGGCTCCAGCGACTCACGAATCGTCTTTCGTTTGTCTTCAGGAATCTTCTTCTCCAGAGCCTGAACGATCAGTTCGTCCTCGACATATTTGGGAAGTCGTTTTTGCAACGTCGACAGCATCACCATCTGACGTTTGTCATCGGGAAGATTGGGGTCGCGTTCAATAATCTGGCGAGCCCCTCCAAGAACGTCGTCGACAAACACTGGCTTCCCGTTGACTTCGGCTACCAAACTGCTGCCACTTAACGGTCCGTTGGCGAACTTTGAGAATCCCACAGGCTGAACGTCTGTCCCGTCACTCTTTTGAGCCAGAACGAGCTTTTGCTCTTCTGCGTCGGCTGAGTGATTGACCAGAGAACGTCGTGGTGGTGCGGGGGCGAAAACCGGGTTGTCGACTTTGATCGATCGTCCGTTGCAGCCAGCATTCGTTCCTGGCAGCAGCATTGCCAGCAACAGGAGCAGTATCGTCGAAAAACCACGACCCCGACCGTCTTTGCGGGCGCATGTTTCGCTTGAAGTGGTGAGTGATAAAACCACGAATGATGCCGCACAGGGAACGCAGGAGGGAAATTTATACAGAGTTCAGCCGGGATCAGCGAAGTATGCTGTGAATAGGATCGGCCGCAGAAAGGAACCGGACTATATCTCTGTCGCGAGGATCCGATCAAGGTCGAAATCTCTGTCGCAAAGTGCCGTCCATAAAGGAGTTACCGCGGCAAAAACTGCCGATTTTTTGCAAGACCGGCTGAACGCAGGCAGACTCAGCCGGTTGATGGGACTCTTCGCGGCAGAGTCACAACGCCTGGCGGATCCCCGTCAGGGAAAATTCCGTGTGTCACGGATACTGGCGCTTCCAACGAGGGCGCGATGCCCTAGAGTCTGCACCAGTGACGATTATGGCAGGGAGTGCCGAATTAGTTTGCTCCCGCTCTCCGACATCCGGAAATGAGATATGGCTTTTCCAAAACCGTTTTTTCGCTGGCGTCCGCATCCATGGCATGGCCTGGAAGTTGGGCCCAATCCTCCGCATCTCGTTCATGCCTTCATTGAAATCACGCCCTTCGACCTGGTGAAGTATGAAGTGGACAAGGTGACCGGCTACCTGCGTGTGGACCGGCCGCAACGAACGTCGTCGCAGCCGCCAGCACTCTACGGTTTTATTCCTCGCACGTTCTGCGGCAGCCGAGTGGCCGAGATTATGCCGAAAGCTCGTCGAGGCGACGGTGACCCGCTGGATATCTGCGTTCTGAGCGAACGCCCGATTACAAAATCGGAAGTCATCGTCAACGTGCGCGTGATCGGTGGCTTGCCAATGCTGGACGGCGGCGAAGCGGATGACAAGATCATCGGCATCCTGGCTCAGGACACCATCTGGTCCCATGTGGAAGATCTGGATGAGCTGCCACAGGCTCTTGTGGAACGCCTGAGGCACTACTTCACCACCTACAAAGTGATGCCTGGGGAAACAACACAGCAGGTTTCGATCGATCACATCTACGATCGGGCGCACGCAGAAAAAGTGATTCTCGCTGCCATGGCTGACTATGATGACGAATTTGGCGGCGTTTAAAGAGCGTTTCGCTGTGAAAGCCAAAGGCTCAGAAAAGGGGCTCAGAAAAGGGGTCAGGAACCAATAGCCAAACGGCCCGAAGGGTGCTGCGCACTATTGGTTCCTGACCCCTTTCTAATCCGGCCGTTAGTCCTTGTCATTCTTGTTATCGCGAGCCAGCGGCAGTCGAAGGATGACCCACAGCCCGATGGTCACAAAGAAGAGGATCAGGAATTTGATCGGTGTCGAAGGCCGGGCCACAAGGATCGAAAACAGCAGGCTGGCGATCACCACGATGATGGCACGCACTTTGTCGGCCGAACGAATGCCTTTTCGATCCTCCCAGTCAACCAGGATGCGTCCAAAGAATTTGGAGTCTCGCAGCCTGCGGTGCATCCCGGGCGATGATTGCACGAGCAGAAAGCTGGCCAGCAGAACGAATGGAGTGCAGGGAAGCAAAGGCAGAAAGAAACCCACGGCCGCCAGCACAAGACAGATGATTGCTCCTGAGACGGCAGCCAGTTGTTTCAGGCGTCTTCCTGCGGCTGTTCGCGGAACGGAAGCTGATTCTGGCGAACTGAGTTTCGATGACTTTTGTTCGCCCGTGCCGACTTCATCATCCACGTTTGTTTCTGCCTGGTGAGCCCCGCTTTGCACTCGGACCTCCGAGTGCAAAACCTTAAAAGCCGTCTGGTAAACCCGACAGTTGGTCAAACGTGACAGTGACGAAGGCGAGCGGCTGGTTAGTCATCGTCGTCATTCAGCAGGTCGCGGTAGTTTTTCGTGTGCCGTTTATCTTTTGGCCCGGCGCGACGGACTTCACCGCCGCCGCCGCCGCCACCGCCACCGCCACTATCGTCGTCATCCGACAAGCGGCCCTCGTTCTTCTTACGACGGTCTTTACCGCCACGCTTTTCAATAAGATGCTTCAAATCGTCTGGGACGGGAAGTTCGTTTGGCATGCGAGCACTCGAAGTACAGAAGCCTTTCAAGACACACAATACATCCGGACACCGCGTCCGTGAGACTCCAAGATCAATCACATCCGAAAGACGCAGAATCCTTTTCAGTCGTCTAAAGAAACTGCATAACCGTTTATTTCAGATTACTTTCGGCTGATAATGATTCTGACTTCTCATCCGCTCTGTGAAAAGTCTGATTTTGCTGAACCGGCAGGATCTGCCGAGACTCGCAGAAATTGTTTTCCCAAGGCACTTCATGCGGCTCATCCGTTTGACCCGGTCCCGTGTCAGCCCTGACAAAATACCCCGACGCCTCCCAATTTTATCGTAGGATGGGCATTCCTGCCCGTCGAAATGCATGGGCCAATGGGCTTGCGGTTGGTTACCTATTTCGAGCCCGCTGGCCGAAACAGCGGATTCGATTTCTGGCCGCCCGATTGAATGAATGCCAACAGGTCGAAAATTTCATCCCGGCTGAACGTGATCAGGAGGCTCATGGGCATTGTTGACAAAGGCGATGCTTCCAGCTCATCAATGTCATTTTTCTGCAGCGTCGTTTTTGTCTCCGGCTTCAGCGGATTGGGCAGCAGTGTCACGGCGGAATCGGATTGTTCCAGCATCAGCCCCGCGATGACTCGGCCATCGTGAAGTGCGGCCACCCATGTCTGATACTGCTTGTTGACTTCGGTCGACGGCTGCAGAATCTGCTGCAGCAGCTTCTGCCCTTTAAAACGCTCGGACACTTTTGTGAGGTCCGGTCCGAGGGCGGTTCCAAGTTCATTGATCTTGTGACACTTGCTGCAGCCAGCGGCCTCAAACGTCAAGCGTCCCTGCTCGAACGATCGGCCGACCAGTGAATCCGCATCCGAAGCAAGTTCCGCCAGACTCCACATCTGCACAAACTTTCGAACAGGCACATTGGAAGATTCCGGCAACAGTTCGCCCTCCGGAATTACAAACAGGCTCCCCTGCATGACTCGCCAGTGGCCAGGATATGTGCAAACCAGATGGTATTCGCCCGGCTCTTTCGGAGCTTCAAAAAACATCGTGTACTGATCGCCCGGCTGCAGGATTGGGGAGAAGCAGATTTCCGCAGGATCATTCGGCACATAATGCGTCGCGATTGCGCGAGGATTGCTGGCCAGTTGCATCGACTGTTCACCAAACTGATCAATCTGATCGGCCTTCACCACAGCTACGTTATGCGGCATGCTCGGGTCACCGTTGCGAAACGCCAATGACACACGGGCCCCCGGCGGAACTCGCAGCTGGCGCGGCTCAAACTGAAGTCCAGCCGACGCGCTGACGGAAATTTTCAGCGAACTGGAAACCCAGCCGAAATTTGTTCCAAGCTCCTCCTGCTTCACCAGGCGCGGATCCTGCTCGTACTTTTCTGCAATTGGAAAATCAGGAGCACGCCGTTTTGCCACCACCGCGTAGCCTGGGAATTCTGAAAAATCCGAACGCAGTTCATAAAGAGACGCAAACAGATCGGGCGAAAACGAATGACCGGTCGCCGTCTTCAGTCGCAGATGCACGTGAAACTGCATCACCGGATGCAGCGTCGGCACTTCAATGAAAACTGACCGACCATCCGGCAGTAGACGGACAGATTTCACATCGACAAGGTCGTGCCCCTGTCGTCCAGGTTCGTTCACTGAAAACTCGGGCGAACCATAGCCAGCGCTGTACAGATAATTCCACTGTTGACAAAAGGTATTCTGCAGCGTCACGGACGATGGATCGATCGCTTCACTAAAACGAACAACCACACCGTTGTTGTGAGCTTCAATGGCAGTCGGCAGAGGCAGCGGTTTGCCTGTCAGTCGAATCCGCTGCAGACAACCGTCCTCCTGCGCGTAGCTCTGCCAGCCTTCCGTCCCCGCCAAAAACACGCTTCCATCATGAGTGTTGAAGGCGACTCGACACACACCGCTGAGAAATTCACCTCGCAGCGGAACAATCGCGCCCTGAGACTTACCGTTGACCACATCCCGCAAAACAAGATACGCCTGACAGGCTCCATACGATGTACCAATCGCCGCACCGCTTAACGAACCCAGTCGTTCGTCAACAGGAAGATATCCGACCTCGCCCGACGAGTTATCAATGCCGCGAGGAATAAAAACGAGCGGAAGATCGTAACCATATTTCCCATGCTCAGGCTTTGGCCCCTTCAGTCCGTGATAGCTTTGTCTGGCAACATCAAAGATGGCGGACGCTGGTGTCCACGTACCTTCCTGCACCGTGGCCAGCACAACGCTGCCGTCGTGAGATACACCGATTCCATTGGAATTGCGGAGTCCATTGCCGAGCGATTCGATCGTGCCCGTGGAGTCCATGCGAGCGACTCCAAAATCACCGGATGAGATGGCCCAGTAAAGTCGACCAGCATCGTCCTGCTGTAGCGATGTGCAGAAGTCATGACCGCCAGTCGTCGGAAAATTGTTCGTCACACATTCATAAAAATCTGTCTCCCGATCTCCATTCAGATCATGCAGACGAGTGATCTGATCCGAACCCAGAACGAGAATTTTTTCCTCCTGAATGACGACCCCCAGAGCCTGATAGAAACCGGCGGCGATCCGTCGCCACCGCAGCGGTTTGGTAGCCATCTCGTTAATTCCGTCAACAATCCAGACTTCGCCCATCAACGTGGAAACCACCACGCGGCCGTCATCAAAGCACGCGACGCCACCGATGCGCATGGACGATTTGAAAGGATTGTTCGCGGCCTGCGGCAGGGTCACGCTGTCGATGGCCAGACCGCCGGACTCGTCGCCCAGCACGCCCCGGGTTTCCACTATTTTTGTTGTCCATTGTCCAGCCGCTCCGGCATTCAACGCGGCAATTTTCGGAACCACAACGGCGGACAAGGCCGCACTGTTGGCCGCAAGCGATGGCTCCATGGTGCCCATCGGGCCTGCCGCAATCTGCAATTGCAGCGGCTGCCCAATTTTGCCGCCACTGAAGTCAATTCCGATGGCTCCGTCACGAACCACAAGTGTCGCCCCGTCGATGTGCAGGGGAAGGCTAAGCCGAACGGCTTGATCGTCGGGCATGACCGCAGACAGACTCTGAATCTTCGCGGCTTCATCTTTTGAGTCGCTGATTTTCGCACCGGCTGGGGGGACGAATATCTTCAGGAAGCACTGCGGCAGCTGCCCTTCGATCTGTAACGTTCTGACAAGTTGACCGTCGACAACTGCGATGGTGTCCAGAACTTTTGCGCCGCCCAGCTCACTGGCAAAGACGACCTGCTGCCCGTGTCTGTAAAAGCCTCGATAGCGATGAAGCGTATTCGCCGGAATCTGCCATGAGCCCTGACTGAGATCGACAATGCGATCTCCGGCCGGTTCAAGACCGCCCATCAGACCAAAACGCACGAAACCCCATTTCACAAAGCCACCACGCCAGGCATCAACGTAGGTCATTCGCAACGGATCAAACAGCACCGTCGACTTTGACGCCGGATCAACCAGGACATTGACGCCCTTGAATGTGGTCTGCCCGAAATGTCGAGTCAGCTGACAAACAACGTTGCCGGTGTCGACTTCATTCAAGTTGTGGTCAAAGCTGACCTCTTCAGGGTTCTGGCCCCAGTGCCCAAAACCTCCGCCATCGAGTCCCGGGAATTGCGGCAGAACGTCGACCGGTCCGGTTGGGCGATGATCCAAAAACTGTTCGGCCTGTCGCGTATAAAAGTCGCGAACGCGGTTTTGCGGAAACGGCAGTCGCGGATCCGACTGAGCCTGCGCGGAATTCAGGAGCACCAGAGAAACAACCAAAAAGCAGGCCGCGGAGGCTGCGAGCAAGCGAAGACGAAACATGGGACCCCTTTGTTGCTCTCTACTGCACAGCGCGGAAGGTAGAAATCGGCAACCCAACCGATCTCAGGGCTTTGTAAATCTCAAGCCCATCCTTTGCTGTGCCTTCATACGTTACGACAGTCGGCCCGCTCGGCCAATTCTTTTCCATGTTATGTACTGAAAATTTGAGGCCATCCACAGCAGCGTCGACGGAAGACGCGAATGATGGATGCGGATTTTTTGAAAGCTCTTTCCAAAATATCATTTCTACTTTTCGGACTCGTTTAATCTCATCGCCTTGCTGGTCGGTGGATTGAATCGAACTATCCGTTTTGACAGGAGCAGATGCGGCGTAGATCAAATAGCCCACGAGTGGAATACCCATCAATACGGCGCAAGCAATCGCGTTTTTTTCCGTGCGCCGCGACCACCGGATGCCTGGGTAGAAGCAGTCGACAGCGATAGCGATTCACTTGTTTCGCGTCGCTTCTTCAGGACTCCACCACGTAGAACGACCCAAAACATCGTCAGAAATATGACGCCACCCACGATCAGTGCGCGAGCGATCTCACCGCGGTAATAATAGATGTAGCCAAACCCGAAAATCGCCGCGAGAGACGCGACAACAAACGGTTGAAGATAGACATTGTTGTTCGCCTTGGTGCGTTGGGTATCTTGGTGTTCAGGCATGATGGATATTGCGCGAGGGTCAATTGAGGTTGGATACCGAATTGCGATCTATAGCGTATGGCGATTAGCCAGAGGTGTAGACCGTGGGTTGAAACTTTCCGCTTTGTGTCGGGGCGACGAATGAGGCTGCAGAATTGCAGGGAGCGGCTCTGCGCAATCAACGTGGCGTTGGAAGCGACTGGAAGATGATACGTCTGAGGTGCGGGCTTGTCACGGCCAGTGGGGTTGTGGCCGGATTTTTGTAACCAACTGAGTCCACGGAGCGACAAAAGCTGGCACTGGAATAAAAGGGGACATTGTGTGCCGAGATAAACCGGTTTGGAATAGAGAATGAAAGTATCTTACGAGGAAAGTTTAGCCAACTACTTCGGACTTCAGCGGAGGGGCGGATCGGGCGACCGGTCTGTCTTGAGCGTCCGTGCGAAGGGTAAACGCAGGCCAGCCATTGAACTCCGACATCATTTACCAGCAGCGTTACAAGAGTTTTCCGATTCAGGATGAGGAATACTTCTTTGTCGTGTGCCGTTACGTGGAACGAAACGCACGTCGGGCTGGGCTCATCAAACGGGCGGAGGATTCGCGCGGGGGCGTTGGCTGCAAAAAAACGAACCCGAACCCAGACTACGGTCACCGTTACCGTTGCCTCGGCTTCCTGGCTGGGTGGCTCGCGTCAACGAGAGCATCACGATTGAGGCAGTACAACTCGCGAATTCGCAGCAGCCATGCCAGAGCCCAGTCTTTCAATTCCGGATACCCCTTGCCGACTCGCACAAAGTCACGCCGCACATGAACCCAGCAGAACGCGAGCAGAAGTTGGCCCATCTTGACTTGCCGCATCGCCTTGTATGCACTGTAGCGATCGACGATCAGCACTCCTGAGACCGCTTTGCCGAAGTGTGATTCCGGCACATCGTGGCTGCGAGTCGGGTCGAGCACATAGACAACCGTAGCTGAAACTTCTCCAGCAACAGATGAACCCACACGCTCGTTCCGTAAATACTTTTCGGCAGCAGTTTCGGTGGCAGCGCCGCAGTCACTGTCTGTGGCTGATCGGTGCATTTGCAGGTCCGGCGATACCGCTTGCGTCGGACGACGCGACGCCAGGTCACCGTTTCGATTTCGATTTGTTCGCTGTCTTCATGCTGCCCCAGTCCCTCCAGCGGCAGACCACAGCAAGCACAGACTTTGGCGTCGTCCGGAACATCGACTTCCTGAATGCGTGCGGGGAGGTGAGAGTAATCTCGACGCTTCGGCGACGGACTTCCAGGCTGCTGCCCTCGTTTCTTCTTTGCGGCCGTCTGCTCCTTTGGATCATCGAGCCGATTCGTACGATCGCTGGCTGACTGCTTTTCCGTTTTCTTACCGAAGCGTTCCGCTTTGATCTGTCGGATTTCGGCCTTCGCCTCATCCAGTTCGGCCTGCAGCTTCGTATTCCGCTCAACCGCGCGGCATGCCGGCTTTTCCAGTAACCAACGTCGCACCGCAGTCCATTCACCTGCTGACGCAACTCGGCATTTTCACGCCGCAGTTCGGCATTCTCTGCACGCAGCTCGACGACAGCATGACGACAGCATGACGCAACTCTTCCAACAGAGCCCGTAGTGAGTCCAACTGCTGACCAATCGGATTCCATTCCAGATGCAACGTACTCATTACGTGCAGAATTAGTAGATCCGCAGACTCTCCGCCAGATCAATTGCCAAATGCCCACACCTTCCGCAAATGTTTACACCTGCATCGACGCAACCTCTTGCAATTTTTCACTTTGTGACACAGAGAAACAAAAAGAGTCGTCAGGTGACTCACCTGACGACTCATGGAGGCGGGGGGAATTGAACCCCCGTCCTGTTGTCCCACAACCAAAGCCTCTACGTGCGTAGTTCGTTGATTAAGTCGTGATAGAGAGGTTCCCCGAACAAGACCATCTATCACCAGTCCATCACAAATCTCGCATCAGCCGTAACAGACGGTTGAACTGATGCCAGCCCAAATTTGCAACTGACGGTCGGCTCCTTAGGCGAAGATCCTTAGGTCAGCGTAGCCTATTTCTAGGCTGCGAGAGAGAACTGCGGTTTTGCAGTTATTGGTGATCGGCTTTTTACGAGGCCAGCTGATCAACCTCGGCACGCCACCCTGATTGACGAAAACCCAGTCAAATCCGATCGCCCCCGGTTTTCGCCGGTTCAGTCCGGCATTCTTTAACACACACCATTCTATCCGCCTGAATGCAGGAATGAAGGGGTAGTCACCGTAATTTTTCGTTCTAGCCGCGGATTGGGCAAAAGTGCCGAGGCCGAGTTTGTGGGCTCACTCGCCGCGTCCGGATGTCGTTGATAAATCCTTGACGATCGAAGTTGAGGCAAGGGCCGAAGAGGCGGCTGTTGCAAAGTTATTTGCCGAGCTGAAGAAGCAAACATCGGACGCGCCATGATTTGTGTAAAGGTCTCATTTGAGCATGCAAAGTACGATCTATATTGATTAACGACGCGGAGGGGGTGACAAAACCAGGGAATTTAGCCGGCCGAGGGCTTTTTTTGATCGTCTTCTGCTTTGATCGGGGCCGTAGGTTAAGATGCTGGCTGCGATGACCGGGATTCAGTTGTTGACAGAAAGATCGAGGGAACAGAAAATGGATCACGTCTTGAAGCCCGGTCGATATCGGCATTACAAGGGCAAGGACTACATCGTGCTGGGAGTGGCTCGGCATTCGGAGACTGAGGAAAAGCTGGTCGTGTATCGGACTGACTACGGTGATCGCGGGCTGTGGGTGCGTCCTGAGATCATGTTCAAAGAAACAGTTGAAATCGATGGCCAGATGGTGCCTCGTTTTCGGTTTGTCGAAGAAGACGCTACGCCTTGAAGGATCTCGTTTCGCCAACAAGCCAGTGCCCGCCACGTAACCTGGCAACTGCAGCCGCACGAGACACTGGAGAACCTTCGCTAATCGCATCAGGGCGACAGAACCGGGAACCACGTGACTTCCAGGCATCGTGTCGTCCCGCAACGTAGGGCCTCAGGTGACAGGTGCTGCCGAGCAACTGCGGACGCTCAGGGGGGCAAAGAATCGCTCAGTCTGGACCGTGAGCAGGCTCTGACTTCAGCGGCTGCAGTTCATTCAGCAATTGAGTCAGCTTTGCCATGTTGGCCGGTTTCACGAGATGGTAGTCGAATCCTGCATCCAGCGTTTTCTGGCGATCCTCTTCCTGACCCCAGCCGGTGTGAGCCACGATGGCAATCTGCTTTCCCCACGGCTCCTGACGGATGTTTCGACAGACCTGATAACCGTTCAACCTGGGAAGTCCGATGTCCAGCAGAATGATGTCGGGACACAGCTCGTTGGCGGCAGTGATTGCGGCTTCGCCGTCGCTGGCGATCCATGTCTCGTTGCCAAGGATATTGAGCATCGCTGACAGTGTTTTAGCGCCATCTTCATTGTCATCTGCAATCAGGATACGAAGCGCAGATTTCTGAGGACATGAATCGGCGTCATCTTTCATCGCTGGCTCCCGCTGCCCTGTCACCAATGGCAGACGCACAATAAATTCGCTGCCTTTGCCGGCTCCATCACTTCTGGCCTCAACTTCCCCACCATGCAGTTCTACAAGACCTTTCACAAGTGAAAGCCCGATCCCAAGTCCTCCCTGTGACCGCTCAAGGGCCGACGTTGTCTGGGAAAACATCGTGAAGACGTGTTCCTGATGTTCAGGATCAATCCCAATCCCATTATCTTTGACGAAGACCACCACACGATCTTCTTTAGTCATGGCCGACAGTTCAATCTGGCCCCCGGGATCACTGTACTTTGCTGCGTTGTTCAGGATGTTGGCAAAGACCTGCGCCAACCGCATCGCATCAGCGTTCAGTGTGATCGTCTCGTTCGGCAATGACACCGTGAGTCTGTGATTCATTTTTTCGATGAGCGGCCGGCTGATTTCGATCGCACTTTCGACGACTGCGGACAGTGTGGTCAGGCTTTTGCGAAGATCCAGTTGATTTCTCGTAATACGGTTCACATCCAGCAGATCGTCCAGCAATCTTGCCATCTTCGCGACCTGGCGATCAATTACGTCCCGGCCCCGCACCAGTTTTGGGTCCGGCGGGCCGACGACTTTGAGAATCTGAACGGCGTTCCGAATCGGAGCCAGCGGATTGCGGAGTTCATGAGCCATCGTTGCCAGAAACGGGTCATGCGTCTGTGGGTTCAGATTCAAAATGTTCGCGGACGAAAGTGCGTTGAACGTGGATTTCATGAGGCTCAGCAAAGTTGTCGAATTCACTGTTGGCGACGACGCGCAGCTCGCGACATCCGGAGCGCCCGGCCAACAGCCTGAATTATCCACACAGACCCATGTGAATGATCAGGCCGACGACGGAGTCTTACGCTTCTGTCGCTCATTGGCAAGGGAACCGATCAGAAGCCGGCCTGCACGTTACACGTTGCAACCGCGGGCGGCAGTGAAGATCCTTCGCCAGCTGCTCGATAGCGGGGGACGTTCTGCTTTACAATAAGATGGATTGACCAGAGTCACCAGTCGTCCGTGAAGATCGACCAGATCGCATTCGGGTCTCACACTCAGTTACCCCCACGAAGTGACTCCAGACCAATAGACCAGACCAGTCTTCATGAACAAGGAATCCCTCACCGAGCGTGATATCTGCATTAAATACATCGTGCCGGCCATTCAGTCGGCCGGTTGGGATATTCAGCACCAAGTGCGTGAAGAGCACTTCTTTATCGACAGCCAGGTGTTAATGAAAGGGAAAACGGTCAAACGGGGGAAGCGAAAGTTCGCCGACTTTGTGTTGTCGTTAAAGCCGAATATGCCTCTGGCCATCATCGAAGCCAAGGACAACAACCACAGCGTCGGAAGCGGGATGCAACAGGGGCTGGAATACGCTCGAACGCTGGACATTCCGTTCGTCTTCAGCACAAATGGCGACTCGTTTTTGTTTCATGATCGATTGGCAACCGCTGGCACAGTCGAACAGGAATTGGCGCTCGATCAGTTTCCATCGACCGCAGAACTCTGGCAGCGATACCGTCAGGCCAAAGGGATCAACGAAGCGAAGCTCCCAGTTATCACGCAGGACTATTACTCGGACGGTAGCGGGCGAACGCCGCGTTACTACCAGTCGATTGCCATCAACCGCACAGTGGAAGCTGTCAGCAATGGACAGAAGCGAGCCCTGTTGGTCATGGCAACAGGTACCGGCAAAACTTTTACGGCCTTTCAACTCATTTGGCGACTCTGGAAATCCGGCAAGGCTAAGCGGATTCTGTTCCTGGCAGACCGAAACATTCTTGTCGACCAAACGAAGTCCAATGACTTTAAACCGTTCGGTTCGGCCATGACAAAAATTAAGGATCGCAAGATCGACAAGTCCCACGAAATCTACTTGTCGCTGTATCAAGCCGTCAGCGGTTCGGAAGAAGAAAACGACATTTACAGGCAATTCTCCCCGGACTTCTTTGATCTGATCGTCATCGACGAATGTCATCGCGGCAGTCCCGATGAGAACAGTGCCTGGAGAAAGATTCTCGACTACTTCAGTTCGGCCACTCACGTTGGTCTCACTGCGACCCCGAAGGAAACGGAAGACGTTTCCAACAGTCACTACTTCGGCGAACCGGTCTACACGTACTCATTGAAGCAGGGCATCGAAGACGGCTTCCTGGCCCCGTACAAAGTCATCCGCATTGATTTCGACAAGGACATTCAGGGCTGGCGTCCGCAAGCAGGTCAGGTCGACAAGCACGGTCAGGTGATTGACGATCGAATCTATAACCAGAAAGACATGGATCGCAATCTGGTCATGGAACAACGCACGGCCCTCGTCGCCAAGAAGGTGACCGAATTCCTCAAGGCGACCAATCGCTTCGACAAGACCATCGTGTTCTGCGACGACATCGACCGTGCGGAAAGAATGCGGAAAGCCCTCGTCAACGAAAACGCCGACCTTGTCGCTCAGAATCACAAGTACATCATGCAAATTACCGGCGACAATGCGGAAGGCAAAGCTGAACTCGATCAGTTCATACAACCGGAAGAAAAGTATCCGGTGATCGCGTTTACCTCGGCACTCATGACAACCGGCGTTGATGCCAAAACCCGCAAGCTGATTCTTCTGGCCAAGCACATCAAGTCGATGACGAAGTTCAAGCAGATCATTGATCGAGGCACTCGGATCGATGAGGACTATGACAAGCTGTACTTCACAATCATGGACTTCAAGACGGCCACAGAACTGTTTGCCGATCCGGACTTTGATGGCCATCCTGTCCAAATCTACCAGCCCGGCCCGACAGATCCACCACTGCCGCCAGACGATGGAGAAACTGACACATCGGACGGCGATGGCGTTACGGGAACAGGCAGTGGCTCAGAGAGCGGCACTGGAACTGGTGGTAACGGCAAGGAACCCATCCTCGCGGAACTCGAAGAAAACGGCGTTCTGATCGCTGAACTCGCCGAACATGTCGGCAAAGACTTTGACCCGTTCGACTTGGTCTGCCACGTGGCCTTCGACCAACCGCCCCTGACACGCCGTGAACGTGCCGACAACGTGAAGAAGCGAAACTACTTCGCCAAGTACGGCGAACAAACGCGAGCCGTCCTACTCGCGTTGCTGGAAAAGTACGCCGACGAAGGCATCGAAACCATCGAATCTCCCGGCATCCTCAAGGTTCAGCCGCTTGACAAGTTCGGCACACCAGTCGAAATAATCCGCCTCTTTGGCGGTGTCGACAAGTACCAGTCCGCCCTCAAAGAACTCGAATCCGCTTTGTATACACTCGTTAAGTGATTCCGGGAATTGTTTGCACATCCTTGGCAATTGCCTGAATCCTTGTTTTGACGTAGAATCCTTGTATGAGCATCACATCTAAACTCACCGCCAAGAATCAGACAACGATCCCCAAAGCCGTGATGGAGGCTCTGCAGATCAAGCCATCGTCCATGCTGCTCTATGAAATTGAGCCAGACGGACGTGTTCTGCTGAGTGCCAAGTCTGCGACGTTTGAAGAACTTGCCGACACGTTTCCCAAAAAGCGACCCCGGAAGCCGGTGTCCGATGATCAAATGAAGGAGGCCGTTCGGTCTGGTGCGGTGCGGCGATTCAGAAAGTCACAATGATGATTGGACTCGATACGAATGTCCTGGTGCGTTATCTGACTCGGGATGACGAAGCTCGATACCGAGCGACCATGAAACTGCTGACTCGAAAGACCGCCCGATTCTTCATTGCAGATCTCGCACTGGTGGAGACAGACTGGATTCTTTCAAAGTTTTACAACTGGACGCGAGACGAAATCGCAGACGCATTCGCCCGACTGTTACAGGTTCATAATCTTCAGTTCGAAGATGAGGATCGCATTCGTCATTCGCTGGCAGCAATGCGCCGAGGTGCCGATCTATCCGACGAACTGCTTGTGGCCATGAGCCGCAATCAGGGCTGCGGCGAGTTCGCCACCTTCGACGCAGCAATCGCCAAACGCCACACGAAATTCGCATTCGTTCCCAAAGAGTAATGGCGTTCTGACCTTTAGTTTCTGAACACCGAACACCGAAAACTGAAAACCCTGCATGGCGCTGAACTCCGCCACCATCAAATCCATCCAGGACATCATGCGCAAAGACGCCGGAGTGGATGGCGACGCGCAGCGACTGGGGCAACTCACATGGCTCTTCTTTCTCAAGATCTTTGACGACCGCGAGCAGGAATGGGAAATCACCGTCAAGAAATATCGGTCACCCGTTCCGGAAGAACTCCGTTGGCGAAACTGGGCCGCTGACACGGAAGGACTCACCGGCGACGGACTGCTCGACTTCATCAACAATAAACTGTTCCCTTCACTCAAAGGCCTGTCCCCGGAAGCCAGCCCGCGACACCGAGTCATCCACGACGTCTTTGAAGACGCCTACCAGTACATGAAGAACGGAACCCTGCTGCGGCAGATCATCAACAAGATCACGGAAAGTCTCGACTTCAACCGCATGGAAGACCGCCACGTCTTCGGCGACCTGTACGAACAGATCCTCAAAGACCTGCAGAGTGCCGGGAACGCGGGCGAATACTACACGCCGCGAGCCGTCACGCAGTTCATGGTCGATATGGTCAACCCGCAGCTTGGCGAAACCGTGCTCGACCCGGCGTGCGGCATTGACGTGCCGACCAACGTCCGGCACGACAACACACTGGCAAAACCGCTGGCCAGCTACGGCCCGAAAGATCGAGTCG
>Ga0335398_10003040_pt1 | contig 25243 bp, 24 predicted proteins | sample BON03_FD_205742 | JGI IMG/M metagenome (GOLD analysis project Ga0335398, IMG submission 205742) | Freshwater microbial communities from Lake Bonney liftoff mats and glacier meltwater in Antarctica - BON-03 (spades assembly) (version 2) | ecosystem: Environmental > Aquatic > Freshwater > Ice >... | reverse complement strand
GTCTTTCTAACTTTACTTTATCTAATAATCCATTTTCTTCAATTTTCTTAAGTCCATATAGAATATTGAAAACTTTCAAAGCATTCATTCCATATCCTGCACCATTATTTCTAAGATAATTATGAATTTCATGAATCTTATCCTTCAATACCTCTTTGTTAGAAATGCTGTTAGTTTGTTCCGACATTGTATATTTTAATATATCTATTTCGTCTTGTGTTAGTTCTTCATTTTTTAGTTCGTCTGTCAATTTTTTATTATTATCTTCGTTGTGTAAATATAACTTTGTTTCAGTTTCTATAATAATATCATTAATGTTTGTAGTTTTATATTTTTCAAGTAATTCGTCGCTCGATAACATTTGCAATTTTAATTCAAAAAGTTCTTTCTTATCTTTGTGTTTCTGTGTTTCTAAATGCGAGTTATGATGTGATATTTGGTCTGGATTAGTTTTACAAATACCACACGAATATGTTTTATGTCCGGACATCTTATAATTATTATTACACTTTTGTTTTTATATAATAATAACATAAAAAAAGTTAAAAAAATTAAATGTGTAAATATTATTCTTTATGAATAGATTTGAGTACATAATTATATATTTTCATAACTTTTAAACATTTCTATATATTCTTGGAATTATTAAATTATGTACTCATTTAGTTTATTACCATTATTATGATTATTTTGCAAAACTTTAACAATCCATTTTGAGTAGCGTAGCGTATATTTTATATTTCTATAACTTTTAACATTTTCTACATTCTCTTATAATAAAAAGATTATACGCTACACTACTCATTTCCTTAAGTAGCATTATTCATAACAATATTTTGCAAAACCTTAACAATCCACTTTGAGTAGCGTAGGGTATATTATTTATTTCTATAACTTTTTAACTTTTCTATATATTCTTGGAATAATTTAATTATGTACTCATTTTATTTAATACCATTATTAACACTATTTTGCAAAACCTTAAGAATATATTTGAGTACATAATTTTATATTTCTATAACTTTTTAACTTTTCTATATATTCTTGGAATAATTAAATTATGTACTCATTTTATTTAAGACCATTAATAACTATTTTGCAAAACCTTAAGCAATCCATTTGAGTACATAATTTTATATTTCTATAACTTTTGACATTTTCTATATATTCTTTGAAAAAAAGATTATGTACTCATTTTATTTAATACCATTATTAACACTATTTTGCAAAACCTTAAGAATAGATTTGAGTACATAATTTAATATTTCTATAACTTTTTAACTTTTCTATATATTCTTGGAATAATTTAATTATGTACTCATTTTATTTAAGACCATTATTAACAATATTTTGCAAAACCTTAAGCAATCCATTTGAGTACATAATTTTATATTTCTATAACTTTTAAACTTTTCTATATATTCTTTGAAAAAAAAGATTATGTACTCATTTTCCTTAAGTAGCATTATTATGAATAAAAAGATTATACGCTACTCTACTCATTTATGTATATGGTAAAAATTATATTCTATAACGTATATAATATTAAAATATGATAGATATTAAAATATTGTAAAAAGATAATGGTGATAAATATATTATAATATTAATATAAAAAATTGATAATTTATATATTAATAGTAATAACATTTAAGATGACTTTTAATCATTCTATAGAAGTATGTAATCTTATTGATTATGATATGATTATAAATGAATGTGATAATCAAAACAATTTAATTGTTGATAAAAACAATATTCAACAGAACATTATAGACTATTGTTATTATAATGAACATAGAAACGTTATTAAAAAAATTGTAGAAACATTTGGTATTTATAATGCAATAAAATTGTACGAGATAATTAGAAATAAAAATTATAATTTAGAAAAACCATCTTTTATATCATCATTTGTAGATGGAAATTACATTCGTCGTAAAGTGTCTAACAAATCGCACGAATATAATTACAGTACGTTATGTTCTAATATAGTTTTATGTTATGCTTATGAAAAAGGAATACGTTTTTAATTGAATGTTTAAAATTATTTACACCATTTAAGATGACTTTCATTTATACGAAAGAAGTATCTGACCTCATTAATTATGATATGATAATAAATGATATTGAAAATTATTGTATTGATAATATTGAAAAGTCTATTATTAATTATTGTTTTTTTAATGAAAATATTAATGTAATAAAAAAAGTTGTAGAAACATATGGTATATTTAATTCTATAAAACTATATCAAATTTCAATTAAGAATTTGCTACATCATTTATATAAAAATAAAGTATTTTTGACAAAAATATACATAGGCGACATTGTATTAAAGGTAAGTAATATAATTCACGAAGATACATATAGAAGAATATCTTACTGTATTATACGCGAATTAACTAATTATAACAAAAAAGTGATAAAAGCGAGAATTAAAAAATAATATATATTGGCGATATTAAAATTAAAAATTGATATATGTTTTTACATTTATAATTACAACTTTTAAGATGACTTTCAGTTATTCAACAGAAGTATCTAATCTTATTGATTATGAACTCATTTTATCAAATTATGATATGATTAATGATAAATATACATTAGATATACACGACAAAGATAAATTATATGAATTAATTTACGATTATGTTTATATTAAAGAGCATAAAAATATTATTAAAAAAATAGTCGATGCATATGGTATGTTTAATGCTATTAAATTATATCTTGATAATAATGGTACAGAATATCAGATAGATAATGAATTTCTTATTATGAGAGATGAATACAAAACATATCGCAAACTATGTATTCCCATAGTTTTAAATAATCTTAAATATCTATGGGATGAACATCATGATGAAATAATAACCTTAAGTTTGGTTATAAATTATCGTTACAATATATCACAAACTTGCGAGATAATGAAATATTGAGTACATAATAACATTTTATATTTTATATTTTTTTCTCCAAATAAAAACATTATACGCTACACTACTCATTTTATTTATAAAAAATGATAAGTAAATGTTGAATAAAATATTATTATACAAGTTATAAAAATCAAAATGTCAATTGATGCTAATATGCTTAAAGTATTTAATCTAATTGATTATGAAAATATTTTAGCTGATTTTGAAATTGATATGAATGGTAAATATATTTTTAATAGAGTTGATTATTATGAAGATAATAAATTAATACAATCTATTAAAAAATATTGTATGGTAAATGAAAATGAAAAAGTTATAAAAAATATAGTAGAAACTTATGGAATATTTAATGCTATTAAATTATACCAAGATAATTATAAAGAAAGTTACAATATAGATGGGGATACATCATATATTAATACATATTGTAGTCTATGTATCCTTATTGTTTTCAATAGTTTAAAAACATCTAGTTCTACTCACACCGGGTTAGACGAAGATTCGCATATTATGTTTTATGATAAAGAAGATACTTTGGATTTATATATTGATTATATAGATGAAAAAGATGATGTAGAATGTGAAAAAGAAGATGATGAATACAAAGAAATAAAAAATCTTATAGATACTGATAATATTTTATCTATTTACGAGAAAGATATTAATGGTAAATATAAAGATAGAACATTTATTAAAGAATATAAAGGGTGCAATTGCTGTTGCGTTGTATATAATTATTGTCAAACAGAACATATAAATATTATCAAAAAAATTGTAGATACATATGGTATGTTTAATTCTATAATATTATATCAAGATGAAACAGGACTGGATATTTGTGATGAAGATGATTTTGAATTGGGAAAGATAAAAAATTATGATACTACGTATAGAACATTATCTATGTGTATAGTTGAAAAAGTTATTAATAAAAATATAAGTAAGGTTAAGTAGTGTTATTATCATTTCGTAAATATTTAATTACGAGGAAAATTTGCGATAGAATCATAATTCATCATTTCAATAACATTCTTATCATATTCAATCCATTTATATTTTAATGCTATTATTTTTTGTGTCAGATTTTTTATTGAACTAATAGAAAGTTCAGGATATTCATATATAAATTCTTGCTCTTTCTCTTTAATTTCTTTATCAATCTTTTTTTTTAATTCTTCTCGTTTTTTATTATTGTGAGGAATAACAATACATTTGTAATAACACAAATAGATAAAACCACCAAGTCCTAATGCAATTAATGTTTCTTCCATTTTTTATTATTGCCGTTTATGTAAAAGTATTGTCTTGCTTTTATGAATATTTAATATATTAAATATCCTTATCATTTTTTATTATAATAAAATTGTTCTAATTCTTATAAAAAATGATAAAGCAATTTATAATAGTAATTTATACACAGCTTTTAGAAATAAACTAAAACAGCGTAAAATGGAATTGACATTCAAAACCGTAGATAATGGTTATTTGACTGAACAATTTGCACAATCAACCGATATTAAGATAAGTGAAAAATACGTTAATTGGTCTAAAATATTTAACAAAAAACCAGGCATTACAAAATATCAGATTAAAATGTTGCTTGAAAGTTATTGTGGAAAAAGAATTGTTAATTTTGATAAAATTAAAAAGCAAGAAATTATGGATGGTCTTGTTTTTGCTAAAAAAATAAGTAATATCAGGCACGCAAATTATGATAATGATATGCAAGTTGATGTTGTTGCAAAAGGTAATAAAAAAGATTATATGCAAGTTGATGTTGTAGCAAAAAGTAGTAAAATTACAAAAAAAGATTATATGCAAGTTGAAGTTGTTTTAAATATACTTATCAAAACAACGAAAAAACAAGATTATATGGTTGTTGATGAAGAGTATGTCCAAGATATTCAAACATTTAAAAATAAAATGGTTCGCAATAACATAGATACTGATGTTATTAACAACTTTATTAATGACTATAATAGCAAATACTTAGCTGTTAAAAAGTTAGGAGGTATTTATAATTTAAAGTTGTGGAGTGATAGTATTCTGTCTTAATTATATTCTTTATCGTAATTATATTCTTTATCGTAATTATATTATTTATCGTGATTATATTCTTTATCGTAATTATATTATTTATCGTGATTATATTCTTTATCGTGATTATATATTTGTATTTGTATTTATTTTTATATTTTTATAAAATATATAAAACAACCTCTTTTTTTACATCAACAAACATATCATTATAAATAATAATATCCTCAATAATTTCATAACATAAAGGTATATATGTATTAATATAATTGGAATTATCTAAATGAAAGTTTTGTTCATATGTATTCTGATATAACACAATAGCATTAAATATACCATATGTATTTACAATTTTTTTAATAATTTTTCTATCTTGATTATCAATATAATAATCTATATAGTCGTCGAGTAGTTTTTCAGATTCATCTATAATATATTTATTATTGGAATCAACATAACAACCCTTGAATATTTTATCAAAATCAATGATATCGTATAATTCTTTATGATTATAATACATTTCAATTATACTATTATAAAATATTATCATTTTTATATGAAATCATATTATTTGTACTCATTTTTAATAAAGTAGTAATAATATATTACCGCATTTCATAATAAATATTTAATCTTCTAAAAATAAAAAATGATAAAAACTTTATAAATAATATAATCAGTTAATAAACTTATAGGTGAATAAAAAAAACTAACGCAAGCTAACAACAAACATTTCTATAATAAATGACAGAAATAATAATTGTTGGATGTGTTGGTGGGTGTATTAGTGCTCTGTCGTATAAATTCATTCAAGATAATCTAAAAAATGAAAACGAAAAAAAAAATAATATTGCTGAATATATAAGGTTAGACTTTGAAATATGTGAAAAAAGAAAAGAATTGATAAAAATGATGTTTAATGAACGTAAAGAATTGGAGCAAGAGTTTATATATGAGTATCCCGACATTTCTCTCGATGCGAGAAAAGAATTATCGCAAAAAATTGTAAAAATAAAATACGAATGGTTTGACGATCATAAGAATATTATTAAAAATATGTCATATAAGCGTAATAATATTAGACTGAAACTCAATAATATTGATATTTACGAGATTAATATGCAAAAAAAGAAAAACAGTATTTAGTATTATAGAATATTTTACATATAGAACATAAATTCTTATATTTTTTTGATATAGTCTTCACATAATTGTACAAGAATTTGATTGTACAATTCTTGAGCATTATTTACATCTTCATATAAACTTTTTAATTTAGTGAAACATTTTTCCAATTCGTTAATTAAATCTATATTTTTTGGAATAGATATTTTAATGTGTTTAAACATATCTATATTTATTCCAAAACAAATACCTTTTCTAATATTTAAAATCTTGTCTTTATTGTTGTATAAATAATGCCATAAATATTCATCAGTCATACACTCGTCACAAGACTTTAATGTAAAGTTATTATTTTTAAAATAATAAATTATACTCAGTGCTTTAAAGCAACTATTAGAGGTCATTCCGCAATTTTTTATTTTTATATTTTTATTACAAGAACTATATTCACTAATATAGTTGTTTGTCATACCAGACCCAAATATAATGCTTTGTACTTCATTATTTTCAATTTCGTTTTCATATTTTATACTACATACATTTCCCAATTCTACAATATTACAATCTTCGTTATTTTCAATTTCGCAAAAAATATTTTGTTCTAAAGTTTCCAACTCTTTAATTTCGCACAATTTATGGGTAATTGCATTATATTGAGAAGAAGCTTTATTGACCCATTCATCTATTTTTTCTTGAGATTTAGGAATACGTAATGTAATATTTGATAAATATTCTTTTGACAACTGTTTGATAAATGTTCCTTTGTATCCGTCATTCAATATTTTCATATTACCTTTAAATAAATAATAAATATATTTCGCATTTGGTGTTTTAATAACATAGTTATTTTCAGAACAACTAAAACAACTATCTATTTCTATACTGGCTTTTATATTGTACTCGATAATAAGACATTCTTCGTTATAATCTGCTTCATCGCATTTTTTAACATTATCACACGATGTGTAAAAGTTATACTTTCCAATTTCATTTCCAAAAGATGACTTTCTTTTGCTTTTTTTTTCATATTTAAAAATACTGCCTAATTTAACACTTTCATAACCTTCGTCCATAACTAATTCGTCACTTGTTGTTTGTGACATTATTATTTTAATATATTACAATATATTAAATCAATTTTTTATATAATTAAATAATTATTATTTAACATTTTTCTTGATAAATAATAAACTTAATCATTTTATTAATATCATAATTCAAATGATGTGTAATATATATATAATATTTATGTAAATAATCGTCTTCAATATTTTTTATTATAATATTTTGATAATTATTATATATTATTTCCAATAATTTATGTATCAATTCTTTATCATTTACATTATATTTTTCAATATAATTATTATACCGTTGTTTAACTATTATATTTTCACGGTCGCTTTCTTGTTTATAGATTATCTCTTTTTCTATTTTTTTTTTTTGATTCTTTATTCTTTTCAATTTTTTTTCTTTTTCTATTCTTCGTATTTCTATATTTTTTTCGTTTTCTATTCTTTGTGTTTCTATATTTTTTTCTTTTTCTATTCTTCGCATTTCTATATTTTTTTCGTTTTCTATTTTTTGCATTTCTATATTTTTTTCGTGTTCTATTCTTCGCGTTTCTATATTTTTTAATATAATACACAAAAAATGGTGTAATTTATTGTCACATATATTTATATTGTATTCAATCCCGAATATAGATATATAGTCATGATATATTTTATCATTGTATATTTTATCATTTTCATTTATTATTTCTGTAATATTTAATTTTTCATTTTTTATATAAATTAATTTATAAACCGATAATATTTTTTCATATATATTTTTTAATTCATATAATTTTCCTAATATATTATCATGTTCAATAACATTATTTTTTAGATAATCTTCTAGTATATTATATTTATATAAATCATAATATTTATACAGTTCTATATTTATTATATTAATATCATTATCATATTTAACCTTATTATTGAAAAAGTCATACATGTCGTTATAATCAAATACGGAATTATAATTTGAATAAATTAGTTTGTCGTATATATTGCGTAATTTAAATATTTGTTCCTTAACAGTTTTAGTAGTTTTCAATTCATATTCACACTTATTATATTCTTCAAGTAAATATTTAATATAGGTGTTATATTTTTCTTGTTCTTTTAAAAAAGTATCTAAATATTCAAATCTTTTTCTATAAGGATACGCAGTTAATAAATTATCATATTGTTTGCAAAAGTCCTTCATATAATATAATTCAATTTCTTGTCCTCTATGACAATAACTTTCCAATTTTACTTTTAATAGAATATTAAATCCTGTATCTAAATATACAATTGACTTATTATTATCAAATATTGGTATGTCATTTTTATTACCTTTAAAGTCAATATATACACATCCATTATAAAAATGTATTTTATAATATTTTCTATTTTCCAATGATAATATCCATATTATTTTAGTATTTTCATTTACATATTTTTCTACATTTTTTATAGTTTCTACAGTTTGATGACTATATCTAATCATGATAATATTATCATCATTTCTTATTTGTTCCAAATTGATATTGAACCAATAAGGTTTCCTATACTCTATTTTAAATAGTTCAAACCAATTTTTATAAAAGTCTGTATTAAAAACTTTAAAGTCTTTAGATGCAGAACAAACGGCTTTTTTTGAATGGCGAAAATGAGATAGTTTCATATTTGAATTAACAAATGTTACATTTTTATCATTACATTTATCTCCGTTTTCATTACAGCCACAACAATTATATCTCAATGATTTGTTATAACTATTTTTATAATTATCTAATCTAATATTTATTGATAATAATATTTCACCAGAAACCTTATCAATCGCATAGAACATTTATATATAATAGTTGTTTAGTATTATATAAATTTAAATATCCATAAAATGAGTACATAATTTATTATTTTCATAATCTTGCAAACTTTCTATATTTATTTTAATTAATCAAATTATGTACTCATTTTTAAAAGTCAAAGTATTATAATATTTTTAATCATAGTGAAAAAATGATACAATTATATAAATATTTATCATATCATATCAAAAAATGGTTTTTATCATAAAAGAAATAATAAATGAAATGATAAAAGGATATACTATTGACACTGACGGATATTGGATAATAGATGATGACAAATTGACTGATTTGATATTAAAAAAACTTGAAAATGAAGATATTTACGATATTAAACTGTTTGTAAATACATTTGGGTTTTTTAAAGCAATAGAAGCATATAAAGAAGATAAAAAAAGTTTTATCATAAAGTCAAACTTTAATGATAATTATAAAGAACTTGCCTGTTTCATATTATGTTCTTCTATTATGAAAAAAAAGGCTGATAACGAAATAGAAAAAGATGATACACGCAAAGAAAAACAAGCAAAAAAATACGCAGTAAATAAAGATAAAATTAATGAAAAACGACGAGCAAAATATCTAAATGACAAGTTGAAAAAACAAGATAACCTTATATTCTAAAATGAAATTTTAAAAAGTAAATCATTTATTTTAGAAGGACTATATAAATGTGTTATAATATGGAAACATCTATTTCTGTATATATTATTGGTATGATTGCAGGAACCTTATTATATATTACTGGTGACAAATACGATAAACACTTAGCTTTATTATCATTGGCTTTTATACAAGTGCAATTAGCAGAGTTTTTTATGTGGTATGACGAAGATTGTACTAAAGGTATAAATCATATGGCAACAATATTTTTATATTTTGTATTCTTATTACAATGTACATCCATTATATTTGGTGCAATAATATTTAAAACAACGACTATAAAAAATGAAGTTTTATATGGTATATATATATTATATATTTTTGTATTATTGACAATGTTTTATTTATATGGTGACCACCGATTAGAAAACAAATGTTCACAAAAAAAAGATTATCACCCTTTTTTAATTTGGGATATGGATATTGGTATAGTATATTCATTATATTTTATGATATTGTTAATATTTGTGTTTTTTAAAGATAGCAATAAATCAATAATATTTTTTATTGTAATTTGTTCATTATTATTACATAGTTTATATAATGTGAAAACGTATATACGCGAGTTTGAAAGTATATGGTGTATGCGTAATGTTTCTTTACCAATTATACTACTATTATATAACCTTTTTAAAAAATATATGTAATTTTTGAATATATCCATATTTAACAAGATAACAAAAAATAATATCATTAAGTTATATATCAAATGACTAAATATATACCATTGTGGACAATAAACAAAAACATATTAACTGGGTATAGAAATAAGAAAGAACATAAATTGGGTTGCTTTATTAGTATATTTAATATACATAATGAAACCATTAATATATGGACACATTTATTAAGTTTATCATATTTTTTATTTGTTTTTTTTAAAAACTTTAATAAACTAAATCATATATTAACTCTATACGAAGGTGTATCAATGATATCATTCGGAACATCCACTATATATCACATATATATGCCATATACCCAACAATGGTTTATTATATTGTTAAAATTAGATGTATATTCAATTATTATTAATATAGCAATATCAAATATATTAATATTTTACTATTGGTTTTGGTGTTATAAAGAGATTAGAGATTTATATATGCTATTTTCATTTATATATTTGAGCATTGGTTTTACGGCATTATTAAATATTGACATCATAAAACGATACAATTATATATTACTATATTTTAGCATTTATAGTATTAGTATTATAATTAGTTATTATCATATTAACATATTAACAAATGGAAATGTAAGCGAAATAATTATATATAATTTTTCTAAACCATTCGCATTTTACGGAATTGGTTTTATAATATACGCTGTTAAAATGCCGGAAAAAATTATATCAAACCATTTTGACATTATTGGAAATAGTCATCAATGGTGGCATATATTTTCATTTTTAGGAGCATATTTTTATCACGATGAAATAATTAAATATAGCGAATATATACAGCAAAATAACTGCGAATATTAACTTACATTTTGTTTTAATTATTACTTAAAATTAATATATAATTATATTAATATAGAATAAACAGAATAATATGGGTGGCAAAAATAAAGCTGAACATAAAAAAATTCCAGACAAACCAACCGACTCGGAAAAAAAGAAAATAAAAAATGAGAATAAGGCAAAAGCAAATCCTAAATTAGCAGCAGATAAGAAAGAAAAGAATGATGCGTGTCGCGATAGAAGAGCTGCAAGTGGCAGTTCTAAAAGCTTTGCATAAATAATAGCATTAGCATTTATTTTTTTATTATATTAAAAATTGACAACATTTTTATATAAATATTAAACTATATTAAAATAATATGGATATTAACCAATTAGATATCAAAACGAAAAAAGATTATGTTTATCAAACAATGTTAACGTGTATTGGTAATAAAAGAAAATTGGTTAATAATATTAAAGAAATAATAGATGAGGTTAGACTTTTATTAAATAAAGATAAAATAAATATTGTAGATGGTTTTGCAGGTTCTTCTGTTGTTTCGCGAGAATTATCTTATGTTTCTAATGATATTTATACAAATGATATGGAACTATATTCTTATTTGATGGCTAAATGTTATTTAGTAAAACCAACAGAGGAACAAATTGTAAGAATTATAAATCATATTTCAAATATGAACCTATTGTCAATCAACGGACCTTACATAGAAGGAATTATAAGTAGAAATTATGCTCCAAAAGATACAGAAGATATAAAAGAAGGCGAGAGATGTTTTTATACAAGAGAAAATGCTTTAATTATAGATACTCTTAGAAAATACATTGAATTAAATGTTGAAGATGATGTAAAAGATTATTGTATAACACCTCTACTAAATAAAGCCAGTATTAATGTAAATACAGCAGGTGTTTTTAAAGGTTTCTATAAAGACAATAATATAGGTTGTTTCGGAGGAAAAGGCAAGTTTGCACTTTCAAGAATTAAAAAACCTATTGTGTTAGATTTGCCTATTTGGAGTGATGAAAAATATAACTCGTTTCCATCAAATAAAGATATCAATGTATTGGTAAATGATTTACCTGATAATATTGATATTATGTATTTAGACCCGCCGTATAATCAACATCCATATGGTAGTAATTATTTTATGTTAAATATAATAGCAACAAACGAAGAACCATTGGATTTATCAAAAGTATCAGGTATTCCATCTAATTGGAATAAATCTAATTATAATTCGCGTTTAAAAGCTATAGATTCTATGAAACATTTATTAGAAAATGGTCTTTCAAAGTCTATATATCTTCTCATTTCATATAATAATGAAGGTATAATAAAGACAGAAGATTGGAAAACACTTTTTGAACCATACAATATAAAAAAATATGAAATTAATTATGATACATATAAAGGTAGTCGTAATCTCAAGAATAGAAATGATAAGGTTATTGAAATTATGTATTTGATATCAAAGAAGTAGATATATTATCATATACATTATCTATAACCTTTTTACATATATTTACAATTTCTTCTTTTTTCCACATAGATGACCCATGTACCATTTCGTCCCATTTATGAGCCTTGATAAATACAGATGCTATACCGAAACCACATACTTTTTTAATATTTATTGTCTTTTTAATATCTTCAATTAGTACATTAATATTTTCGTCTGTAGAAGATTTAGTTATACCAATGTAATGATTTGTAATTCCCATATTCATCATATCAATTCTTTTACTTATTGTTTCACTTTCGTGAAAGTCGCATCCAGACGCGAATAATACATATGGAAATATAGGTAATTTAGCAAATATCATTTCGGCACCTCTTATATTTTTTGCTCCACGTTCTATAGCATTTCCGGTACCTTGTCTTTTACAATTTTTAGCAAATAAATTATCATTTGTTCCCTGAACCTTATCTTCCACAATCAATATTGGAATATCTTTTCCATTTAACGATAGTATCAAAATACCACCATCGGGACGCATTGAGAAGTTTTTATTTACAGGATTTGGTTTAGGTCCGCCAGCATTATGAAAATATTCTTGACATTCGTATAAACTCATTTTATTTTTAGTATTAACTGTTCCAGAAATATTTTTAAATAATTCTCGTGCGTATAGTAAAACCTCTTCCATAGCCAAACTTAATATTTTTTCAGAGTTTTTACTATCATCGTTTAAACATTTATCATCATTGTAATATTCGCTTAAACTTTTGCTTAACTTTTGAGACATTTGTATGTTATATTTATTTCCATATACACATATCAATTTTTATTTTATTATACGATGTAAAAAAATAAATAATATAAAATAATTAAAATGTGTTGATGTAAGCATTATACTTAAGAATACATACAATTGACCTCTTTATGAGACCCACCACAAATATCACATTTTTTTTTAATAGTTTTATTGGAATAGCAATATGTTGAATAATGTCCCATCTTTCCACATTTAAAACAAGAGATATTTTTAGAATCATTTTTCATACTACATTTACTCTCGTGCTTTATTAACGCGGAAGCACTATGACATTCAATGTCGCAATAATAACAATATATTTTATCGTCATCATATTTTTTATTAGTCTTTGAAATATTAGCATAGCATTTATTAGCAAAATGCCCAGGCTTTCCACATTTAAAACATAGATTATTAGCATTAATACTCATCTTCTTAAGATGATCAATTGTTGTTTTATCTAATTCAATAGAAACATATGAACCTCCTCTAACATTTTCAATACCATATTTATCCATATATATTTTTGTGTATTTATCTTCGTCATAATCATCACAGTTAGCAATTAATATTTCAAGATTTACGGGTTTATATTTTTTAGTCCAAATAGAACCTTTTGAGTGTTGATATGACTATCTATTCTAAATAAAGGATTTGATGTTTTTCCAACATAATATTTATTTTGTTGCAATTCAAGTACATAAATGTAAATCATTATATATAATTTAATGTATATAATTTAATGTATATAATTTAATGTATATAATTTAATCAATTTTTAATTAGAAAATAATACTTTAAAAAAATATGTTACTTACTGAATAATTCCCAGACCTTACATTGCATTTAAAACAAGACTTTTTCGGCGATTGACATTTTTTTCTACACTTCAAACATTTATTATTATACTTTTTACCCATTTCTAAATATGGTTCAATTGAAATATAAGAACCTCCTCTAACATTATCAACACCGTATTTATCCATATATATTTCTGTATATTCGTCCTCGTCACATTCATTACAATTTGCTATTAACAATTCAATAGCGCATGGCTTATATTTTTCAACCCATTCGGAAAAGTTTTCATTCATTCATTTATGCGAAAAAATGGATTTGTCGTTTTACCAATATAATATTTATTTTCTTGTAATTGGAGAATATAAATATAATACATTTAATATTATACTAATATAATGTTTTTACTATATATATAAAAAATGATTATATAAGATTTATAATTTTCTTATTAATAATATAAAATGGAGTTCTGTGAAATCTGCCAAAACATGATTTATGCCAAGTCTAATCAAGAAAAACAACTAGTAAAATATTGCAAACATTGTCTTTTTGAAAAAGTAGAAACTGTTAATACCGCTATTAGGATATCGCAGACTATTTATAGCGAAGACGATCTGTTATATAATCAACACGTAAATCAATATCTGCGATTTGACCCCACTTTAAGAAGAATTAAAGACCCTCTTATCAATTGTCCAAATAGTAAATGTAATGTTCCAGAAGAAGAAAAACAATTAATATACATCAAATATGATTCTAAAAATATGAAATATCTATATGTATGTGAAAGTTGCGGAGAAACATGGAAGCAAATAAAATAATTTATATATTTGTATTAAGATATAAAAATAAAAATTGATATTATTATAATAGTATATAGTATATTATAATGGCTACATTGTCGTATAAATCCGCTAATATTGAAGATGTATCAAAAATGCAAGATAACTTAAATAAAGATAAAATTTCAAAACCTATTATGACTATTTATGAGTTTGATAAAATTGTTGGTATGCGAACACAAATGTTAGCATCGGGAGCACCAATGTTTGTTAAACACGATAACCTTAAAATATCAAGTAATATGGAATTGCGACAAATAGCATTACAAGAAATTCGCGAAGGAAAATCTCCTTTCATCGTTGAAAGAATACTTCCTAATAATAAAAAAGAATATTTTAATATCAAAAGTCTTGACCTCGTCGCTGTTAGGGATCGTATGCGTTAAACTAAACTATATTATTTATTTTTAACTATATATTAAGTATTTTAACTATATTATTTATTTTTTCAAACTTTTAATGTAAAAAGTTATTTTATTTAAAGTATAATAAACACTAACACATTCCATTAATAAAAAATTGATATTGATGTATATATTTTTTTATTTATTATTGAATAGATATGGATTATAGCAAAAAAACTCTTGCTGAACTTAAATCGTTATGTAAAGAGCGTAATATAAAAGGTGTTAGTTCAAAGGCAAGAAATGCTATAATTTCTATATTAGAATCAAATCCTTTAATTGTAGAAAACGAAGAGATAAACGAAGAACCAATTGACTTAAAACAAGATGTAATACTTGGCGATACTATAAATATATTACCAACATTAGATTCAGATTCAGCACAAATTATTATTTCTGATCCACCTTACAATATAGGAAAAGACTTTGGTAATGATAGTGATAAACAACCGATGGACGAATATCTTTCTTGGTGTGAAGTATGGATAAAAGAATGTTTGCGTATTTTAAAACCAAATGGAACAATGTTTATTTATGGTTTTAGCGAGACGCTTGCACTAATACTTTCTAAAGTACCATATAATATAAATCGTCGTTGGATTTTATGGCACTATACAAATAAAAATGTACCGTCTCTTAACTTTTGGCAACGTTCGCATGAAAGTATTATTGTATTATGGAAGGAAGATAAGGTATTTCATCGTGATGAAATAAGAGAACCATATACACAAGGATTTATAAATGGTGCAGCAGGAAAAGAACGCAAGGCAACAAAAGGACGTTTTTCAAAAGGTGATAAAACAACAACGTATGTAGCACATGCTAACGGAGCATTACCGCGAGATGTTATAAAAATACCTGCTTTATCAGGTGGTTCAGGAATGAAAGAACGTGTGGATCATCCTACACAAAAACCATTAGCATTATGTGAAAAGTTAATTAAGTCTTGTATGCAATCACCAAATAACGGATATGTATTAGTACCATTTGCCGGTTCTGGTAGCGAATGTTTAGCTGCAAAAAAATTAGGATTACCTTTTATAGGAATTGAATTAAATGAAAATTATGTAAAGTTAATTAATGAAAGATTGGATTATAGCGACGTAGAATAAAAATAGATATAAAAATATTATTTTTCTTATATGACTGAATTTATTAGTAACACTAATCAAGAATCTTCAAATATTATTATTAACGACGAATTGTATAAAAAACTTTCATCAAACTTTGAAAAATGCGTTAAAGGATATCATATGGTTAATAACAATCCTATTAAAGAAACTCCTTGGGAAGATATAAATGCTATTATTCTAAATGCTTCTGGATTTGTTGTAAAGTATCAAAGCAATGGTTCGCATAAATCTGCTGGAGATTTATCTTGTTCTATAGGTGATTTATCAAATAAGTCATCTCAATACGATAAGGGAAATAAAACATTTAAAATAAGTTCTTATAGACTTACATCAATATGTTCAGATAAAAGTCCAAGTAATATTGATGATATTATAAAAGAGATAGATTTACGAAAGAATTTTAACTACTATTCAATTATTGTTAGAAAAAATACTTGTGATAAAATACTTTACGATTGGTATCTTATACCAAGCGATTTTCCAGCTTTAAATCCTTCTTCATATAAATGGACAGCAAAAATAGGAAATAAAAAAGGATCAGTTATTGGATGGAATACAGATGTTATAAATGGTTCATGTATGTCTATTTCATTTAGTATGTCTTCACAGTTATGGATTAATTTAAGTATAACTGACGATATTAAAAAATATGTTGTAGGAACAACAACAGTAAAAATAGGTCGTAAATATAATTATATTGATCTATACGAAAAATTATAATTTATATATTATACACTTTTATTTTTTTACGTTCATATATATTATGTATCTAATTATATTAACATTTTAAATAAACTATTTATTAGCCTATATTTTTTTAATTCTAAATAGATTATAGGATAAGTATTATTACATGGATAATAAATGTACAAGTAAAAGGATACAAGAGTGTGCAATAAATAAAATAAGAAAGTATTGTAATCCAAAAACTGGTCGTTGCATTACTAATCTCAAAAAGGATAAAACAAAGAGCGATAATGAAGTTAAATATGATAAAACAAAGAGCGATAATGAAGTTAAATATGATAAAACTAAAAGCGATAATGAAGTTAAACATTATATAAAAACTAAAAAAACAATACGTCAATTTATACAAGAAGATATACAAAAATATGATACTTTTGAAAAACTTATTGAACAAACACAAACAAAAAAACAAGAGGTTGAAGAAGAAAATATAGTAAATCAATTGATAAAAATAGAAGGTCAATATAATAAATCTAAAAAAGGATTTATATATGAAAGAGTATGGGATATATGCGTAAAGTTTGGTGCAACAGACTTTACTCCAAATATTAATAATGATAATGAAGAATATTATTATGAACACGGTATAGGAAATATTAATAATAAAAAACAATCTGTTTTTAAAGATATAAAAGATTATTTTACAGAATATATTAATGATGGTTATATAAGTGGAAATTCAGGCGGATATTCTGATATTACATTTTCTTCTAATAAAAAAAATAAAGAAACAGGTAAGGTCTATAAAATATTATATATAGTATCTGTAAAATATATTGATGATTTAAAAGCAGATGTAAAAGGTTATGATATACAAAACTTATGTACTATCATAGAAGATAGAAAAGATGATTATGATGAAATAAAGATATTATTATTTGTAAAAGATAAAGAAATACTTAAGGAAAGATTTAAAAATGCAAATAAATCAAGTAATATTTTAATAAAATATATATCACCTAATGGAAATTACGAGAATGTTTATGATGTAAAAGATTTGGAAAAATACTATAATAAATTGAAAAAAATTGTAGGGTTATATAATTATATTAAAGAAGATGATGATGAAAAAAAGTTTAAAGAAGAATATATTAAAACTGTAAAAAAAGTATTTATACCTCGTTTTCATCAAGAATTATTTATAGAAAAAATAAACTATATGATTGAAAATGGAGAAAAAAAAATATTAATTGGTGCAATACCTCGTTCTGGAAAAACATATATAATGGCTGGTACAATTCTAAAACATGTTAAAGAACATATTAAAAACCCAGAAAATATAAATAAGTTTAATAAATATATTATAATAACACCATCTCCTTCTGAAACATTGGAACAATACGAAAAAGCTTTTAGTGATTATATAGACTTTGATACATATAATATTAAGGTTAATAATATAAAAGAGAATAATGAAAATTTAAACTTTAATTCAAATAAAAATCATACTGTATTTTTAATTTCAAAGCAAAGATTGGGATATAAAAAAATGAAAGATACTGATAATTTGATAAAAAAAGAAGAAAATATGAAGAAAATTGAAGAAAATGTAAAAAAATATTTTGGAAATAATACATTTAATATTATATTTATGGATGAAGCTCATTTTGGTATGTCAACAGAAGAATCGCAAAAAATTATAAAACTTTTAGATAAAAATAATGTTCCTAAAATATTTGTAACAGCAACATATAATAAACCAAATATTGCATATGGAATTGAAGAACATCAAAAAATATCTTGGAACTTAAAAGATATTAAACGTATTAAAAACTTTGATATTTCTAAATACAAAGATGATTTAAAACATTTTTATGATAAATTTACCAAGAAAATAGTAATGAAAGTATTAAAAAATAATGGTTGGAATGAAAAAAAAACAGATAATTATGATGTTATGAAAAAAATTATGTTATCTTATAAAACATTTCCAGAACCTTATTTGATAACATCGGTATGGGATAAAGAATTTTTAGATAATGAAAGGCAAAAAATAGAAAATACAGACTTTAGTTTTGATATGGAAAAGTTATTTACACCGAAAAATACTGAAACTTTTGCTAATACAGAACAGTTAGAACAATTATTTCATTATTATTTTGGATACCCTGATAAAAACAAATCTTATACAAAACAAAACTTTTATAAACAACGAGGTATATTGCCTAGAATACAAAATATATGTAATAATAATTGCAGAACATTGCAAAATTATTCACACAAAACATCACAGTTATGGTTTTTACCATATGGAACAGGTAGAAAAATAGCAGAGGTTATAAATTGCCTTTTACATTTTTTAAAGGCTAAATTTCAATATATTTTTGATAAGCATTTGTTTTATGTCGCTATAGATAATGATGAAAAAAAACTTAGTAAAAGATTTATTCCAAAGAATGTTAAATATATGGATAAGTCTGAAAATATAAAAACAGAAATAGAAAATATGGAAAAAGACTTAAATAAAGAAAATAAATACGAAGGTTTAATTATATTAGCAGGTGGAAGACTACATCTTGGTATATCATTACCAAATGTAGATATTGTTACGATGTTTTCTGGAATTAGTAGCTCTGATTCAATATATCAAATGTTATTTCGAAGTATGACAGAAATAGATGAAGATATATATTGTGATGGAAAAAGTTTTTGTTCGCAAAAAAAATATGGGTTCATGGTTGATTTAAATCCACAAAGAACGATTTATACATTAGAATATATGTCTGGAGAATTAATAGACAAAACTAATAGCGAAAGTGATAAAAAGAATGTATATAATATAATAAGTGATTTAATTAATATCGATAAAGACGTGTTTGTAAGTAATTATGGTGAAACACGAACCAATGAAGAATTTGTAAAAGAATTATTTGACAGATTATATAAATCGTGGGATGCAAAAATAGATAGTATTAATTATATTGTTAAACAAATTGAGTTTGATAAAGCATTTATAAAAGGTTTTGAAGAAGATTTTGATATTAGAACTTTTTATAAAAGAAAAAAAGGAATAAATACAATACAAAACCCAGAAGATGAAATTGCAGGTATTAAAATAAAAATAATTCAAATCTTTAATCCTAATAAAAAGAATATTAAAGATGAAAAAATATTAATTATAGATATATTGCATAATATTATAACAGAGGTTATAAATATATTAACAATAATAACATCATATAATAAATTAGAGTGTTTATTTAATGAAAAAATAAATATAGATGACATTGATTTTAAATATGAAATAACTACATTACTTGACTATGTTAATGATGAACCATTATTAAAAAATATTTTTATAAACATATTAAAAAATAGAATTATAAATAAAGAAATAATAAATAAAAACAATATAGATGATGAAAAAATATTCAATATTATCTATAATATTATAACAAGAATAACAAATAAAAATAAAGTTGGTGGAAATATTATTTCCATTAATAAGACTATTCAACAGAGAAAAAAAAAGATATACACTATACATGAACCAGATAAATTATTATTATTTATTCACGATAATTTAAAACCAAAAGATATTGAAAAAAAAACGAGAGGTGAAGTATTTACTCCTATGAAACACGTAAATGAAATGTTAGACACATTGCCGAAAGATGTATGGACTAATCCTGATTTAAAATGGCTTGACCCAGCCGCAGGAATGGGAAACTTCCCTATAGCAATTTATATGAGATTAATGGAATGTCTCAAAATATTAATACCAGATGAAGAAATGAGAAGAAAACATATTTTAGAAAAAATGCTTTATATGGTAGAGTTAGATGAATCAAATGTATTTATGATGAAAAAAATATTATGCGGTAATAAATATAAACTAAATATTTTCCAAGGTAGTTTTATTGACTTTAAAGTATACAAAAAAATAAATATAAACATTAAGTTTGATATTATTTTAGGAAATCCACCATTTCAATATAAAGAAAAAAATAAACAAGCACATGCCATATGGCATCTATTTATTGAAAGATCTTACGAAGAATTATTAAATAATAAAGGTTATTTGCTTTTTATTCACCCATCCGGGTGGAGAGATATAAAAGGGAAATATAGAAATGTTTATGATTATATCAAAAAAAATACACTTATATATTTATCTATGAATAATTATAAAACAGGTAAAAAAATATTTGGCGTAGGGACTAATTTTGATTATTATTTAGTTCAAAACTTAAAGTCAAATAATAATATTACAATTATAAAAGATATTGATGACAAAATATACAATATTGATTTAAATAAATGGGACTTTATACCAAGCGGTAAGTTCAATTTATTTAAATCAATATTAGCAAAAAAAGAAAAAATTGAAATAATATATGATAGAAGTATGTATGGCATAGATAAATCTAATATGAATGAAATTCAAAATGATATTTATAAATATCCGTGTATTTATACAATTACTCAAAAAAATGGTTGTAAATTTTGGTATTCTAATGAAAAAAAAAAACATTTTGGAATACCTAAGGTTATATGGTCTAATGGTTCTGGTACTTATCCTATAATTGATAAATATGGAAAATATGGATTAACTGAATTTGCATATGCTATAGTAGATGATAAAGATAAATTACAAAAAATAAAAGATGCTATGAATAGTGAAAAATTCATTAACTTAATGAAATATTTAACTTTTAAAGAAGATAATAAATATAATTATAAAATAATAGCATTATTTAGAAAAGACTTTTATAAGCAATTTACATATAATAAGAGTGAAGGTAATTCATTACCTTTCGTAAATATTAAAATACCTAAAAAAATATAAAGTCTATAGGTTGATAAATGATTCTAATATAATATTACTATTAATTTAATTATTATACGATTTCGTCATAATTTTACCAATTTGTTCAATCTAATAACATTATAATTATTATTCGCTATAAACTCATCCCTTCAATAAGATTTTTAACCTGTTCTTTAATTTAATAACATTTTAGTAAAAAATAGTTTAAACTATTTCATTTACAACAAGTGAATAATCTTCTGTAATTTTATTATAATTCAATCAATCTTTCAAAGTCTCCAATATCTAATATTTTAACACCTAATGCGTTAGCCTTATCTATTTTTGTAGATAATTCTTCTTTATTTTTAACTATTAAATAATTCGTATTTTTTGATATTGTTGTATTAACTTTACCTCCATTATCTACTACTATTTTTTCAAATTCTTTATTTCTAAATCCCGAGAATACAAATGATTTGTCTTTAAAGTTTGTATTTAAAACAGTCTCTTTTAATTCGGTTTTACGACCTTTACATTTTATACCAAGGCTATCGTAGAAGTCGTAAAACTTAGGCAAGTTCTCTATAAATGCTTTTGCACTTATCTTTGCTATTCCTTCAACCGTTATAAGGTCATCAACTGTTATTTTTAAAGCGATATTTCTATTTTTCAGGTCATGTAATAATATATGTGGGAAAACATCAGTAATAGTTTTAATCTTTTTATAACTGAAACCTCTACCTAACATATTTGATGCGTCCATTAGAACAAGACAATCAATATCCTTTATTTTTTTTAATGATTCTAAAATATTATCAGAACTTTTATCTTTAAAACCTTCTATTTTCATTAATTCTGCTTTATTGATATTTATCATTTGTTTTATTGTACGAAATCCAGAATTATATATTTTTGTTATATTTCCTTGACCCATATTTTCAATACTTGATGTTTTCATAAAATACATAATGTTCTTAATATCATATTCACTGTTTATTTCACCATTATCTATATTTATAATATCAATATGTGTATCATTCCATTTATAATTTACATCCAATTCACCAGGCATACTTGGTTTTCCATTTGCTGATTGTGACAATATCGCATTTATATGTGGAATAACATTCCCAGAACGTATTATAATAATTCTTGATCCGGGACCAATTACATTTTTTTCAATATATGAAGCATTAAATCCGGTTGCCTGTTTTATTTTAACATCGTCCAGTTTTATTTCATCAAACTTAACAATTGGCTTCATATATTTATCTTTTGATACATTCCATTCAACCTCTTTTACAATAACTTCAACTTGTTCAAGTGTATGAATTGATTTAAAAGCAAAAGAATGTTCGGGATTTTTTCCTTTATCAATTTCATATATTTTGCTAATATCTGATATAACAATTCCGTCAATAATATATTTATTATTTCGTGATGCTTGAAGATTTTCTGATAACAAATTGAGATTAAGCGTTTTAGAAACAGTATTAGAAACAATTAAAAATTTTAATTTTTCCATATATGGTAGTCCATTTTCTAAATTAGGTTTAATTAATGTATATGCAACAAAGTCTATTTTATTAAGTATTATTTTATTTAGTGTTTTTGAGTTTACAGCTCCTGAAACCGTATTGCGAGGATTAGCCCCATTTTCTCCTTCTTTTTTTAGTTTTTCCCAATTATCTTTTGATATTATTAGCTCTCCGCGAACAACCAAATCATCTTCTTTAATATTTTTAATATCTGGTAGTCCATTTATATATCCTATTAGATGGGTTATATCCTGTCCTTCAATACCATTTCCGCGTGTATATAATTTAATATCATAGGGATAATATTTATTAATACTTTTTGATATATTTAGATTTTTTTTATAAACAATGAGACAACTTACACCATCGAGTTTATCACTAATAACATACGGACCTGAATATTTTTTTTGATACTTTATTATTTCTTTATCACTATCTTTAATTTTATTTTGAGAACCCATATAATATGGAAGTGGTACTTTATTATCAACATCGGCACCAATTCTTTGTAAATAAGTATCTTTGGGATATTTCTTTCTAATATAATCTTTTATAATATCATAAATATCATCTGTCAATATATTTTTACCTTCGTTAAAAAAGTCTTTATCTGCAATCAATAAAAGATTAATTATATCTTTTTTCTTATATTTTTTTATAAATCCCATTGGATCTTTGTTAATCTCATCAAAATTGTAATCCATATACTATTATATACTATTCTATTATATATATCATTTTTCTATTTTTGTAGATCTTCGATAATACAATTTGAGTACATAATTATTTATTTCTATAACTTTTAAACTTTTCTACATTCTCTATGAATAATTAAATTATGTACTCATTTTATTTATTACCATTATTAACAACTATTTTGCAAAACCTTAAGAATACAATTTGAGTACATAATTATTTATTTCTATAACTTTTAAACTTTTCTACATTCTCTATGAATAATTAAATTATGTACTCATTTTATTTATTACCATTATTAACAACTATTTTGCAAAACCTTAAGAATACAATTTGAGTACATAATTATTTATTTCTATAACTTTTAAACTTTTCTACATTCTCTATGAATAATTAAATTATGTACTCATTTTATTTATTACCATTATTATAACTATTTTGCAAAACCTTAAGAATAGATTTTGAGTACATAATTATTTATTTCTATAACTTTTAAACTTTTCTATATATTCTTGGAAAAAATAAATTATGTACTCATTTTATTTATTACCATTATTATAACTATTTTGCAAAACCTTAAGAATACAATTTTAGTACATAATTATTTATTTCTATAACTTTTAAACTTTTCTATATATTTTTGGAAAAAATAAATTATGTACTCATTTTATTTATTACCATTATTATAACTATTTTGCAAAAACTTAAGAATATATTTTGAGTACATAATTAATTATTTCTATAACTTTTAAACATTTCTATATATTCTTAAAATAAAAAGATTATGTACTCATTTTATTTAACATCATTATTACATACATTTTGCAAAAACTTAAGAATATATTTTGAGTACATAATTAATTATTTCTATAACTTTTAAACATTTCTATATATTCTTAAAATAAAAAGATTATGTACTCATTTTATTTA
>Ga0335398_10003036_pt1 | contig 25253 bp, 18 predicted proteins | sample BON03_FD_205742 | JGI IMG/M metagenome (GOLD analysis project Ga0335398, IMG submission 205742) | Freshwater microbial communities from Lake Bonney liftoff mats and glacier meltwater in Antarctica - BON-03 (spades assembly) (version 2) | ecosystem: Environmental > Aquatic > Freshwater > Ice >... | reverse complement strand
TGCTTTTGATGGCCCGTTCCACTGCTGGCACCGATGCATTCGACAGGTCAAGCCAGTCTCTGGGGGCAGGGATGGCGTATTGGGCGAGTTCATCGCCGGCATCGGCTGGTTCGAATGCGTCATGTAACGCTGTCCAGGCCAAGTACAGCCCGGTGAGTTCGTGAGTGACCGGTGGGTGCTGCGCCCAACACGGCGCTAGGGACCGGGGGTTTACCCCTAACCCGAGACCTGGGCCACACTCGGTAATCCAAGTCTGCAACTGGTCGGGGTTGACGAGCTCCATAGTTACGTTCCTTGGAGTTGCAGGGGCAAGGGTGCTTGCCCGCGGGGGAGTAGGACTGCGCATCCGTAGGGAATGAACCGCAGTTCTTCCGGGGGCATGATCGGGCGGTCCTCCAGGGACGTGTTCGCACTGGTGGCGGTGACACCCATTGGTGTGTGGGTGCGGGATCGTTGCGTTGATCGATACGTGCCGATGAGTTCACTCCATTCCCGAGCGGTGTCATCACTGCCAGCCGACAGCAACAACCGGTGTTGGGCGGCGGCGGTGATCGCGCGCGCCTCGTCGGGTGTGTAGCGGGCGGCGAGTTGTGCGGGGTCTTGCACAATCACCAGCGTGACAATGTTGTGTCCTCGACCATCGGCCAACAAGCCAGGTAACTCGGGTAGTGGGCACACGTGCACCAGTTCGTTGAGCAGTAGTAACGCTGGTGGTTCTAGTCGTTGCCCGCGCGCCATTTCGCGCAACACGGCGGCTACTTCGCTGGCCAGCAGTGTCGTCCAGGGGCGGTAAATCAAATGCGAATCAGCCTCGGCGGGGGCGACAGCAAAAATTGTTCCTGATGCGCGCAGTAATTGTTCAATATCAACGACTACTTCACCGGGTACGGGTGTCAGTGCCGCGCGTAGGCGAGCGTTCGATAAACCCATGAGCGTGCCGGTGAGGGTTGCGGTAATTGATGATGATGTGCGCGGGTCCAGGTCAGCATCTTCTCGCAGCGAATTCGCCCATTCGGTTTCACTAAAGCTTGCCAGGATTTCACTGGCGGCGATCCACCCGGAAACACTCATGGCCCATTGGCCGGCGTCAAGGACATTGTTGCCCGAGAGCGCCGCTGCGTGCAGGGTTCCGCGCAGGATCCGGGAGGCGGCGACGCTCCAGAATTGTTCACTCATCGAAGGTGATCCTCCGGCGATGATCGCTGCGGCGCGCCTGGCGGCAACGTCTTTGTCTTCACATCCGGTGACGGGGTTCCATCTCATCGCGGATGCGTTCGCGAACCCGAATGATGCGGGGTCAAAGATTGCGATGGGTCCACGGGCGGCCCGCGCCTCGTACACCGCGTGCGCGAGGTCAGCTTTTGTTGAGGTAATCAGCGCTGGCCCTGGCCACGCCGCCGCCAGGGGGGCTGCGACCCGTCGGTCTTTGCCTGATCCCGGTGGTCCGATGATCAGCATGGATTCATCACAGGTCAGTAGTAGTGGTTTACCGGATGCATCGGTTCCCAGCAGGACGGAGGCGTCGTCAATGCACGCGCCAGGTGTGTTGGGCAGTAAGAAGTGCAGTCGGGTGCGGATGCCTTTGGGGGAGTTGGGGTTATCGCGCCTCCGGCGGGTCCACCCTTCCGCGTGCAGGAAGCGTTTACGTAGGGAGCGTTGACTGCGGGTGCCGCGCCGGTGCGCGATCACGATCACCGCCGCGATGCCAACACCGATCGCGACCGGGATAACCAACCGCGTGATCATTGCCGGCAGTAGATCGTTACTGCCACCGAAGGCGTTGATGACTTCTTGTGGCCCAGTGGTGACACTCAGGGCGAGCCAGATGCCCGCGAGCACGCCAAGTCCTGGGATCATCAGGATCAGTGGTGTGAGTTTGGGGTGTTCATGCCAGCGTTGCTTGGCCACGGGTCGCTACTTTCTTTGCGGGTGAATCTTGTGTTTCACCGCGGTCGCGATCTGCGCCCCGTATTGCAAAGTGTACCGCATTAGTGCCAGATTGCATACGACTACGCGAAATTTGCGTGCGCGCGCTGACGCACGCCAGCAACAATGAACCAGCCCGCGAACCAACAATGAACCAGCCCGTGATCGATCGCGCACCGGCTCCCAGCCGCCCCAATGTGGTTCGTGAGCTTCACCTCTTTTTTACCCTGCCTACCCGTAACCCTTTTTCTTCCCCGACAAGCGTTCTTTCTCACTGATCGACTTCTTCCCTCACGCATCCCTCTACGTCACCCATTCCATAATTCCAATAGTTCCTTCAACCATAGACAATAAGTAACAGGACATATACTATTTTGTCCTGGCGGCCAAAATAGTGGACGTAAAAAGCATCTGGGAGGTGATCATCGTGGCGCGTGGTGGCCTCAAATTTATGCGCGGTGTGGTCGCTGACTACGTCACCTACTTCCTTGACGCCGACGGTAAAGGCTGTACCGATCATGGGTATTACGGGTCGGGTTCATTGTGGAATGCGAGCACGGCGGGACTCTTGCGAGAGAACGTCTTAACACCACTTTCTTATGCCCGCTGGTTGGAAGGGGTGGATCCCACCACCGGCGAACTACGTGGGGGACTCGTCACGCAAGGGGAGTTACGCACGGGAGTTCGGGCATATGAATATGGGGTGAATGTCCCGAAAAGCGCGTCGATTGTTGCGGCTCTGAATCCTGAATTGGGTCGCGCGTTGATGCGCGCGCAGGAGCGCGCCGCTGTCGCGGGGATCGAAGTCGTTCGCCAGGCCGCGCGGGTGCGCGTGGTCAAAGCAGGGGAAGCCACGCAGTCCTATGCGCCTGTGGATTCCCTCGAGGTTGCCGTGTTTGCCCATGATGGTTCGCGTGAGGGTGATCCACACCATCACCTACATGTCCAAGTGGGGAGCAAAGTTTTCGTCGGAGGTAAGTGGCGCGCTCTGTCTGGCCGGCAGATGGTGGGCGCGATTAAGGAGTGGCAAGCCACCGTCAGTGCCTCGATCGCAACAGATCCTCAGTGGGTTGGCGCGTGCGCGAAATACGGTTTGCGGGTGGGTCTTGATGGGGGAGTAGAAGAAGTCTCTGAAAACATTGAGCGTCTTTTCTCCAAGCGAGCGGTCGCGATTGAAGCGAAGGAACGAGAACTGCACGCGCAGTTTCTCGTGGAGAATGGCCGCCCAGCTAATGCCCAGGATTCGGTAAATATTCATCAGCGCGCCTGGAGTCTCACCCGCCCCAAAAAGGGCGAACGAGAACTTCTGGGTACCCAAGACATCATCAGCACTCTGCGTGCCGCCGGGGCGAAAGCACTTGTGGATCAGATCACTGGGAAACCTGGTCGAGGTAAAGCCACCCCACTCGATATCACTGCCGCAACGCGGGAAGCGTTCACTCTCGCGGTCGCCCGGGAAGTTCTCACCGAGAAGCAACTGCGCGTCATCGCAGCGGAGGGAATCAACACCGCAGGGGGGGCATGTGATGACCTCACCGCAACCACCACTCGCGTATTGGCGTCCATCAAAAAACAATGCGTGCAGGTCGAGATCCCTGGTGGTGAGAACGCATGGGTGACAAAAGATGTTCTCGCCAGCGCGATGAATGTGCGGGAACATCTCGCTGGTGCGCGCGCCGCCGCGACAGCCCAATCGGGCGCTTTACGGGCACTCGATGTTTCCGGTCTCACGCCGGGTCAGCGCAGCGCCGCCGAAGCCGTCGCCGCGGGCCTGCCCGTCGTCATCGAAGGCGCCGCGGGGACCGGTAAAACTCACGCACTGCGTCGCGCCCTCGATGCCCGCAACGCAGCAGGGTTGCGCACAATCGCAGTAGCGCCCAGTGCCGCCGCCGTACAACAACTGGGGCAGGGATGGACGAAAGCGTCCACCGCACACACGCTCCTTCTGGAAGGCGGGTGGGAATGGGATCCCCAGTCGGGATTGTGGCGCGAACCAACTACATCAATACTCGATGATCCCCTTGTTGATGCTGCGCTCATTGTTGATGAGGCCGCGATGATGGACCTGCACACCATGAGCGCACTCGCCCGGTACGCAACGCGTCATGGTGCGCGGATGATCCTTGTTGGGGATGACCGACAGTTAGCAGCAATCGGTGTCGCCGGGGGATTCACTCTCGCCGGGATGGACACCGACCCGGTTCGACTCACCGAAGCAAAACGTTTCACTGATCCCAATCATGCGCACCTGGCGGAGGCGTGGCGCAGCAGTGACGACATTGACGCAGTCATTGATTCACTGATGTCTAGTGGAGTGATCCATATGCACCCCACCGAGTCGGATGCGCACGTTGCCCTTGCGGAAATAGCCGCCACATCACGCAACGTGATCGTGATGGCAGCAGATAATGCAAGTGCGAAAACCATCAACACCCTCACCCGGCATGAAAAGGAATACGCCGGACTGGTGCAACCCAAAGTTGGCTCTTTCGGCCGACTCAATGAACCTATGGGGGTGGGTGACGTTGTGCAAACCAGGCGTAACGACAATCAAATTGGGGTAATTAACCGGCAACGCTGGATCATCGACTCGATTGCCCCCGATGGTGGGATGCGGGTTCACCGTGCAGATAAACCCGGCATTATCAAAAACTTGGAAAGCGAGTATGTGAGCGAGCATGTTCACCGGGCCGATGTCGTCACGGTCCATGCGGCGCAAGGCGCCACAGCCGAAGCCGGACACGCGCTCCTGGATGGCACGTGGACCAGGGAGCAGGCCTACGTCGCCCTGACCCGAGGAAAAACCGCGAACGTGCTGCATGTCGTGGCCGATAACGACGATGAACTCCGCGACACCCTGCGCGGAGTCCTCACTTCCAGTGACCGGGCCCGATCCCAAGCCCTCACCAAACTCGTCACCCGGCGCACACTGGAACAACGCAAAGACACCACACCGACACTCGCCGAGCGCATCAACAAGGCCTTACGTATCGACCGGCCACGTGTGGGAGCCTGGGGGAGTGCGAGTGCGATCGGTAGTGCGGTCGAGTCGGATACCTCGATCACGCCGCGGACGCAGCGAAAACCACCAACTCGCTAGAAGGCAGCTGTGGTCAGTGATTGCTGCCATACTTACATGAGTCGTACTAAAGGGGGAGTGGTGCTGTGGCGTCGCCAGTGAGAGTGGGATGAATATGGACAACGAAGACGAGACACCGCTTCGAGAGCTCGACGACGAAGTGCTGACCCAAAGGATCAAGAGCATGCTCGCGAGCGGCAGAAATGTCAATCTAGCAATCCTGATTGAAGTGGAGGATAGGGGTCTCGACTGTCTCGAGAGCGACCCTGGAGTCCAAGCCACGGTCGGAGAGGAGTTGCAAATGGTTTCAGACATAGGAAGCAAACTCCTCGGGACCTTCAACCAGAAGATCATCACAAACGCTGCCAGCCTCGGTGCCTTTAAGTCGGCGATAATCAACGCTAACATGGTCACTCAGCAACTATCCACCGGCGCAACTGGTCTTTCAAGGCTCAAAGCTTTGGTCTCGGACGCGCTCAAGATAAACCCGCAGTTGCCCGCGTCAATCGCTGAGACCGCGGGTTCGGGTATCGCCGGAATGCACTCGGTCCTCCCTGGAGTCCGATGCCTCAACTTGCCCGAGCTCGATATGGAGGCATTGGCCGCAACCAGTCCGGCAGCCCTGAATGGCAAGATTATCAATGCCCTCGAGGTCGGTTTCGGCAGTATTCAAGGGGAACTCGTGGCCCAGCGCGAAGTTCTCGACGACATGAAATCAAGTCTAAAGACGGTCGAAGGTGGAACTCCAAGGACTTGGGTCAGCCGGCTGACCCTGGTCGCGGTGATCACCGCAGCAGTCGCCAGTTTAGCCGGCGTGGTCCTCGCAATCATGAAGTAGACCATGCACTCAATCTGTTCACTATGAGAAGGTCGGGCATCTTCCAAGTAGGTCGCATGGCAGAGGAGACAAAGGTGACTTGTGACTCAAGGTGGACCAGGAGGCGCGAGGTGGCCCTCCAGCACGACATCAATACGCGTTGCGACCGTTTTATACTGCCGCCGAACAGCATCGGACATGTCTAGGCATGACTGCTCGGTCAGCACACCTTGCCCGTAGGCCATCTTGATAACCTTTTGGTCCAGCGCGTCGATGAGTTCCCGGAGCTCTTCGAACCCACTCTGGATTTGTTTGTCAGCTACTCGTGGAGCAATGTGCAGTGCCCTTACCGATGCTCTTAGCTGCAGTTGATCCAGCTTCTCGCCAAGGTGTCCCGGATGGCCGTTCGCTCGCAGATTCTTTGTCCAAATCATCTGCCCCTGGGTCTCGAGTGACACCCATTCGTGGAGTGCAGGACGGAACTCGATGAGTGTGTCGCGTTGAAAATCTAGAAGTTCTTGTGTTCTGGCAGCGAGCCTTTGGTCCGCGCTAAGTTTTCGCGCGGCCCGCGCACGGTAGACCTCTGTGACTTGGCTGCCGACCCAGCCGACCGCGACAGCGATTAGCGCAACCACCCAAGTTGGAACCGACGCAAGCCAGTCGCTCATAGATTCCCCTCAATGTTGACCTGGCACGCTAGCAGGTTCCAAAGGTCGACGCGGGCGGTTTGCGTTCGCCACGATTGACGGGAAACATTGATGAGCTTCGTGGGCAGCCGGAATTAGTGGCATCGGCCCACTGTGTTGTCAAGACCAAGCCGAGTGTTGTACCGATGGGTGTCTGTCTCCCTAGGTAGGCTGTCCACTCGAGAGTAGGACGAGAAATCAATACAGGGGGAAGGGTCAATGCCTCGTAAAGCAGGAGCGGTTAGCGGCAAAGGCGCGGCCAGGTCGAAAGGCGCTGACAAGACCATCCCGGTGGAGGACTACGAGCATTCAGACGCGCATCGCACAAATAATCCACCAGTTGGCCTGGCGCACTTGGACCGGGAAGAGACCCCGGTACACACCCTGACTTACGACCCTCACCTGGATCCTCAACTCGTGTGGGCTGGAAAGGCTGAAAGGGAAAATGTTGAGGTTCCCGCACCTTCCATACATGTACATGAGGAACTATCCGCCCAAAAAATCATCGGTTCAGTACGTCGTCAGCGACTTCAAGGGTCACTGTTCGACATCGACGACCTGGACCTAGATAAGGCGGTTGAGTTTTATCAGCATGACATGCAGTGGTCCAACCGCATGATCCTTGGAGACTCGTTGATGGCGATGGCCAGCCTTCTGGATCGTGAGCGAATGGCTGGAACCGTGCAGTGCATTTTTATGGATCCGCCATATGGAATTAAGTATGGGTCTAACTTCCAGCCCAAGATCAATGACCGTACCGTCAAAGATGGCAAAGATGAATCCCTGACTCGTGAACCGGAAATGATCCAGGCATACCGTGATACGTGGCAATTGGGCGTGCATTCATATCTGAGTTACCTGCGTGATCGCTTTCTTGTTAGCCGGGAACTACTCACGGACAGTGGCTCGATATTTGTTCAAATTGGCGAAGAAAACACCCACCGCGTTCGGGCATTGCTTGATGAGGTGTTCGGAGCCGAAAACTTCGTTTCGCAGATCGCATTTGTCACCACGAGTGGTGCTGGGTCGCCCGGCGAACAGAAGGTGCTGCCTGCGACAGCGAATTATCTCGTTTGGTACGCCAAGAATAAGCAGCAGATGAAGTATCGACAGTTGTACCGGGGAAAAGGATTGGATTTCTTCATTCCCTCCGCATACAACCGTGTAGAAGAGTGTGATGGGACGAGAAGGTCTGCGACGCTCGATGAGAAGCAGGGACTGATCGCCGAGGGTTCTCGTCTCTATGCACTGGACAATTTGACGTCTGCGAGTGGAGTGGATACCACGCGCTATCCGGTGGATTTTGAGGGAAAGTCGTGGCTTCCCGGCAAAGGCGTTTGGAAGACTAGTCGTGAGGGTATGGACAGGCTTCTGGCGGCGAAAAGAGTGGAATCCACCGCCTCAAGACTTGGATACGTGCGGTACCTGGACGATTTCTCGGGCATCGCTTTGAACAATAACTGGACGGATGTCGCGAATAGTTTCATGGCTGACAAACACTACGTCGTCCAAACGAATCCGAAAGTTGTCGCTCGCTGCGTACTAATGACTACGGACCCCGGTGACCTGATTCTGGACCCAACATGCGGCTCTGGGACATCTGCATTTGTGGCAGAACAGTTCGGGCGGCGCTGGATAATGGTTGATACTTCTCGGGTTGCCTTGGCAATTGCAAGAGAGCGGATTCTCACGAGTAAGTTCGACTATTACCAACTTGCGGACAGTGCTAGAGGGGTGGACGGGGGTCTTGAGTATAAGTTGTTGGAACGTGTAACGCTCCGTTCTATCGCAAGAGGCGAATCGTCTGAGCAAGTTGCACTGTATGACCAACCCCTGGTTACGCGAGGCAAAGTCCGAGTGTCAGGCCCATATACAGTGGAGGCTTTGTCCCGCTATTCAGTAAACCCCATGGATGAAGATTCGAGTGCCCCAGATCAGTCGACTGCTTCAGCAACGACAGATCACGTTGAAGTGCTCCTCGAAGCGTTGAAGATTCAGGGGATTCCTCGCGCTGGTGGCAAGCCTTACAGAATTGAATCGCTGACACCTCTTGCTGCCGCGGGTGCGTTGCAAGCAGAAGGAATCATGGATGCGGACGGAAAACAGCGACGCTTCGCTGTTGCACTTGGTCCAAAGTTCGGGGCAGTCACCATGGGGCAGGTTTCGGATGCGATCCGTGAAGCGGTCGGCTTTGATCTCGTAGTCTTCGCTGGCTTTGCAGTTTCTGCGGACGCACAGGAGAAACTCGCCACTGGCAAGTTTGGCACTATGCAAGTGGCACTTTTACTGGCAAACAATGATCTTCTCGTCGGTGATTTGTTGAAAAACACCAAGTCCTCACAGACGTTCAGGCTGTATTCAGCACCCGACATCACGGTGGTCAAGGGCAAAGAAGGTTATCGAGTTACTGTCGAAGGTGTCGACACCTTCGATGCTGCCACTGGCGAAGTGCTTCCTCTCGGGAAGAACGCAGTGCAGGCCTGGTTCTTAGATGACGACTTCGACGGAATAGTGTTTCGTGTTTCCCAAGCCTTCTTTCCCGTAACTGACTCTTGGGAAAAGTTACAACGCGCGCTCAAGGGCACAGTGGACGCCGACAAGTTAGGGGAGATGCACGGCTGGACTTCGCTACCATTCGACAAAGGTGAGAACGGACGCATTGCCGTCCGTGTCATCGCCCAAGATGGCAATGCCTCAGAAGTTGTTCGCGATGATGCGTTTTCTGTTGATGCGCACGGTGCCGTTGACCTCAACTCGGTGAAGTGATGGCGGCAAATTCCGCAGCGCCAGTTGCTGGCGGTACAGTCATTGAAGGCAACCCGATCATCAATAATGCTTTTGTAGAGCCGGACCGATATTGGGATTTCAGCGGAGTCACACCTGTGCTCGCTCAAGGTCGTCGAATCGCTGGATACCTAGCCCCTTCACCTGATGGGCAACTAAAGATCACCGACGAAGTGATCCCTATCGGTGTCGCGAATCAGTTGCGTGACAGAGTTCGCAACTGGCGAGAAGAGGGATATACGGGAGTCACCATTGTGACGCGGGATCTCCTTGGATATTGGTTCGATGATGCGCGAATCACCGACCACACGCGAGCATTCTTCTGCCAGCAGGAAGCGCTGGAGACCATCGTTTTCCTAACGGAGGCCCCCGACCATCTCAAGGTTGGAATCGACATCCCCGCTTCAGGGGAGTTATACACTCGCTGGGCGGTCAAGATGGCTACTGGCACTGGGAAGACATACGTCATGTCGATGCTTATCGCATGGACCGGATTGAATCGTGCAGTAAATAAGCAGGACATCCGATTCACCGACCAGATCCTGGTAATGGCACCGAATCTGACAGTCAAAGACAGACTCTCTTTAGAAGGTGGCTTGGACCCCAAACACCCCGAATCGGGGTTCGTTCAATTCGACTTGATCCCGGCGCAGTACTCGGGCCTGCTGGGTCAGGTGCGAGTTCAGGTCATGAACTGGCATGGGCTCGCACCCAAAGAGGATCCGAAACGGTCTGTTGTAAAGCGTGGCCGTGAGAGCGATGCGGCATTCTGCAAGCGAGTCCTCACGGATCTGAGTCAGAGCGGTCGAATCCTTGTACTCAATGATGAGGCACATCACGCTTACAGATTTCCAGAAAGTGCAGCTAAGTCCAAGGTTGTGGATGCGGATGAGGTTCGCGAGGCAACCATCTGGATAGATGGCCTCGCCCGCATTAACCGGCATCGCGGGATCTTACGAGCCATTGACATGTCGGCTACACCGATGTACTCCAGCAACTTCAAAGATAAGGCCTGGACGCCATTCGAATGGATCGTATCCGACTTCGCACTTGTTGACGCGATTGAATCCGGGCTCGTCAAGATCCCCAGGACACCTACAGCTGACGACACAGGCGAGGCTATCCCGAAGTACAGGAATCTGTGGGAGTACATCAAAAAAACACTGCCCAAGCGCACAGAAGCGGATGCCGAGAGTCATCCGCTCACGGACTACCTCGCCGAGGCAGACGGTCCGTTGAAACAACTCGCTGCAGAATGGCAGGAGACGTTCGAAGAGTGGCAGAAGGTGGGACGACCGGTTCCACCCGTGATGGTCGTCATCGCGCATGACACAACGGTTGCTCGGCTTTTGGAGAAGCACATCGCTGACATGGGAGAAGCCTCACCACTGCTCGTGAACCCAAAGAACGGTCCCGCGGTCACTATCCGCATCGACTCCGATGCTCTCGCCAAGGCTGAAGCCGGCGAGGGCAAAGGGGAAGCGGGAGCAATCCGAAAGATTGTTGCCACCGTCGGCAAGCCAGGTAAGCCTGGAGCAGACGTTCGCTGCCTCATCTCGGTAGCAATGCTTTCTGAAGGATGGGACGCCAGGAACGTCACGCAGATTCTCGGTCTGCGTGCCTTCGGATCCCAACTTCTTTGCGAACAGGTAGTTGGACGAGGGCTTCGCCGTTCTTCCATGACGGATCTTTCCGAGCCGGAGTTCGTCGATGTTTACGGAGTTCCCTTCCAGTTGCTTCCCATGGCCAAGTCAACAGGAAGTGCACCTAGCGCACCTCCGGATTACACGAACGTTCACACCATGAAGAGCCGAGGGGAACTCTTCATGGAGTTCCCGCGACTGATCCAGATCGTGCCTGACATTCAAGACACCTTGGACGTTGATCGCGAAGCAATTGAACCCATCCGAGTGGAGCCAAGGTTCGACCCCACCGAGACGTGGGTCGAATTCGATTTAGGTACACCGCATGCGGGAATGGGTGGCGAGACCCATGACCGCGAGAAGGCGTACCAAAACTTTCGAGTGCAGCGCATGCAATTTCGTATTGCGAAGCAACTGATCGCGCCGTATTACCGTCCCTGGCTTTTTCCGCAGGCTCTCAAGATCGTGCAGGACGTGATGCGTCCTGTTGAAAAGGGTGGCAGGGTGAAGTACGAGACGGGTGTGGATCCACGCGAGATTTGCAACTTGAGGTACCAGACCCTTGCAGTGGAACGTATCCAGGCTGCACTTAAGCCTGGTGAGGGGCCGGAGAGGTTCCTTCCCTCGTTGGATCAGTACCAGCCGACTGGATCTACAGCCGCCGTCAACTTCAACTCACCCACGGATAAGTGCATCCCTGTAGAGAAGAGTCACCTTTCGCATGGTGTCTGGGATTCCGGTCTTGAGCTCAAGATGATGGCTGTGTTGGATCGCAGTGATCTGGTTCAGGCGTGGGTGAAGAACCACCGCTTACACTTGGAAATCCCTTATTTGTACTTCGGAACGGCACACAGATACGTCCCGGACTTCATCGTTCGACTCACCAATGGTGAGTACAGGCTCGTTGAAGGCAAGGGTGACCCTGATGAGAAGGACGATGCGAAGGCCACTGCAGCACGCAGGTGGGTGCAGGCAGTGAATACACAGGGCGGTTACGGGCACTGGATCTATGCCATCTGCTATGACGCCAATGATCTGGAAGGGATACTTGCCAGTGCGTAGAGGGGTCCGCATTGACCTGGGATGAACGTCCCATCTCAAACCATTTTGAGCCTTACCATTCGTAACCCTTTGCTCTTTTTCTTTTGAAGCCTTTTTCCCCGAAAGATTTTTTGCTGCGTGTCTCAACGGTGCGCGACGTGTTCTTGTGGCTGACGTTGTGAGTCATTTTTTCGTTGTGGTGAGGGTTGTTGATGGCGCGGGGCCAGGTGAATGACGATGAGCCGCTCGGCGGTAAAACGGCGCGTACAGGATCAGCAGCAGGACGATGGCAACACCGGTAGCATTGAGGATGTACCACGGCCAGGGGCCGAGTACCGAAAGTAACGACCATTGCTCGGGAATCTCCGCAAGGAACATGTAGTTGGAGCCGGTGAGCCAGTTGAACCAGCCGACAAACGCCGTGTAAGCCACCGTGATCGCGAACACGCGTATCACCGAGCCACGCCGTGGCCGCAGTTGTAGGCCGACCACGAGGAACAGGGCCGCAATCAGGATCCCGAGGTGGCCGGTGACGAACATGAAGAACTCGAGTTGGGGGAAGCTGGCGGACAGATTCGGCGTTACTACCGCCTGTAGCGTGCCGGCGAGTCCCCAGAAGTAGGTGAGTTCGACGCCCAGTGACCAGCTCGGCCACCAGCAGGTGATAGCGGCAACGATCAGCGCCACGTCACAAAGTGCGAACGGCAGCGAGGTCTGCACCGACCAGCGGCCGTCAACCAGCGGGACGGCAACGAACAAGACTGCGACGGCGGTCAGGATGATCGAGATCGCGCGCCCGGCCCATCTCACCCAATTTCCGGGATGCCGCCGGCAGGCGGTGCACAGGCTCACGCAGACAACAGCGCCGACGGCGACGGCGATCCAGTAGGGGTCTGGAGTGCTCACCCACTCATTATGGCTCTTCAGACTTAACCAGGTAATCCGGGTCGAGGGCGCTGACGTAGGACGCCCGTGACCTCGTGATCATGGCTGTTGTCAAAGACCGCTATCTGATCAGAGTGAGGCCACGGGCTTGTCCCAGAATAGAAACACTGCGCCGATACCGCCTGCCCACAAGCGCCGACCACCAAGCCGCAGTCGACGCCTTCGATCGACCTGGGGCTGGTCGCCCCGGATCGCTACGCCGGTGTCGACTCCAGTCAGGCGATGCTCAACATGCTCCTCCGCAAACATCCCAGGGTTGCAGCGGTCTACCCAATAGACGTCCGGGATGCCCTTGTTGCCGGCAGGTTCACCCCGGGTCACTGCCGGGGTCAGTTTTTGGTCACCAGGAACATTAGTTTTTCTGCATTTTTTTCTTGCACCTTATGTAGCTGATGATCCCACCCCTGCGCACACAACCCGCCCCTTTTTCCCCGAAAGATTTTTTACTGCGTGAGGACGATGTGCGACGTGTTCTTGTGGCTACCGTCTCGAGTCATGTTTTCTTCTCGGTGAGGGTTGTGAGGGTGATTTTTCTTTGCCCGTTCTTTTGTGGTTTTCCTGCGAGATCCCATGCGCGCGTAGCTTCCCCGTCGTACACGATGGTGGGTGTGCCGGTGTCGGGGTCAAGGTGAATGACGATGAGTCGTTCGGCTGTGTTGCCGTGTGTGGACAGGCTGATGCTGGCTCGCGTGGTGGTTTTGATTTCTACGCGGTGACCTTCGACGTCGAGGGCGTCGTACCCCGCGTTGGAGGCAGTTTGTAGTTGTAGGTGTAGTTTTTCGGCTGCGTATACTTCCCCGAGCCCTCCGACGAGGTGCCCGTCGGGGCTGATGTGTCGCCCTGTTCGTCGGCTGAGTTCCCGGCATGATTCAAAGATTGATTTGACGAGGTCTTGATCGCTAACGGTCACAGCAATGAGTTTACCCTCCCCCGCGCGCCCCACCCGCCTTTTTCTTTTGAACCCTTTTTCCCCGAAAGATTTTTTACTACGTCAAGGCGCTGTGTATGTAATGTTTCCGGTAGTTGCGTAGATATTTCCCGTGCGCTGCGTGTGCAAAGCGCTCTATTCCCTCACAAACGGGCAGATTATCCAACATTCTGTTGTACAACTGTGGAGAATGTCAGTGCGTACGAGTACGGTGAGATTGTTAGTAGGTCAGATCGCATTATTAAACTCCTTGGGGGAGAAAATGAACACTAATCGAATACGTAAAGTCACAAGTGCAATTGGAATTTCCATTTTGTTAATTGGGTTTGGGGCCCCAAATGCAACGGCCGAAGAGCCCGCCGCTCCTGCAACGGCCGAAGAGCCCGCCGCTCCTGCAACCGCCGAAGAGCCCGCCGCTCCTGCAACCGCCGAAGAGCCCGCCGCTCCTGCAACCGCCGAAGAGCCCGCCGCTCCTGCAACCGCCGAAGAGCCCGCCGCTCCTGCAACGCCGACTTACGCACCCGGTATGGCACCCGGTGAGCATGGTGGTTGGGCTGTCGTTGATGAAACGGGTCGCGTAGTAAATAGCGGGTTTGTTTGCACTCCTAACAATTGTGGTTCCGATCCAATACCGGGCTATGAATTGACAGCGGCAGAACTTGCCACCAGGCAACATCTTCAGCAGCATTTCACCGGGGGCCGCCCTGGCTGGAAGGTGGTTGTCGCAAGCACACAAGACCCTGTTGAAGCTGCGAACTCGGCAAACGGAATCGGTAACGTCACTAATGCCCTTCCAAGTGGGCAATACGATCACAACAGTGGGCAATGGATCAACAGGGGACCCGGTGGGACCATTCATGTAGTTCCATTGTCGTACGGCGGTATCGGCCCGGATGGAAATAGGGTCGCACCGATCTTGGTGTTTGACCCAACTTCTGATGACGTAGAAAGTGGCGGCACACCCGCACTAGGTTCAACTCCGGGCGATACTTCGTATCCAACGGTCCCCATGACGCCCGAGCGCCAGAGATACGTGGATGCTCTAACCATTGTGGTCACCGGGGCGATTAATTCAACCGAGGATCTCGAGGCAACCGAAAACATCCGATTTACTGAAGTTGCTGCCAATCGACGAACATCGTTTGTATTTGACACCACCGACTCACTCATTAATAGAAATACAGCATCTAGTGTCGACGCGGCTCAAAAACTTTTGTGGGTTTACGTCTGGGCTGCGGTGCGAGATGTTGATGCGAGGGACAAAGATGCCCTGCGAACTAATCTGCGTACAACTCGAGTGGATTCAACACTTGAGCGAGAAGTGCGTGCCTTAGCAGCTGGGTTAGCAAAGGCAGACCTTGCCAACACATTGAATGCCGTCACTCCAGATAGCAGTGCTCTTTCCGAAAGGTGCGCCACCTACCTGGTGAACGGACAAGGAAAATTAGTTCGGGAGCATTGCCTGGCTTAATCCGACCGAATCTGAATCCTGTGGCGCTTGGAATACCAAATGAGTCCAAGCGCCACAGTGCACGGGGAAAGACACGCAGGACTTCTCCGAGTTTGCTTGAGAACTCTTTAGGTTCCTGGGGAACCTCAGTAAAGGCACGATCGCATCAGCAACTCGATTGACCACCTAGTAGAGGTGGTGCCACTCAGCCCCCGCCCCTGTTTTTCTTTTGAAGCCTTTTTCCCCGAAAGATTTTTTGCTGCGCATTGGCAATAACAATGGTTGAGTTAGGTTGCGTTTATACGCACTTGGTACATTTTTAATATCGCCATGTGGGGGGTTCTAATTGTTTACGCGTACTTGAATTGCTCGCATTTGGGTGTATCGGGCGAAGAGGGCCATGATCACGGCTTGAATGAGAAATATGCCAAAGATTGTGAATCCGGCGATTGGGCCTACTAAATTACTGCCTTCTTCACCTTCCCCTGGCGCGAGTGTGAACCAGGCAGCAAGTCCAAGTACAACGCCGACCAGACCGACGGCGATGGATAGTGCGAAAGCAGTTTTACTCAGGTCTTCCACTTTGGTGCTAGCGTCATATAGTTCATTGAGTGATGATTCGATGTCATCTTGTGTGTCGCGTGAATCACCACCAGCAGTTATCTTCGCAGCGATAGCTTGAGGGCTGCACCCGGGACAGTTTTTCATTCCACGGCCAGTCGACCCACCACAGATTACGCATATTTGCTTGGACTCGCTCATGTTTCCCCCTGTTGGCTTTACGTTTTGCTGACGCTTCATTTTACAGATCACAGGCCTTCATTTTCTCTATTTCTTTAAGTATCGCCCAGCTTGCTCTCCGGCGGTCAGCCTTACGCCACGCAGGGGAGTTGTCAATGGAGTTGTGCACGATGTCGTGACACGGCCGGCATAACAGCACAAGATCCGTGTCTGCCTCCGAACCTGGAATCTCTGGGTAGTGCAAGTGGTGCACGTCATCACGTTCCGTGACTGCTTTCCCGCACCCTGGGCATTGGGCGTTTGCTGCAGTTCCGAGCCACAACGCGCGTCGTTCCCACCAGCTTCCATCAGTGCGATACGTATTCCACTCCTCGCGGCGCGCGGCTTGTTGTGGGGTGGTTCGGCTGGTGTATCTGCGTGGTCGTAGGTGCATGTCACACTTTCGTATTCCACAACACTGCTTCACCGTGGGTGCGTTGGGTGTGGACGAGCCAGGATGCGCGTCCGCCTTGCGCGGATTCCACGCTCCACAACAGCTGCCCAGTGCGCGCGGTGCGGATCGCGGTGGTTTCTACTTCGTTGAGGTGTAACAATCGTTGCGCGTCAATCGCGTCGTCGTAGTTGAGTTTGCCAATAATGTGCACATCCGAAAGGTTGAAGACCGCTTCAACACTGGCTCGGTGAGTGGATCCTGGCTCACCGAACATGGAAATATCTGCCGGTCGGTGCAGGATCATGACGGTGGAGAGCCCGTACGCGCGGGCCAGACGCAGGCGTTCAGCGTGGGCGACCGCGGCTGCTTCGTATTTGAGGAGTTGCCAGGCTTCATCGAGGATCAGGATGCGTTTCCCGCCTTGCGCGGTGGTGGCGGCGTGGATCCAGGATTGCGCTGCGGCGATGACGCATTCGCGTAGGTCACTGGTAACTTCCAGATCACCCAGGGATACGACGAAGAGGGGTGCTTTCGGGTCGAATCGCACGGTAGACGGTCGGTCGAGTAATTGCGCGTAGGTGGATCCTGGTGTTGTGATGCGGGACAGGGGCGCGAGCAGCGTGCGCCCTGCATCGACGAGTTCTTGTGTTTCGGTTTCCGTTGCGCCAGTGGGGCGTGCGACGCGTTCGCGGACATCGGACAGACGAGCATCATCGGGTAGTCGCGTGGTGGCGCGGGAGAGCGCGAGGAGCTCGGTGTCGGTGAGTTTACGTTCGGCAACAATTTCGAGCAGGACTCTGGTGGCGCGCATCCTGTGGTCTGCTGCCGCGGCGGGATCCATTCCCATTGGTACGTCGAGCATGTTGATTGCGGTGCCGGTTCCTTTAAATCGCACAACAGTTCCGCCGTAGGCGTCGGCGTATCGCCCCCAGTCGCTTTTGCCGTCAATAACGAGTACGTGTCGGTTGGTGTGTGCCAATGCTCTCAGTGCGATGGCGCAGGCGGTGGTGGATTTCCCGGATCCGGTGGCGCCAATGATCGCGATGTTCATGGCGTTGGTGAAGCCTGCTTCATACCAGGCGTGCGGGTCGTAACAAAAAGCCGCACCGTCGTCGAGGAGGCCGATGAGGTGACCGCCACTGGTGGGTGGGTTGGGGGTGAGCCATGGCCACGCCGTTGCTGCGGCAACCGATGGGATCGCTGAGGTGCGTAGGGGTTTGTCGGTGCGCGGATCCCATCCTGCGTTGGGCCGGTAAGCACGCGTGCCTGGATATTTCGGTGCGCGTACCCGTGTCTTTTCTACATCATTCTTTTTAAGTATTTTCACAACAGGCCACGTTCGTGTCATAGCAACCCGCCGAGTGGTGCGCGGGTGAACATCACCGTGGGCGCAGGGTAGGCAACTGTCGTTAAGTGCAGTGGCGCGGCATCACGCACCAATGCGGCACGAACGGTGCGTACCCACTGCGGGTCATCACCAGTGATCGTGACGGTGATGACGAGTTCTGTTTCCACACTGCCGCGCGCCGCGTCAGCGCCTAATGCATACAGGGTTTGCATTTCTTGATCGAGTTTGTGTGTGTCGATCAGTAGCCCGGTCATGGATGAGTTTTCGGCGGCGGCGCGTTGCCGGCGCAGTTTCACGTGCCGGGCCCGGGCCCGTGCTTGTGTTTGCTCGGTAGGGAGGGGCCGAATTGTGAGCGCGACCGTCGTTTCGACACCGGTGCGCGCAGTGAACAACGGCGCTAAAACATCCCCTGTCACTCCGACACTAGTTGCCGTCAGCGCCACGACGGCGCTGTGGTGCACCCAGGTGCCGTGCACGTTCATGACACTCGTCATGTCCGAGGTGTCGGTGAATGCGGGAAATACCGGCGCTACCGCAAGGGTGGTGACTAACGCTGGTCGGTCAGTAAGCCCTCGCCCAAGGTCAAGGATGCTGTGTTGCATGTCATGAGCATTCAGCCGTGCGTGCAAGGTCAATCCAGCGTTACCCAAGATGGGTGGCACTTCTTCGACCAATGCTGGAATGCCGTCGAGTTTCCCGGGGGTTTTCCTGGGATCAAAGGTCACTGCGATCACGCACGATGGGTCGCGTGCATCAACTGTTGCCAGTAGTTCGGCGTATTCGCGCGCGGCGACGGGGACACTGGCGTCATCGGCGTGCGCGTCATGCCATTGTTGCGCGTGGGTGAGGCCTGTTGTGGTGTCGGCGCGTTCATGCACACTGACCCCGACGATTCCCGGTAGCGCCGCGATGCGATTGATGGCGATGGCCCACGCATCTATTGCTGTTTCTTGATCGCGGCCAGGCAGTAGCGCGTATCCGGGTCCGGTGATGGACCAGGCGGCGGTGACGCGCCCAGGTTTGGTTTGCCCGCCGGGTCGGGGGAGAATGAAGAGGTCACCGTGTGGTGTTGTGAGCACGGTTGCTTTTCCCACACGCCCTGGTGCTGCTGCAAAAAGCGCCCGCACTTTCTTGGTCGCCTCACCACGAGTGTGATTTGGTGGATGGTTGTTGGCGCTTGGGGACGGCTTGAGCTCTCCGGGGGCTCCACCCGACCACAAGCGCTCCGCGTGACTATCGGGAATCACAAGGGGTGTTGGTGTGATCAGTGCCGCTTCACTCGGTGGTGTGTAGTTCGCGGCTTCAGGTTTGTCGCGTTGCACACTGCGCCATAACCCGGCGAGTAACGCCCACCCGTTACGACCGTTGATGCGGATAGCGCTGATGAGCGCGATTTGCCATATCAGCAGGATCACGAATAGCCAGCCGGGTATTTGACTGATGCCAACGAAGACTGGCAGCACGATGGCTGCCAGTACCGCGCCGAGTTGTAACCCGGAAACGGGACCGACGAGGTAGGTGGATCGGGTGGATGCCAGTAGTACCGCGCGGGGTTCATACCCGTTGTCATAGGTTCGCTCATGGGTTCGTTGGGTGTCGTGTTGGCTGGTGTGGGTGCTCATGCGGCTTTACTTCCTATTCTGATTGCTGCGCTTTGTCCGGCGCCCATGGCGCCTTGACCGGCACCGATTTTTGTTGCATCCGATGATGTGCCACCGTGCGGCACGTATTTGTTGATCAGTGCAATTGCAGTGATGGGTGCGAATGCAGCGAGGAGCAGTCCCAGGGAACTTGCCAGTACTCCCAGTCCTGCCGGTGCGGTGTCAGCCATGACACCAGCAACACCTAGCCCCAGTACCGCCCAGATGGGGGCGAACATCAGTGAGAGGAATGCTGTTAACCATTTGAGGAATGATTCGACACCGCTTTTCATGATCAGTGATGCGAAAGCAATGGGTGCAAGCAGGATGATGAACAGGTACCCGTAGGCGGCAATAAAACCGGCGATGACGTACACGATTCCGGCACACATCAACATGAGAGCATTGAGCAGTGTTGTTTGTGGTGAGTCCAGGGCTGGTTGTACTGCTTGCAGGATCGACCCGGTGGCAATGGATCCCCAGAGTGTTTGCGCGGTGTCGATGATGGGTTGACGTAGATAGCTGGCCCCCCACATCACCGTGGGTCCTGCGGCAGCGGTGGCACCGAGTCCAACAACCGCGCGGGCGATTGCCCCAATGTCCCCGGTGCTTATTGCGGAGATAACAACCGGGATCAGGTACCACAATCCGATGACGAGTCCTAGGGCTGCGGTGAAACCCAGCATGAGGGCGAACACGGGTCCGGTGGTGTTCAGATCTGGTGTCCATAACCCGATCAGGCTGTCCACTCCACCTTCTATTGCCGTGAGGGGGTTCAGGGATGCGAACACGCCGGCGAGGGCGTTGGTGAGCCAATCTCCAAAAATAGGCATGGGGCTTATTACTCCTATGTATATGTGTCGTGTCGTTCGTGCGCTTGTGTGGTGCGTGGCTGGGCGCCTTTGGGTTCGGCGCCTGGCGTTGCGGGTGTTAAATCGTGAAGGTGGAGCTGGTCCACGTGTATAGGCCGGCGATTCCGGCGATGACGGCTGCGCCGATGACCCACACGCCCATGGCTTTCCACCATTTGCCGGTTTCCCGGTCACCGATGTGTGACCAGATCAGGCCGATCGCGATGATGATTCCGATGGCGATGACCAGGGTTCCACCCAGAGCTGTTGCCGTGTTTTTTGCTAGGTCACCCATTTTGTCGACGATGGGGAACGTTTCGGCAGCGGTGATGCGGCTACCGGCTGCTTGGGTGAGACTGCTGACTGCGGCGGTGATGTGTGACATGGTGTTTCTCCTTTATTTGTGTGTGCATATGTGTGTGATTGCGTATGTACGTTGGTGCGTATTTTCTGAAGGTGCGTGTTGATGAAGGTGCGTGTTTTCGTCGTGCGCGCTGGTCTCCTATTGGTCATTTAGATCCCGCTTTCGCGTTGGACTCGCCCAAAGCCGGAGAGGTGGTCGCGGTACCAGCCGGGGGTGAGTTCATCGCGGGTTACTCCGCGCTCAGGGTTGGCTGCGCCCACAAAAAATATTTGGCCACCTGGGGTGATTTCGTCGATGATGGCGACGTGGTGGGCGCCGTTGCGGAACCAAAAAATCAGGTCACCGGGTGCGGCGTAGCTCTCTGGGATGCGCTGGACTTGATCCCACTGGGTGTATGAGTAGGGCACGAGACTTATTCCCGCTTGCGCCCACGCGTAGGTGGTGAGCTTGGAGCAGTCCCAGCTCACGGGTGGGCGGGCCCCTCCTGCGCTGATGTAGGGCTCACCGAGTTGTTCGCGCGCAGTTGCGATGGCGATTTGCGCCGCGGGGTCGGGGGCAATAATCATGCTGGGGTCAATGGTCAGCGGCCCTGTTCCTTCACCACCGAGGACTCCATCACACACCAGTCCCGGGGCGGTGGCTCCTTCAATTCCTTCGAGTTGGTTCAGGATTACTGCAAAATCTGGTGTTGCATCGACGTAGACGCCGATGCTGGGTTGTGGTGTTCCGCTGTGCGCGACCCACATCACCGTTGCCAGGGTTGCATCCTGGGTTTCTTCCACAACATCCACGCTCGGTGTGGTGTCCGTGAGGATGATGACAATTCCGTCTTGGGCTGCAAGTTCCCGGTACAGCCCGTCCAGGGCGAGCGTGGGGTTCGCGCTGGTGGGTTGGCTACTCACGGTCCCACCGAAGGCCCGGCCACCGATACGCGTCGCGAGTTGTTGCGCGCGGATCGGGTCACCGGTGATCAGTGCCCCGCCGGCGATGGCGTCGCCGTACCCGTAGTTATCTGCCGTACCGGCATCGATTGTTAATGCCGTTTCAATGCCGGCGCGGGTCATGGGTATGTGGGGGAATGTTGCGGTGAACATGTCACGCACGCGCACCGTGAAATCGGTGAGGGCTTGACCATTGGGCGCAACATTCATGGCGCCCAGTTCTCCCCAAGTGATCGGATCTGTTTTTTTCAGTGCGCGCATCACGGCGCGTGTTGCTGCGGGGGCGAAGTTGCGTGAATCTCGGGAAGGATCCCCGGTGATCGGGTCTTGCGGCCCATCCCAACGTCCTTTGCGTGTGGTGCCTCCGTTGTCGATTCCTGCGGCGTACTCCGCAGGCAATCGGTATAGCCCCGTGTAGTCACGTGTGGGTGTGGGAAGTGTTGTTGCCGCACTCGTGGCGAAACGTGCCAGCACGCTGGCGCCAGCTGTACTGGCGCCGCGTTTGCGTGCTTCTACCAGCGCGGTGGATGACATGGATGCCGCCGGTGAGTTGGTGGTTGTTTCCGTTGCGCAGTAGGCGTCGGCGCCAGTGATTGCGGCGATGACGGAGAACAGAAGGAAAATAGGTATCAGCATCGCGGTGATCGCGATACCAATAATCCAGGCGGCGGGTTTACGGTTGCGCCACGCGGTGTGCGCGATTTTCGCGGCAGCGATGGGTGCAGCCATAATCCCTGTCCTTCCTGTTCGTGTTGATTGGTTGTTCATGTTGACTGCTTGTAAATAAATATGTGGTGTGTGCTGACCTGACGCGCACGCGCCAGGTCAGCTGTCCCCGATGCACCCCTGATTCCTGTCACCCATACGCGTGCGCTGGCACGTGTCCACGTTCACGCTCGTTTTCACGTGTGCGTTCACGTCGATGTCTGTGTGCACGTTCGCGCCTGGGGGATTCCGAATTATTGGGGGGTTGTTTTCGATGGTGCGCGTAGGTAACCCATCATCGAAATGACGGTGTTTCCTTGGCTGTGTTTGCGTAGCACCGCCCTGGTTGCGGTCTCAACAGCACTTGCTGCTGGGACCGGTGTGCGCGTGGGGATCAACCAATGCGCGGGTTGGGTTATCGGGTTCATACCGATACCGGTTGCTTTCCCTGTGTCGTGCGAGCGGGTGCACTTGGCGCGTTGGTCTCGCTGGTGAAGCGCACGCTGCTGGCGACTTCATCGACATCAAGTTCGATGCTGGTTCGTTCGTTGCCGTCTTTGTCGGTGTAGTTGGATTGGGTGAGGCTCCCGGTGACGACGACGCGTTGTCCTTTGCGGAGTTGTTCGGTCATGTTTTCGGCTTGTTTACCGAATACGGTGCACCGCATGAACAGGGTTTCGCCATCGACCCAGGCGCTGCTGTCTTTGTCGAATCGACGCGGGGTTGATGCGACGGTGAAGTTGGATACGGCGGTGCCACCTTTGGTGAAGCGAACTTCGGGGTCGGCGGTGAGGTTGCCGGCCAGTGTTGTTGTACTCATGGTGTTTCCTTTCGGTTGTTCTGGCCCGGGGTGGGTCAGAAGTGTGGGTTGTCGTGGTGCGCTCATTGAGTTGGTTTTTTTGACGTCATCGGTGTACGGCGCGCGCTGCTATCTACAGAGCGATGTCATTAGGTGCTGCTGGTGTGGATACTCGCGCGAGTGGTTCGTGTTGTTGTGTTTTCCCGGCGCTCGGTGGCGCTGCATGTAGCCCGGCACATTCTTCGCGGCTCAGGTGCACGATGCTTTCGCGCCAAAAATCGGGTGCGATCCCGTTGGATACTGCGGCCTCGATGAGGCCTCGCAGGCTGTAGTCCTGGTTACTTGCCAACGCCCGGTCCAGTGCCATGTTGGTGTTGGCGCCGTTGCCTCGTAGCCATTCGTTGATCGCGAGTGTTGTTGCTACCGGGGCAACGTGTTCGTTGGGTGTGTTGGCCACGATGGCGCGTAGGTTGCCTGTTGCGTGTTCGAGGGTGTGTGCGTCCATTTCGGATACATCGAAAAGTACGACGTCACGCACATGAATGTTGTGCAGCGCCCCTGCTATCTGGGAGATGTCATCATTTGCTAGCGCCCCCTCACTGGTGAGTGTGTTCACGATCCCGTCCGCGATGGGGATGACGTGTTCGCGGGGGAGTTGGTCACGGGCGTACCGGTCGATGTGTTCGGCAATTGTTGCTTCTACTTCCGCATTGGGGGTGTAGCTGATCAGGTTCGCGTAGGCGTCCCGGTTTTCTAGGGGTGCTATTCCCGCGTACACGTAGTGGGCGGCAACGTAGTCGCGTTCACGGGCACTGATGGTGGTGAAGGTGGGTGAGTCGTACATGCCGACTGATTCACCGTCGGTGTAAATCGAGGCGATGGGTTGCATGTCCTCATTCGCGAGCGTGTTGTTGATAACGTCGATGTAGTCCCGGTATGGCATGTCACTTAGTCCGTCGGGGGTGATGTCATCAGCAACAATGATGAGCGCATGCCCAGCTGATCCATCGGTGTTTGCCAGGGCGTTACGAAAGCTTTCTAAACCTGCATGCAGCTCGTTGATGTTTTCGGGGATGTCCATGCGCATGACGAGTCCGTGTTCATACGCGTCACCGTTTTTTTTCATCGTAACGATGAGAATGGATTTCTCGGGGGTGAATCCCATGATGTAGGGGGTGGCAGAGGCGAGTTCCCCTGGTGTTCCCATCGGAATTGTCGGGGTCATGGAGTTGGTGGGTGTTGACATGATTGTTCCTTTCGTTATGCGACGTTGATCGCGGTGAGTGAGTTGTGATTCGTCAGGCCCGCGGTGGTGGCGGTGATGATCTCTGCCAGGCGTTCGGGGGAGTGACATTCGAACGTGTAGTCCACGTTGCGCCCGGTGAGCTCATCCGTCAGGGTGAGGGTTACTCCATTCATGATGTTTCCTTTCGTTGTTGTAAACATTCGTGGTGAACGGTGATCGCGTGATTTATTTCTTCTTAGTTATGTCGTGCTAGTCCTGCAGGTTGTTTCTTCGACCGTGGTGCCGGCGGCTGGCTTGCCACCTGCCGGATAAGGCCGTTTAAGCACGCGGGGTAAGAGGCTCCGGTCACAGTGGTGTCCGTGGTGAACGGTGGGAGGGCGAAATAAGCGCCAGCGCGCCCGACCGCGTGAGCCGTAGGGGCGCGCGAGAGTGAATCCGAACCCACTTGATGGGAGAACCGGTGTGCTAGGCCCGGTCGAATGTGGTGCGGTACATATGAAAGGCGAGTTCCTGTGCTGTGCGAACTTCTGAGTGGGGATCTGCCCCCCTCGCAGATCCCCACCTGCCTGTACCTGTTTTTTTTCTCCGCATGTGTTCATATGCACGGTCCTTGTCGTTCCCACCCGTTAGGCGGGAACAACTTTCGCTTCTTTAGCAGCAACCGCGATCCAGGTGCTGCCGTTGTCGGTGTAACCCGCTGGCGCTGGGTTGGTGGTGACCCACTGGGTGCCGTTGTCGGTGTAGCCGGTTGGCGGGTTGTTTTTGATTTGCTCACTTTTGGTGTAGTTGCTGCCGTTGTCGGTGAAGCCGGCCGGAGCTGCGTCTTTGACTTGCGCGGTAGGTGCTGGTCCGTAGAGCCGGCACCACTTGCCGTTGACGCCGTAGT
>Ga0335398_10003030_pt1 | contig 25275 bp, 18 predicted proteins | sample BON03_FD_205742 | JGI IMG/M metagenome (GOLD analysis project Ga0335398, IMG submission 205742) | Freshwater microbial communities from Lake Bonney liftoff mats and glacier meltwater in Antarctica - BON-03 (spades assembly) (version 2) | ecosystem: Environmental > Aquatic > Freshwater > Ice >... | reverse complement strand
GGCGCAGCAACCGTCACGGCGGCCGATGTTGCAGCATCAAACGGTGTCATTCACGTCATTGACGCAGTAATCCTGCCTGCTGACGTTGACGTCGAAGCGCTGCTTGGCTAATCCAGCACGCTTAGCACTGTGGGTCAGGGGGAAATCCCTGGCCCACAGTGCTGTTACCCCATCCAGGCCGACCGGGTGTGTGGTGGTCGCCCTGGGCCTCCCAACGTCTGAGTCTTATTCGTGGCCCCCTCATCGTCTCTGCGTTTAGTCCGGAGCGGCGCTAACCGATTTAGCGGGCGGAGCTTCTCGCCACCATCGGCCGCGCACGGACGGACACGATGAGGGACCGGTCCGGACCAGCGACTCGGTGTCGTGAGGTCGAATGGAAAGCGACCGCTTCACAGCGAGTCGGCTCTTCCTGGCCAGTTCAGCGCACATCGTCGACAACGTCCACGCAATCGTCGACGAGGCCGACAGGCCTCCAGGGGCTTAGGGCATCAGCAATAATTTGCCGGTGGTTGACCGGGATTCCAAATCTCGATGCGCGTTTGCAGCGTCGCTCAGCGAATAGGTTGCTCCCACGCGGGGAGATATTCCCCCATCACCTATCAAGGCAAAAATGCTATCTGCCCGATACTGGGTCTCTTCGTGACTGGTGATGAAATCTGCGAGTGTCGGTTTTGTGACGGTGAGCGAACCTTTGCTGCTTAGAATTTGGAGGTCAAGGGGATCCGCAGGCCCACTCGCTGCGCCAAAGTACACCATGGTGCCGCGCCGGGCCAGAGCGTCAATCCCTTTCAACATAGTGTCCTGGCCCACTCCGTCATAGATGACCTGCACCCCTGCGCCATCGGTGAGCCGCTGGACCGCGGCGACAAAATCTTCCGAGTCATAGCGCACGACGTGGTTTGCCCCAGCAGCAAGGGCAATCTCCGCTTTCGCCGCGCTGGATACCGTAGAGATAACGGACCCCCCAAGGGCCCTAATCACCTGGGTCAAAATTTGGCCGGTGCCACCGGCGCCGGCGTGCACGAGTGCGGTTGTCTCGGGCTGGATGGAAAATGAGTCGTGAGTCAAATAGTGCGCCGTCAAACCCTGCAACATCACCGCCGCTGCCGCGTGCGTGGGGACAAAATCCGGAACTGTCACCAAAGACTCCGCGGGGACGACGACGCGCTCTGCGTAGCTGTTCAAGACCCACGGCCAGGCGACCCGGTCACCAACCTGAATCCCGTGGACGCCTGCGTCGACCGCGAGAACGGTCCCCGCGCCCTCAAAACCTGGAACGAAGGGAAATTCAGCCGGATATTTTCCTCGACGCTGATAGGTGTCAATGAAATTTATTCCGGCAGCCTCCAGGGAAACCAACACGGAAGAGTCGCGTAGCTCCGGGTCGGGCAACGTCACATAATCCAACACTTCTGGACCGCCAAAGGACGTGAGCGCAATAGCCTTCATGCTGACAATTATTTCACGAGTGGGGGCTCACAGAATTCCCTTTTTACCCTCGCATGCGCGGACCTGAGCCGGTCAACTCATCGCAGGATAGGCGTATTGCTTGTGGGAAAGAAACCGGCAGCACTTCTCCACAGTCTGCTGGGACCCTAGATACGTCCCTCATCGAGGCCGGCCAGTACCTCCTTGGCCCTCACCCTCAACTCGGGCAAGTCGGTCAGGCGGTCTAAGCCGTGCACCTGTCGAGCCATGCGGTGATTCTTGACAAACTCATCTTTGTGGCGGTCCAGAAAATCCCAATACAACGTTGTGAACGGACAGGCGTCGTCTCCCACTCGCTTTTTCGGGTCGTACTGGCAACCCTTACAAAACTGCGTCATTCGGTTGATGTAGGCGCCACCCGCGGCATAGGGCTTGGTCATCAATCGGCCGCCATCAGCGTGGACCCCCATACCAATAATGTTCGGAACCATCACCCATTCCGTGGCATCAATGAACCGCTCCCGCATCCAGTCCAAGAACTGTTGGGGGTGTGTACCGGTGATGAGAGCCAAATTGCTCAGAATCATGAGCCGGGGAATGTGATGGGTCCACGCACGTTTTTCCACGTGGGACACCACCTGCTTCACACAGTTCATCTTGGTGGTGGATGAGTCCCCAAACAGCGGAAGTAAGGGGCGCTTTGCATCAAGACCATTGAGCTCGCGGTAGTCGGAGCCTAAAAACCAATACATGCCGTTGATGTATTCACGCCAGCCAATAATTTGGCGCACGAATGCTTCCACCGATTGAAGGGGGGCTTCGCCGGCCTGATATTTCTCTACTGCTGCCGCAACCACCTCGTCGGCGGTGATCAACCCGTTGTTCAGATAGGGACTCAAGAGCGAATGGTGCAGGGACCACTCGTCGAGGGTGACCGCATCCTCCAGAGGCCCAAAGCCTTCAAGGTGGTAGTCGAGGAAATGCTGGAGTTGCCTGAGTGCTCCCTCGCGGGTGGTGGCCCACGTGGTGGTGGGGCGATAGCCGAGGGTGGCTGCAACGTCGTTATCAGTCTCGTCGCGGTGATGCTCCAGCCGCTCGGGCCAGGTGTACTCCTTGGGCGGGGGCAGACGGTTGTCGGCGTCAAAGTTCCATCGGCCCTCTTCGGGTGCACCGTCGGTCACCAAAATGTTCAGCCGAACCCGTTGCGCGCGATAGAAATTTTCCATCACAAAAGTCTGTTGACTCTTGGCCCATGTGTGAAACAGCTCTCGGGGTGTCACAAAGAAATCGTTCGCCACAAACTGCACGCCCAGCTCTGCGAGCTGGGCCGACTGTCTCCGCGATGACGGCTCAGCGCACACGATGGGCAGCACCCCCCAATGCGCTTGTGCCTCGGCGATTCCCTCCGGAGTGTTCTCGGCTTCAAGAAACCAGACGGTAAACCCGCGTTCTTCAAGCAGGGCGGCAAAGTGACGGGCCGAGGAAATCAGAAAAAAGAGCTTCTCTGGATGCCAGGTGCGCCCAGCGCACATGCGCTTACTCTGCACAAATAAGACAAGATCGGTTTTTGGGTTGGCATCCTTCAGCGCTCCACGATCAACATTTAGGTGGTCAAACGGGATGAAGATAATTCGCTGGAAGGATGCAGTCACGTCAGGGATTGTAGGAACCGTTGCGCTCATGAGCCAAGGTTATTCGCACCACATGTTCAGCGGCTGTGGCGAATTGTGATGCTCTGGACGGGGCTCGGTACTGTTCTTTCCAACGGGGTAGACGTATAAAGACGGCCGTGGGCTTCGACGTTAGATTTTAGGAAATAAAAAAAGGGGGTGACCCTCAGGTCACCCCCTTTTTCCAATTCTTAGAGCGCTGCAGCTTGCTTTGCGAGCGCCGACTTGCGGTTGGCGGCATTGTTCTTGTGAACGACGCCTTTGCTGACCGCTTTATCAAGCTTGCGGGACGCCAGAGTGACAGCGTTTGCTGCCAAGGACTTGTCTCCAACTTTGATCGCTTCGCGTGCCTGACGGACGGAGGTCTTCACTTCGCTACGCACGGCGCGATTGCGTTCGGTAGCTTTGACGTTGGTTTTATTGCGCTTGATTTGCGACTTGATGTTTGCCACTAAATATCCTTTTTCCGGTGTTGGGGCGAGAGAACATTCCTGCGGGACCCCGTCAGGGTGGGAATGTGTTCCTAGATCCAGGAAAAGCCCAGAGCTAGGCAAGCCAAAAGTCAACGATACCAGGTGTGCTGGCAGGGTGCCACCGGTCGCGTTGACTCATTAGAAACCTCCGCGTAGCCCCATACGTTGCCTCAGATGAAAACCTCCGCTTCGGCGTGGTTCCACAGGATCGGTGACGGATGTGGGTTACGCCCGTTTCTATGGAGCTAACAATGAAACAGCGGCAGGCTGTGACGAAGAACAAAGCGCTCACCTATCGGGGCGCTGACCGTGCGGGCAAGTCCCGGATCCTTGACGAGCTGGTTGAGTTGACCGGCGAGCTTGAAACCCTCGCCTTGGCGAAGAAACCCGCCACAGTGAAACCTGCTATCAACCGGGCCTGGAACGCGTGACCTTGGCGGAGGTTCTCAGTTGAGGCAATGAATCATCTTCCCGGAGGTATTGACAGAGGCAATGGGCACAGCCTGAGCTGATCGGAGAGTGGCAGGTTTCCACTGACATCACCGAGTTCGGAGTGGCTTGGCGGATCGTTGCCCAGGCCCACGCTGGTTTGCCGAACCGGAGGCATTCGCGCTCATCCGCTAGTGAACAAGAGAGTGCCCCCGAAAAGCGGACAGCCTGTGGACACTACCCCGCTGCTAATGGGGTAATCCCGCAGACTTGCCCGCAGGTGCCCGTTTAGGTATTTCGACACCAAGCCCGATCAGTTGGCGCCGTGCACTGGAGCTAGCCGGGCTGCCAGACAACTATTACAGCCCTAGGGTCGTACGGATGTGTCTCGCCGTGCCCGGCCGGGGGCGGGAGCCGGCCTGGCACGGCTCGGCTGTGTCGCATCTCATGGGTTTCGGCACACCTGAGTTACGAGACACTTCGTGGCCTGGAATTGATCCCTCATCGTGACTTCCATTGGCGGGAAGCTGCGCAGGCAACGGAATAGCCCATCGGGAATAATCGACGTCGACGTTTTCGATTGCCAATTGTTGGCGTTGAAAATAGAGCGCGTCTTCGCTGCTTGCCCAAAGATCAGCGAGGGGACCGTTTTCGATGGCGGCAACCTGGCCCCAGGAACAGGTGGTCTTACGGGTCTGCTTTGTGTGCGGAAAACATGGGGTGTAGCCGGTCGTGGATGCGTGCAACGACCTGCGTTAGGTGTGTTCGGTCACTCTTTAACAGCTCGTTGAGTCACCGCGCATGAGTTCCACCAAGATTGGCATCGCCGAGGACGGGTTGGGGCCTCTGCGGCCAGCCTCCATATCCGGATCGGTTTGCCTCGCGATGATGCAGGCGTTTTCGACAGCGTCAAATGGAAAATGCTGCGCAATCGACTTGTCTCTAATCAGATACAGTTTCTCTGTGAGCTCGTCTAGCTGTGAGGATGTGAGAGCGGACCGTTTGTCTTCCGCATGCCACCGTAGCCAAGCCTCGAACTTAGGGTTTGAGATCAACAGAAGGACCGCCTCGTCATGCGCGAGCCTGGCGGCGACCTCGAGGGTGGAGTGAGAATCAACATCCACTAGGCACACCCAAATGTCATACGCCTTCTCGCCGTCCGCTGCGGCATCACGTAGCTCAACGCACTTCTTGACGACCTGGAGTGGGTCCTTTCCGACGCCCACTGGTTTGACGATCGTTGTCGACGCCTTACTGCGCAGGTAAGTATTGAGACCTTCGACGTACTGCGGTTCGGTACGCGTTCCTTCAGTGACCACGAGTATTCGTCGCACCGTTTTACGCTTGGGCCTAGTCCTGCGGCCATATCCTCGATCCGATGCCACGCCTTAGTCCTTCTCGGCCTGGATCAGAGCCGCAAAGGAGCTTGGCGAGAGGCGCGGGGTGCCTCCGTAGCGCCCCATGAGGTAGCGCCGGGAGATGTTGGCATCGGAATGTTTGGGGAAGTCCGCAAGACAGGCGAGCTCGGTGACGCCTTCATGGGACTTGTCTGTGAACCAGACCTGCTCCGGCTCAAAATTTACCTCGCTTAGCGGAGACAATACATACGACTCGTGGCTAGTAAAGATCAACTGCGAATGATTCAGGTTGACCCCTGGATCCGCGAACGCCCCGAGAAGCACTTCGAGCAAGTGCGGATGCAGACTCGAGTCAATCTCGTCGACAACGAGCAGCCCGCCTTGGCGGAGCGTCTCAAGAGCGGGTACCGCGGTGGCAAGCCATGCGATGGTCCCGTCGCTCTCTTCCTGGATCGAGAACGTTGGGCATTCCTCAGCCGTGCCACGATGTGTGAAGACGAGGTGCCGAATCACTTGTTCAAGCTGTTCGGAATCTAGTTCATCCGACTTTTCGCCGCCCGGGTTGTCTGATTCTGCCTTTTCGGGGTCTTCGGCGCGGACATCACGTTGGAACTGGACCAAAGCGCGACGTACGCGCTTTGGGAGCTTAGTCTCCTCGATGCCCACCTTCACAACACCAATATCGGCAACTTGGAGCAGCGCCTCCAGATCAGCAAACGTGATCTTTTTCTCTGCCAGCGAATCTGCGATATCCCTCAGGCGAGCTTCACGATGGGAGTCCTTGACGAGCACAGCGTCGAAGTGTGAGACCAGGTCCTGAGCGATCGCGTGTAGTGGCGTGTCACTCAGAAGGAGTGCCCGACTGAGGACGAGCTCACGAGACGTCACCTCGATTTGCCCGCGCAGTGCCGCATGGAACTTGATCTTGGGTTCGTCGCGGTCGCGGTTCAGTAACGTCCGCCAGCGAGAGCCCGGCACATCGTTCATCCACTCGCGCTTGATGCCCTCCACATCGACTTCGAAGCCGTACATATGCCGGCGTCCATCGTGAACGAAATCAAGCTCATACGTACTCGACGAGGTTCGAGAGGTCCCATCAAGCCGGAAGGGTGCCCGGTGTATGGACTTCGACGCTTGCCACGTCGTGGCGGAAAGTCGCACCGCCGTGAAGACATATCGAAGGGCGTCCAGTACAGCCGACTTGCCAGTCGCGTTACCGCCAAAGATGCCTGTCAGCGGATAGACCGCACGTGCCCAGTCCGCGTCCTTCGGCTGCAGCGTCCGCAGCGACGGTCGAACGAGGTCAACGGTGATCTCATCCCGAATGCTCTTGTGGTTGCTAACGGTAAAACTTAGAAGCATCATGCGGCTATTCTACATGCGGAAAAACTTGCTCACAACGATTTCCGTGAATATCGGCCCACTAAGCTTGCGGTCGTTAGCTAGACGTTTACTCGGCGGTGTGATCTCAGGCAAGTCGAGCATGTGTGGGGGTGACACGGGCGACTTTCAATCCCGACTGGCTTGATCGCCACGGTCATCAGCATCTGAACGATCGCACGTTGACGATCGAGTGTGAGATTTTGCCGCTGCGCGCTGACGTCTTCGGTGTCCATCGGGTCGGCCAGAGGGTCCGCTGAGCGGCCATCGCAACGAGCTCGTCGACATCGCGGAGCCGCCCTTACGAGTCCTCAAGCCAGTCTCACGCAGCGGCCAGCCCCAACGCGCCACAACTAATCGGGGCGAACGCGCTCCGGGGTTCAATCGGAGCGCATCTCTGCGCGTGATCAAGCGAACGACACCGCGTCAGTAGCACGCAGGCGCTCGGCAAGGCTCGCAAGGCGGCCGCGCCGTCAGCACACTGCTCGCCTGCTCCGCAACTCCGCGCCTTTGTCACCGGGGTTACTAGGAAAAAGCTATTAGACGTCCGCATACCGGTCCTTCCGCGCGCACTCCCTCGCGGTAGCCGCGCACGTGCACCGCCCGCGCCCGTATGCGTGTCCGCTCCAAAGCCCAATGATGGGGCGCCATGCGCGTCGGGAAGTATCGCGTAACCCTAGGATTACGAGGCGTCTCGACAACCCGCGGATCGCGCGCTCTTGGAGAGCCAATTTTCGCGGGACGGCGATTCTCATAACTATGTGTCTAAAGCGGGTGATTGAATGTATCTGTCAGTCGTTAGTTATGAGACACCTTGGAGAGTTGTGGCAAAGCTGATCGGTTATGCCCGTATGTCGACGCGGCCGCAGTCGACAGATCGGCAAGAAGCGGACATCATCGCAGCCGGCGTCCGTCGCGATGACCTCTACGTCGACCGAGGCATCTCAGGCGCCCGTGCCTCGCGTCCCCAGTTCGACAAAGCAAAAGATTCCTTGGAGCCGGGCGACACACTCGTCATCACTACCTTGGATCGGCTCGGAGGGTCGACGCAGAAGATGCTCGACTTGGCGCAAGAACTGCGCGAACGTGGTGCAGGCCTTCGCGTGCTCAACCTTGGAGGAGATGACGTCGACACCGCGACGCCCATGGGGTCGATGTTGTTCACGATCATGGCGGCTCTCGCGCAGATGGAGCACAACATAAAGCGGGAGCGAATCGTTGACTCGGTAAGCAAACGCCGTAACGCGGGAAAGGATCTCGGCGGCCGCCCGCAAAGCGTCACCGATAGCCAGATCCGCAGTGCCGTTCTCTTAGTTGAGAGCGGAGAGCCGGCAGCCCAAGTTGCCCGCGACTTAGGCATGTCGCGGGCGACTTTCTATCGAAGGTCACGAGCACTTGCTCATGAACCAATCTCCGCAATGACGGACGACAAATTGCGGTCCCCAAATGCCACCTAGGGAAGAGCCGATGAGCACTTATGAGAGCGAAATGACACTCAGCGCGCTGCAGACCGTTGTGTGGAACGACACGGCGCCCTCGGGGACGACACTCGAAAAAGTATTCATCGGTCCCGACCCCGACGGGTTAGGCGGCTTTCAGATTGCCACCGCCGCTGTCGTCAGCGCGCCTACCCGAGCCCAACTCGACAAGCTCTTCACACTTCGCAAGGGCAACCGAGCAATCTCGCTGGTCGTCGCCGCTACTGATGGCACCCGGACCTGGCTATACGGTCCCGACCCGCAGACACCAACAATCGAACTTCCGCGTGCTCAGGCGACCCGGCAGCTCCAGTCGATCCTGGATGAGCCAGACTCGACGGCGGCCTTCAATCGGATTGCATCGCTCCGCCAGCAAGTGGATTCTGGCGGAGTCGGATGGACGAACAATGGCCTGTTCGCCAAGTACCACCTTGAGCACAACGTCCCGACTCGTTCGGACTGGACACTCAGGGCGTCACGGGCGAAGCCACTACTCGATCTCCGCGGCCAACGTTTGATTGAGGCGCTCGGGTTCCGATCTACACCAGGCTCGGGCGGCACCCTGATTCTCGCAGCGGCCGGCGGCGAGTCTGAGGCACCGCGCGCAGTTGCCGTCTTGCTCGACGAGTCAGAGCATTTCGATGCCAAGTCGCCGCGCTACCAGCTCACTCCGATCGCCTTCGGACTCGCCGTAGCCCAGCGTCAGGAATTGCCTTGGGTGATTGGCCTCCGCCGGGATCACATCCGCTTGTACCCGGGGAAAGACGGAATCGGTGTCGGCCAGAAGGGGCAGGTTGAGACCTACTTCGAGATTGACCTCTCGTCGATCGACGATGAACAATCCGCCCTTCTCACATTGGTGTTTTCCGCTGAGGCATTAACTAAGGGCGGCACCACTGATGAATTGCTCCACGACAGCGCCCGGTATGCGACCGGCCTTGGTCTGCGCCTACGGCAGCGCATCTATGAGGAGGTCGTCCCCCCGATTGCACGGGCCGTAGCAGGGCGCCTCCCCGACCTCGGGATCAACGTGAATCCAGAGGGCCTGCAAATGGCCTACAAGCTCACGCTCCGAATCCTCTTCCGCCTGCTATTCCAGGCCTATGCCGAAGATCGCGGCCTCTTGCCGTACGGGCGCAACGAGGGCTACACCGCCAACAGCCTGAAAACAATTGCACAACGGAATCAAGTCGTGAACGAGGCCGATTTCGGCGATGCCGCCTCGATCTGGCTCGGCCTCGTTCAGGTGTGGAACGCAATCGATCAGGGCAACAAGCAGTGGCAGGTGCCGGCCTACAACGGTGGTCTGTTCGCGACGGACGCCACCCGGAGCGAGGAGGGCGCCCTTCTTGCCCGCCTCAGCTTGCCCGACTCTGTACTCGGCCCGGCGCTTCAGCACCTACTAGTCGACGAAACGAATGAGGGAAACCGCGGCCCCGTCGACTTCAGGGCGCTGAGTGTGCGCGAGTTCGGCACAATCTACGAGGGTCTACTCGAGTCATCGCTCTCTATCGCCAATGCCGACCTGACCACGGATCGAAATGACGCCTGGATTCCGGCGGGACCCAATGATGACGTCGAAGCTGCAAGCGGGACTGTGTACTTCCACAGCGCCTCAGGCGAGCGAAAGGCCACCGGCTCGTACTTCACTCCGAAGGTCGTTGTAGACCACCTCATAGAGCGCGCAATCGTTCCTGCGTTGAGCGCCCATCTCGACATCATCGCCGCACGCTTGAGCAGGGGCGAAGCCGTGTCCCGCACGGAGTTCTTCGACTTCCGAGTGGCCGACCTCGCGATGGGCTCGGGCCACTTCCTCGTCGCCGCGGTCGACAAGATCGAGGCTCTCATGCGAACGTTCCTAACTGAGCACGACATCCCCGACGTGCGGCAAGAGTTGCTCTCGATAGCCGGCGTAGCACGGGAGGCGTTAGGTACCGACGAAGTTGCAAAGTCGGAAGTCGACGAGGTCGGGCTACTGCGTCGACAAGTCGCTCGTCGTTGTATCTATGGGTTGGATATTAATCCGCTTGCGGTCGAGCTCGCCCGGCTCGCTCTTTGGATCCACACCTTCGTCCCAGGCCTACCCATGTCCAACCTCGACCACGGCCTCGTGTGCGCAAATAGCTTGACCGGAATTGGCACGATCGACGAGGCGATCGATTCGCTGGTCGGCGCACCGACGAGCTACGGGTCCTTGAAGGCGCCCGAAAGCGACGACGAAGGTCTTTTCGGAGAGCTCGAGACAGGACGTCGGGAGACCGGCCATCAGCTCATGGTCCGCCGAGCAGTCACTGACTACCTGAAGGAGTCCCTACCTTTGCTCGCGGATGTCGCCAACGCTTCCGAGGCCGGCAAGGCCGAGGTTGAGCGAGCGGCCGAGTTGCTCGCGAAAGCGAAAGCGAAGGCCCTTCCAGCCAGCCGCATCTTTGACGCCGCGATCGCTGTTCGCCTCGGAAAATGGTCCGTGTCCATCACCAAGGAAGAGCACGTGACTCGCCTCGTCGAGACGACAGAGCCGACCGACATTGTCGCCTCGCTGAATCCAGCGCATATGCCCGTGCTGTTCCCAGAGGTATTCCTTCGAGATCGGCCCGGGTTCGACGTGCTCCTGGGTAATCCGCCCTGGGAAAAGGTTCAAGTTGATGAGCGCGCGTTGTGGGCCCTCCGCTTCCCTGGGCTTCGCGGGCTTCCTGTTGCACGACAGCGCAGTGCGATGGAATTGCACCGCAGCGAGAGGCCAGACGTCGTAGACGAAATCGCACGTGAGGTAGCTCGCACGGATTCGTTGCGGTCCGCATTGCTCAGTGGGCCATACCCGGGACTTGGATCTGGGCACCCTGATCTCTATAAGGCTTTCTGCTGGCGTTACTGGGGGTTTGTGCGTCGCCAGGGCACCGTCGGGCTGGTGCTACCTCGCTCGGCAGTATCTGCAAGCGGGTCTGCCGCCTGGCGCGAAGCTGTTTTCAAGGATGGGACATTTGCAACCCTGGCCATGCTCCATAACACCGGGGGCTGGGTATTCGAGGACGTCCACGCGCAGGACAGGTTTGCGCTCGTCACCGTTACCCGAGGGAAGGGGCAAACAAACTTAGAGACCTTCGGCCCGTTCAACTCCGAGGCAGAGTTCGTCAGTTCCGAACGGCGCGCAACCCTCCCCGCGGCAGAGGTGCAGGGGTGGGGGGTGGGAAGCGCGTTGCCCTGGTTGCCGTCAGCAGATTCGGCTGACGTGCTGCGCACGCTGGTACGGTCGCCAAGGTTCGTAGACAGGCGAGACGACTTCCGTTTCAGACCTGTTCAGGGTGACTTCAACGCCACGACTGATGCCGATTCATTTGTTTTCGACGAGTCAGGAGACCTTCCCGTCTACAAAGGCGGTTCGATCGGCCTTTGGCAGCCCGAGACGACAACTCTGTTCGCGACAGCTAAATCCGCGCTCGTGTTGCCACGGCTCGAGTCAAAGCGCGCATCCCAGATACGTCACGCCCGTTCCGCTTTCAACGAGCTTTCCGCTGAGGACAAAGTGGATCCGTCGAAACTTCCGGTGCGCATGCCGCGGATCGTCTTCGCGGATATTACGAATCAGTCCAATCAAAGAACCATGGTTACAGCACTCGTCCCGCCACTAGTGATCCTCACGCACAAGGCGCCGTATCTACTGGAGATCCGCGGCGACAAGCGCGATGAGGCATTTGTCCTTGGGGTACTAAGTTCCATTCCCTTCGATTGGTACATGCGCCGATACGTCGAAAAGACCCTCTCCTTCGAGATACTTGGCGCCAGCCCGGTGCCTTCGCGAGGGCACACCGCCATCGCGGACCGACTCATCGAGGTCACCGCCAGACTGGCCGCAGTCGACGACCGCTTTCGGGAGTGGGCCGATGAAGTCGGGGTGAATGTGGGCACCGCAAAAGACGACCCAGTGAAATCAGACCTCATTTCCGAACTCGACGCGCTCGTATCGCTACTTTACGGTCTCACCGAGGAACAGGTATGCCACGTTTTTGAGACTTTCCATCGCGGCTGGGATTATCAGGCGAGGCTCGACACCGTTCTCGCGCACTACTCGAACTGGAAGAAGACGGCATGACCGAGGATCAGTTGCCAGCGTTCGCGACGAACAATACGTCAATGACAGTCGCGGCCGAGGTCAACAAGATGTATCGGATTATCCGAACGAAGCTCGCCATCACCCCCCCTGCCGCAATCGCGACCGCCTACATTAACCCGGCTGGATTCGCGCTGCTCGCCGATGAGCTCGAGCAGGTTCCTCGCATTCGGCTGCTCCTCGGAGCGGAGCCGCAGGAGGACATCGTGCGAGCGATCGCCAGTGAGGAGGAAGGCGTTGTGGGACGAGTTGCAACCGCAATCGCAGAGCACGACGCGTGGATGAAGGCCGAACGCGACACCATGGGCTTCGAGCGGCTCGCTTCTCGCAATGCTCAGCAGATGGTCAAATGGCTTCGCAGCGAGAATACTCAAGCCGGCCCTCGTGTCGAAGTGCGCCGATTCACTGAAGGCTTTCTCCATGGGAAGGCGTATATCAGCGACGACTCCACGCTCGCGGCCGTGCTTGCCGGATCGTCGAACATGACCCTCGCCGGACTCTCACGGAATGCGGAGCTCAACCTCGGTTATCCCGCCGGTGACCCCAACTACGTCAAGAACGTGCGCGACTGGTTCGAGGAGCTTTGGAACGCCAGCGAGACCTACGATCTTGCCGGGTACTACGAGCAACAGTGGGCAGCCCACACACCGTGGTCGGTTTTTCTTCGCATGCTCTGGGAGCTGTACGGTTTGCACCTTGACGAGGAAGCGCAGCCGAAGGCCACCGCCTTCAATCTCACACGTTTCCAGGCCGATGGCGTCGCTCGGATGGAGCGATTGCTCGACGAGCTCGGAGGGGTTCTCGTCGCTGATGAGGTCGGGCTCGGCAAGACGTTCCTCGCCGCGGAAATTATCCACAAGGCCACTGAACAGAATCGGCAACGGGTGCTCATCATCGCTCCAGCTGCCCTCCGCAACTCGATGTGGGAGCCATTCCTGCGGAAGCACTGGTTCCGGGGCGTAGACGTTATGTCCTACGAGGAGATCCGAAACAAGGTCGATTCCACCTCGAACGGGTACGACGAAGCGTTCGTTAAGCAGTCGGAGGACTACGCCCTCATTGTCGTCGACGAGGCACACAACCTCCGCAACGCAGGAACCGCTCGGTCCGAAGCAGTAGACCGCATCATCCTCAGCGGGAAGTACCCCAAGAAGACCGTCCTGCTCACGGCCACCCCGGTGAACAACTCCCTGAGTGACCTTGAGACTCTCATCAAGTACTTCGTGCGCGATGATGCCCGATTTGCATCAATCGGCATCCCCTCAATCCGCAAGTACATTCAGGCCGCTCGCGCGATCGACCCGGAGAACCTCACCCCCGAGCACCTTTTCGACCTCATGGACCAAGTCGCGGTGCGCCGCACACGAAAGTTCGTCAAAGAGCTCTACCCGAACGAGGAGATAACCGGGCCCGATGGCAGGCCTATGCTCGTCCGCTTCCCGCAGGCGAAGGTGCGTCGCATCGACTACGACCTCGACCAGTCGGACATTGAGCTGATCGACGCGATGATCTACGCCCTCGAGCTGCCGGACTTCGACGACCCGCATGACCTCTACCGGTTGCGGTCGGCCGACCCCGACCGTTTGTTGCTCGCGAGATACGTGACCAGTGCTTATCGGACAGATGACGACATGGAGGGGTACCAGCTCTCCAATGCCGGCCTGCTCCGATCGGCAATGTTGAAGCGGCTGGAGTCATCGCCGCACGCGCTCCGCTCGACTTTGGGCACCTTGATTCACGCGCATCAGGCGTTCCTCGAGGGGCTCGATAAGGGATATGTGCTCATCGGCGAGGCTCTGCGCGACTGGGGCTCGTCCGAGTCCGACGACCTCGACGAGTTCGTGACAAAACTCGATGACGACGATAGGGATCAAGCGCAGCCGGTCGCTCGCTACCGGATCGACGACCTTCTCGCCGACGTTGAGAGCGATCTGGAGCTTCTCGGACGCCTTCGCGCGCGCACCGAAACAGCGATCGTCGATGGCGAGCCAAAAGCTGACCGCCTGGTCAAGGAGCTTGAGGCAATCGCAATCGCTTCTCGTGCCGTGGACGCTCGAGGCGTACCCTCGGGGGACCGGCGCAAAGTGATCGTGTTCTCAACCTATTCAGACACCGTCATTGCGCTCCACGAGGACGTGACCGCGGCGATCTCAGAAGCTCTGCCTGGTTCGCCGCTTGCGGACTATCGCGGCCGAATCGCACCTCCGATACTCGGCGCGTATGCCTCGACGCAGAAGCGTGGCGAGTCAGGCGGCGTCGACCAGGGCGGGCGTGCATCCACCATCGCCGGGTTCGCTCCTCGAACCGCCGGCGCCCTTGACGATGGGGGCGAACCGCTCAGCGCAGACGAGTTCGACATTCTGATTACGACCGACGTCCTAGCAGAAGGCGTCAACCTGCAGCAGGCCGCGCAAATAATTAACTACGACCTACCCTGGAACCCGATGCGGATCGTTCAGCGTCACGGTCGCGTCGACCGAATCGGCAGTCGACACGAAACGGTGGAGCTTGGCCTGTTCTTCCCCGCCGACCGCCTCGACAAGCTCCTCAAGCTGGAAAAGACCCTCGAACGTAAGCTCGCACAGGCCGAAGCCGCAGTGGGGGCTGGCGAGGTTCTGCCCGGGCGCAAGGGGCGAGACGTTGTGCTCGCCGATGCGGCATCGCCTGACGAAATCATGGAGCAAATCGAGGAGCTCGTCGAGAGCCGGGGATCGTCGGCTGCTCTCTCTGGCGAAGAGTACCGTCGGCGGCTTTACAACGCCTTCGACCAAGACCCTGTGGCCGCCCGCGACGCCAAGGACCTGCCATACGGATCCGGCAGCGGCTACGAGAACCTCCGGTTGGAGGGAAATGCCTACGTTTTTTGTGTCAAGATTGCGGGCCACGCGCAGCCTTGGTTTCGTCTCATCCCGGTCACAGAGGAATGGGCGCCGATTCTCGTCGATAATGAACCGGTTGTGCAAGTCGACACCCTCCGCGCGCTCATCACCGCGGATCCCGGGGGCGCACGCACCGAGCGCTGGATGAACGACACCATTTACGACCGCGCGTATGACGCGTGGGCCGTCGCTCAGGGAAGCATCCACGCACGCTGGCAGGAGCTCACAGACCCCAATAACCTGCAGCCCGATTCCCCTAAATCATTCCGCGACGCCTTCGACCTTGTTCGGGCCGAGGGTGGCTTCCTCGATGATCAGCGTGGGATGCTGCAGCGCCTGCGCGCAGTTCCGTCCAAAAAGGTCGAGAGGTCAGTCCGCCGGGCCCTCAACGACGGCCGAACCGCGCGGGAACGGATCGAGCTCGCGCTCGTTGAGCTGAATGCCGCGGGTATTCAAGCACCGCCGCCAGTGAAGCCTCTGCCCAGCGTCGCCCTTGGGGAGGTTCGATTAGTGGCGTGGATGGCGGTTAAGGGACGGCAAATAGATGGATAATCACGCCGGCTTCCGCTTGATGCTGATTGTGTCCAATAGTTTTGGCGCCGAATGGGCGACCTAGGGAAACATTGACCCTAGGGCCCCTTCATACGGCGTACGCCTCCCCGCACAATAGGCAGTAGTAAGGTGCGGCGCTTTTGTCGGGAACCTTCACCGGCTCCCACTGGTGGCATGGCGGGGCGATGATCATCATGTCGTCACGTTCCACCAGCGGATCCGGCGCCTGTGGGTGATCGTTCGACATCTCGATCTTGATGAACTTGCTGCCGCGGACCGCGTCCTTCATCCCCTCTCTGAGCTGATCGAGCGCAGGCCCCATCGCCGCGTCCCTCATATGCTCCGCTTGGGCAGGGGTCCACCATTGGTCAAGCGCGGCGGACTGACCGCAGAGAGGACACCAATGCACACCCGAATACACATAGTGGTCCGGAGCGTAGTCGGTTTTGCCGTGATGCCACTTGAACTCTTGCCCGCAGTTTGGGCACTCCCGGCGAATGAAGCCGTCAATGTCAAGCGGTAAGGACACGGGAATGCTTGTCACTACTCATCCAATCAGGTCAATGAAAACGTCTTGGTGGAACTCGGTACCATCCTCCAACTCGCCCACGACAGTGAGGTCGAATTGGTCGGGCGCAGTCGGGCCGCCCATCGTTTTGTTGTGTGCATCGGTCCGCAAGGTGAATGTCTTTCCCACCGGCAGGCGGGCCAGCGTTCCGTCTTGATAGATTTCTAGAACCGAACCGAGTTCCTCACTCATGGTGACGGCGACTTTGAAGAGCGGAACCGCCCCGTTGTTGGTGATCTTTAGTTGGTCAGATTTTTTTCCGCCATCGTGCCAATTTGCATCGACGTGGGGGGCCCTCCGGTTGTCCGACTGAAGTCGCTTGCCCACAGGGAGCCCGCCACCCGGTTTGGGAGGCGTGAAGTCGCCAGCGGTAAGCCACTGTGAGCCACTACGATCGACCGCAGCTTTCGCCGTTTCGAGACGAGACGCGAGTGCCTGACGCTTCTGCGGTGAGTCGTCCATCCGCAGCACATGCCGCCCTCCGACGTCACTGAACGGTCGGACCTCGCCGAGCTCGACCAGAATCGTGCGATCCGCGTTGCGCCCGAGCGCCATGCCAGCCTCAAACAATACGTTTGGGCGCGCCTGGCCCCTCGGATCTGTCTCGGGATCGTTATCGCCACTTCCGTAGTCCATGTGAAGGTGGGAAATATCGTCGGGCGTCAGTAGCACAATGAATGCTTGGCCCTCGCGGAAAGCTACGTCGAGAACCTCGCCAACATATGGCGAGCCTTTACCTGTCATCGCGACCGCCTGATCCCACTCAATCGGTTTTAGACCCAACGCGCGTAGGAACGCAAACATCGAATCGGCGGCCGCCTGATTACGGCCATGGACCACAAAGACCCGATCTGGATTTGCTGATGATTCATCGGTCATGACTCTGACTCTAGTCTCGGCGAGCGACACCTAGCATCTACCTCTTTCACTCATCTGAATCCTCCGTGTACCCCTCGACGTCGCCCCAGTTGAAAACCTCCGCTTCGGCATAGCTTCACAGGACGGGATCGGATGTGGGTCGCGCGGTTTCTATGGAGCTAACGATGACTCAGCGGCTGGCTGTGACGAAGAAGAAAGCGCTCACCTACCGGGGCGCTGACCGCGCAGGCAAGTCCCGGACCCTTGACGAGTTGGTTGAGTTGATCGGCTGTCGGCGCGACTATGCCAGGGCGGTGCTGCGAAGAGCGTTGACACTGAGGATTGTGGGTCCCCAGCGTGGTCGGGCGCTAACGAAGTGTTGGGCGGTGCTGCGGGCACCGGCGGGAAAGCGTCTGGCGCCGATGCTGGCCGTGTTGGTGCCGTTACTGCGCCGGGACGTGGAGTTGGACCTCACGGACGCGGAGGCGGCCCTGTTGGTGCGCATGAGCGCGGCCATGATCGACCGGCGGCTGGGACCGGAACGATTCACGATGATGTCGCGGGGGCGGTCCCATACCAAGCCGGGGACACTGTTGAAGTCGCAGATTCTGATCCGCACCTGGGCGGAGTCGGATGATGCGGTCCGCGGGTTTGTGTGGATCGACCTAGTGAGCCATGGGGGCGGCAACGCGTCGGGTGAACACTGCTTCACCCTGGCGGTCACTGCCAGTGTGACCGGTTGGACGGTGAATCGTTCCGTGCGGAACAAAGTAGAGCAGTGGGTCTTCCAAGCGTTTCAACACGTGATGGGGGTGTTCCCGCTTCCGATCATCGGCATCGATTCGGATAACGGGTACAAGTTCATCAACCACCACCTGTTTGACTACTGCGTGGCGAATGAGATCACCTTCACCAGATCCAGGGCAGGCCACCGTAATGACGGTGCTCATGTGAAGCAGAAGAACTGGACTCACGTGCGTGAACTGGTGGGTTACCTGCGCTACGACACCCCGACCGAGTTGGAGAAACTCAACGAGATCTGGGAGCTCGACCGGATGTTCACCAACTACCTCCTGCCGCAGCAGAAGCTGGTGTTCAAGAAGCGCAACGGCGCGAAAGTGACCAAGAGATACGACACCGCGACGACGCCGCGTCATTGCGTGCGATCGCCCCGGACGACATGTCCAAGCGGCCGATCATTGGGATGAATGCGGAGTTCAAACGCATCAGACCGGCAGCCCTGTCCCGCAACATCCTCCCCCTGGCGAAGAAACCCGCCGCGATGAAACCAGCCATCAACCGGGCTTTCAACCAGTGAGCCCCGCGGAGGTTCTCAGTTGACGCAATGAATCATCTTCCCGGAGGTATCGACATGAGGCAATGGGCCGGTTTCCCATGGGATAATTATCGGATATGTCTTCTCACTCTGCTAGCGACGTCCAGCCGGCCTCAACCGATACTTGGCGCCTGCGCAATTTCTGCATCATTGCGCATATTGACCACGGCAAATCCACCCTCGCGGACCGGATGCTGCAACTCACCGGAGTGGTCGATGCGAGGCAGATGCGCGAGCAGTATTTGGACCGGATGGATATCGAACGCGAGCGTGGCATCACGATAAAGTCGCAGGCCGTGCGGATGCCGTGGAGCGTGGACGGGAAGACCTACGCGCTGAACATGATTGACACCCCCGGCCACGTGGACTTCACCTATGAGGTGTCGAGGTCATTAGCCGCGTGCGAGGGAGCCGTGTTGCTTGTCGATGCCGCCCAGGGCATTGAGGCTCAGACTCTGGCAAATCTCTATCTGGCGCTGGAGAACGACCTCACGGTGATTCCCGTGTTGAACAAAATTGATCTCCCGGCGGCAAATCCTGAGCGTTACGCGAGAGAGTTAGCGAGTCTTATTGGAGGATCACCCGATGATGTGTTGAGGGTGAGCGGTAAGACGGGAATCGGCGTTGACGCGTTGCTGGATCGGGTGGTCGAGAGAATTCCGAGCCCTCAAGGTGACCCTCTTGCGCCCGCGCGCGCACTGATTTTCGACTCCGTCTATGACGCCTATCGCGGTGTGGTCACATACGTGCGCATGGTGGACGGGTCCTTCGCCCCCAAAGAGCGCATCGAAATGATGTCGACCAAGGTTCAGCATGAACTGTTGGAGATTGGTGTGAGCTCACCCGAGCCCACACCCTCTCAAGGCCTCAGCGTGGGCGAGGTGGGATATTTGATTACCGGCGTAAAAGATGTCCGCCAGTCCAAAGTCGGGGACACCGTCACCGGTGTGAAAAACCGCGCCACCCAGTCCTTGCCCGGTTATACCGAGCCCAAGCCGATGGTGTTCTCTGGTCTCTACCCGCTTGATGGCAGCGACTTCCCCGATTTACGCGAAGCGCTCGACAAACTGAAACTTTCTGACGCCGCTCTGGTCTATGAGCCAGAAACCTCCGTCGCTCTCGGCTTTGGTTTCCGGTGTGGGTTTTTGGGCCTGCTGCACCTCGAAATCGTGGCCGAGCGTTTGGAACGTGAATTTGGTTTGGAACTGATTGCCACCGCCCCCTCCGTGGTCTATTCGGTTCAGCTGGATGATGGCGGCGAGATTGAGGTGACAAACCCCAGTGAGTTCCCGGTGGGGAAAGTGGCCAAAGTATTAGAACCCGTCGTGAACGCTGCGGTGTTGGCGCCTAAACACTATGTGGGCGTCATCATGGAACTGTGTCAGTCACGCCGCGGAGTTCTTCTGGGAATGGAATACCTGGGCGAAGACCGCGTGGAAATTCGGTACACGATGCCCTTGGGAGAAATTGTTTTCGACTTCTTTGACCAACTAAAGTCGAAAACCGCCGGTTATGCCTCCCTAGATTATGAACCTGCAGGAGACGCTGAAGGTGACCTCGTGAAGGTGGATATCCTGTTGCAGGGCGATCGCGTAGACGCTTTTAGCGCCATCGTGCACAGGGACAAGGCCTACGCCTATGGTGTCCTGATGACGCAAAGGCTTCGAGAACTCATCCCGCGGCAGCAGTTTGAGGTGCCCATTCAGGCGGCCATTGGCGCAAGAATTATTGCCCGGGAGAGCATTCGTGCCATGCGTAAGGATGTGTTGGCAAAATGTTATGGCGGTGACATCACGCGCAAGCGTAAGCTTTTGGAAAAACAAAAAGAGGGTAAAAAGCGTATGAAGATGGTGGGACGCGTCGAGGTGCCCCAGGATGCTTTCATCGCCGCACTCTCCGGTGACGTGGAGAAGAAGGCAAAATAGCACTGATGAGCGACGCACAGAACCCGCCAGAGCCGGCTTCGAACCGGACGGTGATGGTGCACCGCGTCGTGATTGCTCTCTATGCGATTCTTACCCTGGCTGCGCTGGGGCGCTCAAGTTTTCAAGTGATCACGAAGTTTGATGAAGCGCCGTTGGCATACTCGCTCTCCACTGTGGCGGCCGTGCTCTACCTCGTCGCCACCATCACGCTTGCCTATAGCGCACGGTCCGCAGCGCGAACTATTGCCACGGTGGTCTTGAGCATTGAGCTGGGGGGAGTGCTCGCCATTGGGGCGGCGAGCCTTGCCCTTCCGCAGCTGTTCGAGGACGCCACCGTGTGGTCTCAGTTTGGTTTGGGGTACCTGTTCATTCCGCTGTTCTTGCCCATATTGGGGCTGTGGTGGCTGAGACGGGGGAGGCACTTCTCGTGAGTCCTGTTCAAGTGAACTATGGCCTGGATTCCTTGCCCAGAGACGGCGTCAACCGGGCGGTGACCATTGGAAAGTTTGATGGCGTTCACCGAGGTCACCTGCAGGTGATTAACCAGCTGCGCGAGATGGCGGGCGAGACCGAGGCGACCGTCATCACTTTTGATCGACACCCTCACGTCACTCTGCGCCCGCGGGAAGCGCCTCCCCTGCTGGTCAGTGAGAGCCAGAAAGTGGAATTGTTGGCACACGCGGGAGTTGCCCGCGTGGTCGTTCTTCCCTTTGACGAAGAGCTTTCGTCTCTGAGACATGAAGAGTTTTCCCAGGTGGTCCTCGCCGAAGGGTTATCCGCCAGTGTCGTGCTGGTGGGGGGCGACTTTCGCTATGGTCACGGGGGAATTGGTGACACTGCCACGTTGCGCGCAGACGGTGAACGCTGGGGCTTCCGGGTTGAAGTCGTGGCCGACGTGCGCCAAGAAGAAGGCGAACGGGTCTCCTCCACCATGATTCGAAAACTGCTTGGTACTGGCGAGGTGTCAGCCGTGGCGCGCCTGCTCGGCCGCTACCACGCGGTGCGCGGTGAGGTTGCCCCCGGCGCCCAGCGAGGCCGAACGTTGGGGTACCCCACGGCAAACCTCGCGCAGCCGCTGGAGGGGTTGGCGCCCGCGGATGGTGTCTATGCGACGTATGTGACGCACAAAGGTGTGCAATACCCGGCTGCTACCTCGGTGGGAATTAATCCCACGTTTGGAGAATTGACACAGAGTGTTGTCGAGTCGCACCTGATGGATGCCTCGATCGATTTGTATGGCGAAACCATCCAGGTGGAGTTTGTCGACTACATCCGAGGAATGCGAAAATTCCCTTCGGCGGAGGAGCTTGGTGCACAAATGAGCGCCGACGAGACCGCCATTCGTGCGGTTCTGGGAGGCGCCGAGCAGGCATAGTCTTGACCGATGCCTGAAACCCGCCGTTCCACAATCGTTTTCGCTCTCACCGGCGTCATAGTTATGGCGTTAGGAATTCGAACCGGGGTCGCTGCCATCGCACCTTTGGCGTCGTCGATGGATCTTGATGTCGAGATGGCGGGGCTTCCTCTGGGCATTATCGGCACGATTCCCCCTATCGCCTACGCGCTCGCCGCCTGGTTTTCGCCCTGGTTTGCCAAGAAAGTGGGTCTGGAGAACGCTGCGATTGCGGTCAGCATCCTCGGTGCTCTTGCGCACGTGTGGCGGGGGGCATCGCCCACGTTCCTATCGCTTTTTGTCGCAACCGCGGTGCTGATGGTCGCTGTGGGGGTTGGAAATGTGATTCTTCCGGGTCTGGTGAAGCTATACGCCCCTGGTGCTATCGGCGCGGTGACCGCGGCATATGGCACGGCCATGGCACTGAGCTCTTCGGCTCCCTCCTTTTTTGGCGTGTGGATGGCAGACCTCGCTGGGTGGCGGATTTCTTTGGGGGCGTGGGCCATTATCAGCCTGCTGGGCGCTCTGCCCTGGTTGTTTGTTCTGCCTCACGCCCGGCAACGCGGGGCGAGAGAAGCAGAGTTAGCCCTCGGCCTGTCGCCAGAGGGCCCGAGTGTTTCTTTGTCCCGGTCTCCCACGGCGTTGGCGATTATGGGAATTTTCGCCGCTTCTGGGGCTATGGCCTACACCTGGTTCGCTCTTTTGCCCCAGCTCCTCATCGAGCGATCAGGCTTTGGCGTGGAGCAGGCTGCTTTCGCGCTAGGAATTTTCACCCTCATGGGCTTCCCCATGTCGTTGATCATTCCCCCCTTGGCCGTCCGCGCTGGATGGGCGAGCGGGCTTGTCGGCGTTGCCGTTATCGCAGCGCTGTCGGGGATGCTCGGCATCCTGATTGCTCCCACCGTTGTCCCGTACCTGTGGGTTGTCCTGCTTGCGATGGGCCCCCTCACTTTTCCGCTGTCGCTGACCCTGATTGGAGTGCGCACCTCCAATTACCTGTCTGCGTTGGTCTTGAGCGGTTATGTCAACAAGTTCGGGTATCTCATTTCCGCCGCGGGCCCTCTGGTAGTCGGGTATGTCCTGGAATTCACGGGTGGATGGACTGCCAGCATCATCTTTCTCATGGCCGTCACACTGGTGGAGATTCCTGCCATCTGGATTCTTGCCAGGGGCCGGATGGTGGACGATGAGCTCGAGGAAGTCCTCAGTTCTGCTCATCTGAGCAAGTAGCGCAACAATTGTTGAAATAGGTCTCTTGCCGCTCTACGCTGGAGGCATGGTTTCCCCGCCGGTCTTAGATAATGAGCTGCTCGCGGTTCGCGCCGCGGAGCTGTACTACCAAGAAAACAAGACCCAGGACGAAATCGGCGCGCTCTTGCACATCACCCGCTGGAAAGTGGGTCGCCTCATTACCCAAGCCCGCGAGAGCGGCATCATTCGCATCGAGATTGTGCACCCCCGAGCCAGACGCCTAGGCATGGAACACGATGTGTGCGCTGCATATTCCTTGCAGGCCGCCATTGTGGTGCCGCGCGACGGTGACCCCACGGCAGTGCAGGAGCGAGTTGCTGCTGCCGCCGCGGACTACATGGTGTCTATGCGACCGAGGACGCATGTGTTAGGGGTGAGTTGGGGGAAAACGCTCCACGCTGTGGCAAAAGCGTTACCCAAAGCGTGGACCCCCGGGGTTACCGTGGTGCAGGTTAATGGTGGGGTGAGCCACAGTGCTTCCCCCGGTTTGGCTTCGGCGACCGCCACAATGTTTGCGAACAAAAGCGATGGCGACGTTATATTGCTTCCCACACCAGCGATTTTGGAACGCCAAGAAACGAAAGAGGCCATCGAATCGGATCGGACCATTCGTGCCGTGCTCGATCGCGCCGGTCAAGCCGACACGTATCTTTTTAGCGCGGGCCCCGCCACCGACATCAGCATTCACGTTCAATCGGGCTATATCGATCGTGCCGAGGTGAATCATTTGCAGCAACGCGGCGCGGTGGGCGACGTTCTTGGCCGGTACATCACTGCAGGAGGCGACATCGCTGACCCGGCTTTAGATTCTCGGACCCTGGGTTTGTCGCTCGGGAGCCTGCGAAACGCCGCCCGCAGCATTGCTGTTGTGGCGGGAGAAGATAAACACCCCGTCGCACTGGCGATTGCTGCCCACGCGTTAGCCACTGTCATGATTATGGATGAAGACACGGCCACCTATTTGCTCACTCACCACCAGAAGGACACCACCCTATGAGCCCGAGAGCTAGCGCCCTGGCCACCACGCATCGGTCCCACTCTGTGCTGGGATCCGGCGCGACCGAAAAAGCACTCACCACCTTTCTGCGTGGCATCCCCGGCGTTGACACTGTTGGTGCTGAAGCCAGAGCGGCGGGGTTTGCGACCCGGTCTCTCAAGACCACCTCAAAAGCTGCAGGCCTGGACATGATCATGTCCATGATTGACCTGACCACGCTCGAAGGTGCTGACACTCGAGGGAAAGTTCACACTTTGGCCAAGAAGGCGATTGTGCCCGACTCCACTGATCCAGGCGCACCCTCGGTCGCTGCGGTGTGTGTGTATGGCGATATGGTCGCTGAGGTTCGAGAATCGTTGGGTTCGTGGCATATTTCGCAACGCCGTGATGGGGTTGCCATTGCCGCTGTTGCTACTGCTTTTCCGAGTGGTCGCGCGAGCATGCCGGTGAAAATCTTCGACACACAGTTCGCCGTGTCTGAAGGCGCGGACGAAATCGACATGGTGATTGATCGCGGAGCGTTTCTATCTGGTTCCTGGGGCATGGTGTATGACCAGATTGTTTCCATTAAGGAAGCGTGCCAGCGCGCAGATGGCTCCTATGCGCACCTCAAAGTGATTCTCGAAACCGGCGAGTTAGCAACCCTGGATAATGTTCGCCGCGCGAGCTGGCTGGCGATTCTCGCGGGAGCTGATTTCATTAAAACCTCCACCGGAAAAGTGTCACCGGCTGCGACACTGCCGGTCACCGTCACCATGTTGGAAGTCATCCGTGATTGGCATGGGATGACCGGAGAAAAGATTGGCATGAAGCCTGCCGGGGGAATCCGAGCAAGCAAAGATGCTCTGCGGTATCTCGTGGCGGTGGCGGAGACAGTGGGGGAGCAGTGGCTCACCCCGGATCTTTTCCGCTTTGGTGCCTCCAGTTTGCTCAACGACGTGGTGATGCAAAGACAGAAGATGCGAACCGGTCACTACAGTGGCCCCGATTATGTAAGTGTGGACTGATATGACGTTCTTGGACTACGCGCCCGCTCCGGAGTCAACCTCGATTCTGAACCTCAAACCTTCCTATGGGTTATTCATCGGGGGTGAGTTCGTCGATGGTGGCGGCTCCTCTTTCGCCAGCATCTCTCCCTCTACAGAGAAAACCATCACGACGGTCGCCGAAGCCACCGAGGCGGACGTTGATCGAG
>Ga0335398_10003028_pt1 | contig 25297 bp, 16 predicted proteins | sample BON03_FD_205742 | JGI IMG/M metagenome (GOLD analysis project Ga0335398, IMG submission 205742) | Freshwater microbial communities from Lake Bonney liftoff mats and glacier meltwater in Antarctica - BON-03 (spades assembly) (version 2) | ecosystem: Environmental > Aquatic > Freshwater > Ice >... | reverse complement strand
CCAGAGAAGCGAGTAAAGAGGCGAGTCGAGCGTCGAGTAGAGAGGTGAACGTAGAGGGGCAAGCAAGCAGAAAGGCGAGTAGAGAGGCGGGTAGAGAATCGCGTACAGAGGCGGGTAGAGAGGCGAGCAGAGAGGCGAGTAGAGAGTCGAGCAGAGAGTCGAGTAGAGAGTCGAGCAGAGAATCGAACAGAGAAGCGAGTAGAAAGTCGAGTCGAGAGTCGACGTCGAGTAGAAAGGCGAATAGAGAGGCGAGTAGAGAGACAAGTAGAGAGGCGAGCACAGAGGCGAGTAGAAAGTAGAGTAGAGAGGCGAGTAGAGAGGCGAGTAAGGGAGGCGAGTAGAGAGGCGAGTAGAGAGGCTAGTGTGGAGGCAAGTAGAGAGTCGATTAGAGCGGCGAGCAGAGAGGCGAGTAGAGAGTAGAGGGGCGAGTCGAGAGGCCAGTAGAGAGTCTAGTAGAGAGTCGAGTAGAGAGGCGAGTAGAGAGGCGAGCAGAGATTTGCATATAGACAATCGAGTAGAGAGTCGAGTAGAGAGTCGAGTAGAGAATCGAGTAAAGAGGCGAGTAGAGAGGCAGAGGCGAGTTGAGAGGCGAGTAGAGAGGCAAGCTGAGAGGCGAGTAGGGAGGTGGGTAGAGAGGCGAGTACAAAGGCGAGTACAAAGGCGGGTAGAGAGGCGAGTAGAGAGGCGAGCAGAGAGGCGAGTAGATAGAGAGGCCAGTCGAGATGCGAGTAGTGAAGCGGGTAGTGAGGCGAGTAGAGAGGCGAGCAGAAAGTTGAGTAGAGAGTCGAGTAAAGAGTTGAGCAGAGAGTCGAGTAGAAAGTCGAGCAGAGTCGAGTAGAGAGTCGGGTAGAGAATCGAGTGGAGAGGCAAGTAGAGAGTCGAGTAGGAGTAGAGAGTCGAGTGGAGAGTCGAGTAGAGAGTCGAGTAGAGAGGCGAGTAGAGAGGCGAGTAAAGAGGCGAGTAGAGACGTGAGTATAGAGGCGAGTTGAGAGTCGAGCAGAGAGGCTAGTAAAGGTAGAGAGTCGAGATAAGAGGCCAGTAGAGAAGCGAGTAGAGGTAGAGATGCAAGTAAAGAGTCGAGTAGAGAGTCGAGTAAAGGTAGAGAGTCGAGTAGAGAGACGAGAAGAGAGTCGAGCAGAGAGTCGAGTAGAGAATCGAGTAACGAGTCGAGTAGAGAGGCGAGTAAGAGAGAGGAGTAGAAAGTCAAACAGAGAGGCGAGGAGAGAGGCGGGCAGAGAGTCGAGTAGAGAGTCGAGTAGAGAGTCGAGTAGAAAAGCGAGCAGATAGTCGAGTAGAGAGGCGAGTAGAGGGTCGAGTAGAGAGTCGAGTAGAGAGTCGAGTAGAGAGTCGAGTAGAGACGCGAGTAGAGAGGCGAGTAGATAGTCGAGTGTAGAGTCGAGTAGAAATGTCGAGTAGAGAGGCGAGTAGAGAGGCGGGTAGAGGGGCGAGTAGAGAGGCCAGTAGAGAGGCGAGTCGAGAAACGAGTCGAGAGGTGAGTAGAGAGTCGAGTAGAGAGGCGAGGAGAGAGTCAAGTAGAGCGTTGAATAGAGAGCTCTGCAACAGGCCCCCCCCGCACGTCGGACGTGCCTCACGAGAGTGCAGGGACACATCTATAGAATACAGAAACAATGGGCAAAGCGCCCGCCTCTGGCGCGGCGACAGCCGCCTCCCAACCGCCGCCGCTACTAGGCTAGGGTTGACGGAACCCTAGCCCTAGCCCAGCTTGAGGTAGCTCCTCACAGAAGGAGGTCCTGGACCCCGTACACGACTGTCCACTGACACGCAACACGGGCGCCTCCCCCCATGCCTGGTGCATGGGGAGGCAAAACAGACAGACAAACACAAGACACACAGACAGAGCAACCGAGTGTCCACGAGGAATCTCGCAATGGAGTCTCACTCACCAGGGTAGTGGTGGGTGGGGTGAGAGAGAGTTCATGGTCGATGATGTCGACGAGAAAGATCGCAGCTAGATGGCGGCAGCTCAAAGAACAGTGCGAGCGACGCGCCGCTTACTTCTACCGTTAAAGAGGTCTAGCTTCTTACGGTTAAAGTAGAGGTCGGCGCCTCACCGATAGTAATACCAAAGGGCTAGTGTACCGAAGGGAGAAACGAGAGGAGAGAGGACTCGCCCTCCTGTTCGCTCAAGCCTCCGCACGTGACCCCCCCGTCAGCAGAGCGACTGAAGCAAGGGTGTTGTTCAGCCAAGATATTTGCGTATAGATAGTCGAATAGAGAGTCGAGTAGAGAGGCGAGTAGAGAAGTGAGAAGAGAGGCGAGTAGAGACTCTAGTAGAGAGGCGAGTAGAGAGCCGAGCTGAGAGGCGAGTCGAGAGGCGAGCAGAGAGGACAGTAAACAGGTAAGTAGAAAGGCTAGTAGAGAGTCGAGTAGAGTGGCAAACACAGAGTCGAGTAGAGAATCGAGTAGAGAGTCGAGTAGAGAGTCGAGTAGAGAGTCGAGTAGAGAGTCGAGTAGAGAGTCGAGCAGAGAGTCGAGTAGAGAGGTGAGTAGAGAGGCGAGTAGAGAGGCGAGTCGAGAGTCGAGTAGAGAGTCGAGCAGAGAGTCGAGCAGAGAGTCGAGTAGAGAGGCGAGTAGAGAGGCGAGCAGAGAGGCGAGCACAGAGTCGGGTAGAGAGTTGAGTAGAGAGTTGGGTAGAGAGTCTCGAGAAGAGACTCAGAAGAGAGTCGAGCAGAGACTCGAGGAGAAAGGCGAGCAGAGAGGCGAGTAGAGAAGCGAGTAGAGAGGCTAGTAGAGAGGTGAGTACAGAGTCGAGTACAGAGTCGAGTAGAGAGGCGAGGAGAGAGGCGAGTAGAGAGGCGAGTAGAGAGTTGAGCAGAGAGGCGAGTAGAGAGTCCAGCAGAGGGTCAAGTGTCAAGTAGAAAGTCGAGTAGAGAGGCGAGTAGACAGTCGAGTTGAGAGGCGAGTAGAGAGTCGAGTAGTGAGTAGAGAGTCAAGCAGATAGTCGAATAGAGAAGCGAGTAGCAAGTCGAATAAAGAGTCGAGTAGAAAGGCGAATATAGAGGCAAGTAGAGAGGCGAGACGAGAGACGAGGAGAGTCAAGTAGAGCGTTGAGTAAAGAAACGAGTAGAGAGGCGAGTAGAGCGGCCAGTAGAGAGTCGAGTAAAGAGGCGAATAGAGAGTCGAGCAGAGAGGCAAATAGAGAGTCGAGTACATAGTCGAAAAGAGAAGCGAGTAGAGAGGCGAGTAGAGAGGCAAGTAGCAAGTAGAGAGGCGAGTAGAGAGTCAAGTTGAGTGGTGAGTAGAGCGGCAGGTTGAGATGCGAGTAGTGAGGCGGGTGTTGAGGCGAGTCTAGAGGCGATGGCTGAACAACACCCTTGCTTGCAACTTGCTTCAGTCGCTCTGCTGACGGGGGGGTCACGTGCGGAGGCTCGAGCAAACAGGAAGGCGAGTCCTCTCTCCTCTCGTTTCTCCCTTCGGTACACTAGCCCTTTGGTATCACTAGCGGTGAGGCGGTCCTTACTTTAACCGTAGAAGCTAGATGCTAGATCGCTTTAACGGTAGAAGTAAGAAGTAAGTTGCGCGTCGCTCGCGCTGTTCTTTGAGCTGCCGCCATCTAGCTGCGATCTTTCTCGTCGACATCGTCGACCATGGAGTCTCTCTCACCCCACCCACCACTACCGTGGTGAGTGAGACTCCATTGCGAGATTCCTCGTGGCACTCGGTTGCTCTGTCTGTGTGTCTTGTGTTTGTCTGTCTGTTTTGCCTCCCCACGCACCAGGCATGGGGTGAGGCGCCCGTGTTGCGTGTCAGTGGACAGTCGTGTGCGGAAGCCAGGATCTCCTTCTGTGGGGAGCTACCTCGGCCCTGCCCCTTCCACCGTTCGCTCTGCAGCTGGGCTAGGGTTTCGTCAACCCTAGCCTAGCTAGCGGCGGCGGTTGGGAGGCGGCTGTTGCCGCGCCAGAGGCGGGCGCTTTGCCCATTCTTTCTGTATTCTATATATGTGTCCCTGTACTCTCGTGAGGCACGTCCGACGTGGGTGCGGGGGGGGGCTGTTGCAGAGGCATAAAGTCGAGTAGAGAGTCGAGTAAAGAGTTGAGCAGAGAGTAGAGAGGCGAGTAGAAAGTCGATTAGAGAGACGAGTGGAGAGTCGAGTAGAAAGGCGAGCAGAGAGGCACGTCGAAAGTCGAGTAGAGAGTCGAGTATAGAGGCGAGTAGAGAAGCGAGTAGAAACGCGAGTAGAGAGGCGAGCAGAGATTCGAATAGAAAGTCGAGTAGAGAGTCGAGTAGAGAGTCGAGTAGAGAGTAGAGTAAAAAGTCAAGTATATAGAGTCGCGTAGGCGTAGAGAGGCGAGTAGAGAGTTGAGTAGAGAGGCGAGTAGAGAGGCGAGTAGAGAGACGAGTAGATAGTTGAGTAGATAGTTGAGTAGAGAGTTGAGTAGAGAGTTGAGTAGGAGTAGAGAGGCGAGTAGAGAGTCGAGCAGAGAGGCGAGTAGAGAGTCGAGTACATAGTCGAAAAGAGAGGCGAGTAGAGAGGCGAGGAGAGAGGCGAGGAGAGAGTCCAGTAGAGCGTTGCGTAAGCGTAGGGAGGCGAGTAGGAGTAGAGAGTTGAGTAGAGAGTCGAGTAGAGAGTCGAGTAGAGAGGCAAGCAGAGATTTGCGTATAGATAGTCAAGTAGAGATTCGAGTTGAGAGGCTAGTAGAGAAGCGAGTAGAGAGGCGAGTAGAGAGCCGAGCAGAGAGGCCAGTAGGGAGTCGTGTAGAGAGTCGAGTCGAGAGTCGAGTAGAGAGGCGAGTGGCGAGGCGAGTAGAGAGGCGAGTAGAGACGTGAGTAAAGGTAGAGAGGCGAGTAGAGAAGCGAGTAGAGAGTCGAGTAGAGGCGAGTAGAGAGTCAAGTAGAAAGGCGAGCAGAGAGTCGAGTAGAGAGGCGAGTAGCAGAGAGGCGAGTAGAGAGTTAAGTAGGGGGGCGAGCAGAAAGGCGAGTCGAGAGTCGAGTAGAAAGTCGAGCAGAAAGGCGAGTAAAGGTAGGGAGTCGAGTAGAGAGGCGAGTAGAGAGGCGAGTAGAGAGGCGAGCAGAGAGTCGAGTCGTGAGGCGAGTAGCGAGTAGGGAGGCGAATAGAGAGTAAAGTAGAGAATCGAGTAGGAAGTCGAGTAGAGAGTCGAGTAGAGTAGAGAGGCGAGTAGAAAGTCGAATAGAGAGTCAAGTAGAGAGTCGAGTAGGCTGTCGAGTAGAGAGGCGAGTAGAGAGGCGAGTAGAGTGTAGAGTGTCGAGTAGAGAGGCGAGTAGAGAGGCGAATATAAATAGAGAGGCGAGTAGAAAGTCGAGTAGAGAGGCACGCAGAGAGGCGAGTAGAGAGGTCAGTCGAGAGGCGAATAGAGAGTCGAGTAGAGAGTCAAGTAGAGAGGCTAGTAGAGAGTCGAGTAAAGAGTCGAGTACAGATGCAACTAGAGAGGTGAGTAGAGATAGAGAGGCGGGTAGAGAGTTGAGTAGAGAGGCAAGGCCAGAGGATTAACCCGAGCACCTAGAGTTAGAGACAATGCGACAGCCGCAGCTACATGGTTAGATATCGCTAGATACAGCGACACACAGGCGGGATATCTCAAATATACACTCCAGGGGCAGGGGGAGGCTCTACCTCGCCTGCTGCCTCTCCCTCCCTCGCCGATTTCTGATATAGTATATGATATATAATTAAATTATTAATATGATATATAGATATAAAATAACACATAACAGTAACAGACGTTGCGGTTATAGTTACACAGATCATTTAGCTCCGCAAAGCCGCCCATTATCTATATCAAATCTACGTCCATCCTAAGTAAGTACATTAGTACTCGAATGTTAGACTGGGGTAACGTTGGGGGGGGGCATAGCATCAAGCGAGGTGGTTATTCGCCAGCAGCGACGTCCGGCTAGCCGGTCGCGCGGTTGGTCGGTCCCCTTAGTGTACTGTCTGTACACGACTAGACCTGGTTTACTCCTCCTTACTTATTATGGGCTACCGTACGTAGGGGCGTACTAAGTACTGCTAGCCCTGGTGGGTGGGGCGTAGGGCGAACTGGGGTGGGTGCAGCAGCCGGTTACGTGTCGTGTCGTGAACCAAACCCGCAAACCGCAAACCCCCTTTTCCTTTCGGACACAAATTGCAATTGCAATTCCAATTCCAAATTGAATTATTCAAATTGCGCCTACAAAAACAGCGATCGACAAAGTTGTGTTTGCCGATAAGAAGTCGGTAGCCAACAAAAAACAGATTCCTGAGGAAGGGATACCGAAGGATATATCAATACCTCAGCATGGCGGAGATACAACCATAACGACGCTGGTTTTTTTTATTTCACAACCATTCTCAGAACACAGAACACAATAACACACAACCTAACACTTACCTTAGGATGAGGCGCCCCCTGTTCTGACTACTGCAAGTTGCCGTGAAAAAAAACTCGTTGCTCGTTGCTACATTTTTATTCGATGGTGATTTTTTCGAATGCCAGCTTGCTCTGGGCTATGGGTCTATGACATCCTAGTTCCTAGGCCTAGGCTCATGTAAAAAAGTTTATGACGAGAACGAGAGGAGCTTGAGCTTGGGGTCCGGAGTTACTTTTACTTGCTACTTGCTGAGATGCCAAGATTTTCCGTGATAAAAAAACTTCGGCGCCGGCCCTGTTTCTCGGCTCTGCGCTCTGCTATTGTGGTCTGAGTTGTGAGTTGTATGATATATAAGAGATAGAAAAAATGGAACGTCATGGTCGGCTCGGTCTTCTAGGGCCGGGGCCTCCGGACGGGCTTCGGGACCATGCCATCATGCCATCCCGCACTTATGCATCAAGTGACTCAGACTCAGAGATAGCTCTTGCAATTTCGGCTATGGCTTATCTTTGTGAGCATTGCTCGGACTACGGACTAGGGACCCTCCAACTTGCTCCAACGCTCAAGGCTCACGGTCTGGCTATGACTATGACCCGAGTCGTCGTTAAACAAAAAAAACAAGTAATCTATGTATCTGACCCCCGCTCCGGCTGCAGGTTGAATCACCTCGGTTGATTGTTGATTGTTGATTGATGAAATAAAAAAATAGGTGTGAACAGCCATATTCACAGCTATAGTTTTTCTTAATAATCAAACCACCGGCCGGCGGTCGCAGCCGGCCGCAGAGCGCAGAGCCGGCCCACCTGTCACCTGTGCCTGTGTTAGGCCGCTGGGTATGCGGTATACGGGTACCCCGTAGGAACCAAGTCTTGACTTCCGCAGACGACCTGCCTGCTGAGCTCCAACAAACAGGCATAGCTTGTAATATAATAATGATATAATAATGATCAATAATGATGTAAGGGTAGGGTCCAGCATGTGCGTCTAGCTTGCTATGGGTGGCTAATGCGTGCCCCCCTGGTCCACAATTTTATAAGTCACTACAGTTAGTGCAGTGTTACCAGTGTACCCATCACCATTACATCGCCCTCTAAGCAGACTGGCATACCCAAAAGGAACACGTGGTCAGCGCGCCAGCGCGTTCCTAACTCAGCTTCCAACAGCCACCCCCCTTCCCCAAATGGTCGCCTCCTTTTTGCGTCTTTTTTACAGGGAATCTAGACGCAATATGTAGTCGAAAACTAGAAATACAACCCCGACCCCTACCCCCATTTCTTCAAAACACGAAAACTCAAAGGTCACAAGTTTTAGCAGAGATTTTTGTAAGATTTTTTTATAACTTATAAAGCTGTGGCCACTCGATATGGAATTTTGCCTAGTGTCTAGTCTCCCCAAAAAGTGCGATGTTATACGGGTGTCCAGATCGAGATCGGTGTCAGAGAGCTGTCAGAGAGTTAATGATACCTATATTATTACTCTTACTCGTATTGGTATTGATCGTCCCTCACGTCACGTTCAATTTTAAAAGAGGCAAGAGGCTCTTATATATATATGTATATGAACCAGTGACAGTGAACCAGTTTAGTTTTCTTGAACGAACAAGTCACAAGTCAAATACTTTACTCGTACACACACACGACACGTACACGCGGTCGGTCAGGATTAATCCTTCACTGTAACTCCCTGACGCGGCACGCGCCGACGGTGCGCTATCTCGGCTTGAGGGTTAACCCCCGTTAACCCCGATTATAATATAATAACCCGCGTGTGTGCGCGGCGCGTGCGCGAGCGAGTCGCGAGTGCGCGATTGCTTATATATATATTTGTTTTTATATGATGATGTGATTGTATACCCCCGAGAGACACCTCTCCACACCAGGACAGCACGGTCACGGGCACAGCCCCCAGTGGCACACGGCCGCCGGCACTTTGTTGTTTGTGTTTATGATTTGAATCCTTACATCCTTAGCTTACCTATATACCTATACTAAGCTTACAGCTTACATCTCTACCTGATAGCTGATAGCAGTAGCAGTAGGATGTAGGATGGCAGTGGCAGCGCGCCACACATAAGAGGTAAGATGTTAGGCTACAGTCTACAGTCATTGATCATTGATATGACTCATTGTCGGGTTAACCCGAGGAAAGAACATCACAACCTCACCACCAGTGCCACCACCACATATATATACATTTACATTCAGAAATGACGCGTTGGATTTTAGAAGATTTTTTGAAATTGTGCATTGGAGCTCAGCCGGGGGGGGTGGGGGTAACCTTTGTGCGGGCGCCTGAACCGGCAGGCATTTAAGAAACGGCGCTCCATGCCAGGAGCGGAGGTGCGGGTGCGGGCGCGGCGCGTAAATAAATAACGACGATCAGATATATAATAATAATAATAAGTCTCGCATTATATTAGATGTTGCCCTTTTTCCAACGAGAATGAATCCAACCCCCATAGTCATAGTCATATAGTCATAGTCACTTAGTCATAGAGCTAGGCCATAGAGCTAGTCGTAACACGAAGGCCGAGCAAAGGCATAGCGGCCACGAGTCCATTTGCATTTGCAGTAGCAGCTAGCTTACTCGTAATGAGTAAGCTCGGACGCCGCCCGACCGCACAACGACACGAGACTGTAGACGGCCCAGCAGCCACCAGACAATCGGATGCAGATGCCCAGGCCCCGGGCCACCCGCTCGTAGCCGCCCTCGTTCCGAAGCCCGCGACCCCCCCCCCCTCGCCGCGCTCAGCTGTGGCTGCCGCGCTTGTTCAGCTCGCTCATGAAGGCCGCATAGTCCGTGTCGTCGAGGGTGCTCGGCCCGCTGCCCGCCGCCGGGTGGAGCTTCACCACCCCCGACCGGTCCACCTTGCAGTCGCGGATGGTGTGGCCTCCGCAGCCGCAGGCTGAGCAGACGATCCCCGACATCTCGAACTTGGTCTTCCGCTTTGGGCAGACCGAGTGGTGGTGGCCCTCCTTTCCGCAAAAGGCGCACTCTTCGCTCGCCGTTGTCTTGGCCATTGCCAGCTTGTTGAGCTGCTCCTCGTCGAAAAACACCATCGCGGTTGAGTCGCGCGGAGGGTCCAGGATCGCGAGCAGCTGCGCGGTGGGGAGGGCGGGCGGGCGGCTCGGTGGGTCACCACAAGCTAAACTAGGCGGGGCTGGGGCGGCTCAGTGGATCACAAATCACAAGCTAGCTGGGGCAGAGGGCGGCGGCATGGCGGCGCGGGTGGAGGCGTAGGGGCAGCGCGAGCGGCCGCCGCGGACGAGCCCACCGCGGCGTTGGGGGGGAGGGGCTTGGAGAAGCAGCGGGTTTTCTTTGGGTTTCACAGAGCCCGTGGATGAGAATAGAGGAGAGTCTACAAATCCAAATGATACAGGTAGGCGAGCCACACCTGGACCCTGGCGACGTCGAGCGCCTCCTCGGTGTCCGCCTCGAGGACCACGTGGAGCGGTTCGAGCCCCTCGTCGGCCTTGTTCTGCGTCCGGTGCAGCGCGCCCTTGCCGCGCAAGTGAAAGGTGGCCCCAGTCTGCTGCTCAAACCGCTTCTTGTTGATCCCATCCTTGCCGATCAGGATGCCCGCCCAGTTCTTTGGCCGCCCGCCCTCGTCCTGCTCCGGCACCGGAACCTTGAGGCTCTTGCGCGTCGAGGGGTCGCTCACGCCGCGGTCCTTGCGGAAGGCAGCAAGAGCGCCGCCCAACCCCGACACCGCCAGGGCTTGCCGAACCTTGGCAGAGTCAGAGCCCGCCGGACCAGCGCCGCTCAGCTCGGGCTCTCGCACGGCCAGCTCACTCGCGCCCCACCGTGACTTTTTGGCCTGCTGGAGCGACTGGGCAAACGCGGCCGCCGCGGCAGTGCGCTTGGTCGCCTCGTCCAAGGCTGGCGGCGCACCATTTGCGCCGAGCGCGACCTTAGCGGCAGCCTGCGCGGCGGCTACCAGGTCGGTGGCAGGAAGCCCGGACCCAGCTGTGCTGGCCGCCGAACCGTGCAAAGTCGAGCCAGGTGGTGTGCCCTGCGTGAGAGAGCACGAGCGCCTTTCGGAGTTGAGCTCGGCAGCAGCCGCGCGAGCTGCAGCGATGGCCTCCGAGACCCCGGGTAGCTCGCCCGCAGTCCTGAGGATGGCGACCGCCGCGCTGGCGGCCGCCGATGCGGCGAGGAGATCGAGCATATTTCTGAACCGATTTTTCTTGTGAGCCACTATGCGCTGTTCACGTGAAGTCAACTACAAAATTCTATTTCCGTGCTCCCCAAACAGCATTTCCAACTCGTTCATGGCGCACGTCCTGCGGTCCTCTTCGATATTCGCGGGCTGCGACGAGCCGAGCGTCACGGCATCCGTCTCGGCCAGCGCATACATTGATTGGAAGCTCCGTCCCGCCGCACCGCAACGCTACCGTGGCGCGGTTGACGCAGCGGCAGCTTTACCAAGCCGTTGCCAACGTACCCAGAGCGAGCGCGAGGCGGTCCATGTGGAGATTGGCGCGCTCACATCACGTGTCGCGGCTCTCCAGACTGAGATCGCGAAGCGAGCTCCGACTCAGGGCGGCGCTGTGAACACGGCGGTCGCCACTCTATTGGCCAGGCTGAATACGCTGGGGTTGGCTGCAGACGTGACCAACTCCGACCTGGAGATGGTCCCTGCCACGCCCATGAGCTCGACCGATGGTCACTGCGATTCGTTCGATTCCTTCGCCAAACATTCTTCTGAGCAGAGCCGCGTGCGGGGCAGCGGCAGACTGGGCTTCGGCTCGGACTACCACAAAATCGCGTGAGGTACCCCGAGCGGGCAAGCGCAACGCGAGCACTTGCTCCAGACGTGTGGCGCCTCGCAAGGGCGGCTCCCTCAATACCGGTTGTGGTGCTGTGTGAGCTAGTCTTGGCTCGCTCTTGGCTGTCGTTCATGGACGATCGGCGCGTTTAACAGGTCTGGCATTTTTGGGTGCGACATACCCGCCGTGGTGACAATGTGGGCGTCGTTGGCGGAGGCTTCTTGATAGCAATCTACTGCACTACAATTACAAAACGAGGGGCGTCTCGGTAGCACATGGCATATAGCACTACTGACTACTGCACTCCGCACTGCAGATACGACGCGCGCGTATCGACGAGTTTTTAGTGGCGCAGCCAGGGGCGGGGGGCGAGACGGTTTCCACGTTTCCACGCCCACGCCGTCGTAGTCATAAAACGGTAGTACGCAGTAGTAGTATTGAGGAAGTAGTAAACTAGTACGCCGTAGTAGTAGTAGCTATAGTATGCTATAGCTAGCAGTAGTTTGTTTGTTTTAGAAGTAGTAGTAGTAACAGTAACGATTAGCTACTCGTATTAGAATTAGAGTTTCGAGTAGTAGTAGAGTGGTTATGGAGTCTACATAGTAGGCCGTGTGGCCGTAGAGAGCCTACGTAGTAGTAGTAGTAGCAGGCCTTAGCCCGTACGCCCGTAACCGTAACCGTGTAACGTAGGACGTAGGAGGCCAGTGCCGCGGCGGTCGCGGCTCAGTGCTCAGTGCTGTGGCTGGTGTGTGTGTGTGTGTGGCATCTTCTTTATAATATATATATATACATATGCATATATATATATATATATATATATATATATATATATATATATATATATATATATATATATATATATATATATATATATATATATATATTGTCGTTATTATATAATAATAAGTTATAATTATACTTGTAATATAACTTATAACTAAATCTAAATCGAGAATACTTTTTTGTTCGTTAGAATTAGAGTGTTAGTCTTATATATTTATAAATAGCAGATGCTCTGATTCTGATGCAGCTCTGATTCTGATGCAGAATGTGCAGCATCCTAGCATTCAGATGCGGCAGAGGCAGACATACCGTCTCTGTCTCTGGTAGACAGCCGGGGTTAACCCGAGCGTCGTCAGCTTCCGCTTTTTATTTTATATTTATTTATCAAACTTTGATATCTATTTCACTATATTATACTATATTACTATTATTATAGTTAAGCACACAGCACACGCGCGACACACACATACACGACGACAAGCCGAGCGCCAAGCGAACGCGGGCAGCAGCAGGAGACCGGGTAATATAAAGGCGGCAGTGCGGGGGTGCAAGGCGCAGAAGCACGACGACACGTGCACGAGCCGAGCAGACGAGCAGAGGAGCGCGAGCTCGCAGCTTGCTAGTCGCTCGTCTCCCTCTTTTCAGGATGACTACCTCCTGACTAGAGAGTACTAGGGCTATACGGCCCCACGACTCCACTGTCATTCTATGCTTGCTCGTGGGTGGGTGGTCACGCGCTGCTTCGCCCGCGCCGCCTCGTGCCTCCGCCTGCCTGCTAGGATGGGGCGCGCGTCGCGCGTCCCACGCCCCTATCTCCAGGCATGGGCAGCTGCCTTTCCCTCTTACCGCTCAGCTCTCAAGCCCGCCCCGCCCCACACCCAGGGCGCCGCCCCCCTGCTCGCCCGCGCGACGGAGCTCCTCCGCCTGCCGCAGCGCCTCGGGCAGCGCGAGCAGCTCGGTCTCTTCCTCCGCAGAGAGGCGCACCAGGTAGCTGAGCGCCTCGGGCGCAGATGTCCACAGGTGCCCCAGCGCCGCCCTGTGCTGGAGCACGTGCGCCACCGCGCCCGCAGCGAGCAGCGCGGCGCGCCCCCCGCCGGGGCTCTGCGCAAGGCGGCGCGCCGCGCCAAGCCCCGAGGTGAAGGTCTGGGCGCGCGGGGTCCTGGCGCCGTCGGAATCGAGCCTGGCGAGCGGCACGGTGGCCTTGGCGAGCGCGGCGGCCGCCTCGATGGACGTGGTGGCGCTCGCCCAGAAGAAAGCTGCGACGGCGCGCTCGCGCTGCTCTGCGGCGGTGAGCAAGGCGACGGCGGGCGGCGTGAGCAAGCCCAGGTGCGGCAAGACCAGGGCGGCGCCGCCCAGGCGGTAGACCAGGCCCAGCGAGACGAGCGCGCCCTCGCGCACCAGCGCGCGCGACGACTGCCGCTCGCCAGCGTCGCCTCCTCCACTCTGCTGGGAGTCGGCCTCGGCCGCGGCCAGGGCCGCCAACCGGTCGACTCCGCCGTAGGCAGCTAGCAAAGAGAGCGCGGCGGCCGCGTCGAGCGACGGCGAGTTGAGCAGTCCGACCAGCGCGCCGAGCGCACGCTTGGTCGCGCTGGCGGGCGCGTGGACCGAGAGCGAGACGCAGAGCCGAGGCAGCGCGCGGTAGCCTTCCTGCGCCGCGTTCGGGTGCGGCAACGGCAGCGGCGGCGGCGGCATGCGGTGAGTGGTGAAGCAGAGCGGCGCGGGCGCCGGCTGGACTGTCCGCAGCGCGAAGTTGGCGGCGCAAGGCTCGGCCGCCGCGCCATCGGCTGGCGCGCCAACCTCGCGCGCTTCGGCGGCGGCGGCGGCGGCGGTGGCGACGGCGGCGAGGTTGGCGATGGTTGCGAGGGCCACGTCGGCCGTGGGTGCGTAGGAGAAGGCTGCGGCGCGCCAGAGTGCGTCGACCAGCTTCTGTCGCGTGGCGGCAGAGAGGAGGCCGTGGGCGCGCGCGTCGGCACTCGCGTTCTGCAGCGCGAGCAGGGCGAGGCGCGAGCGGCCCGGCTGGGTGGTGGCAGTAGGAGGGCCCAGCAGCGGCAGCAGGCGCTCGAGGACCGCGTCGGAGAAGAGGGTGGCGCCGCCGCCGAGCAGAGGGAGGATGGCGAGCGAGAAGAGACACGCCTGCGTCGCAGCCTCGCCGCCTGGGCCGCCGCCGCCACTCCCGCTGGCGGCGGCGTGGCTGGGGTGGCCATCGGGCGCGGGGCCGTCGGCGCCGAAGCCGTGGAGCGCGAAGGCGAGCCTTCGCGGCGCGAGCGACGACTCCAGCAGATAGAGCAGCGCCTGGAGAAAGACAGAGCAGGGGGGGGGGGGTCGGCTATGGTTTGTTCCCTCGGGCGCCGGGCGCCCAACCGAGCCGCACCAGGCGGGGGACGATTGGGTGCCGCGCTACTAGACGGAGCAGTCGTGAAGAAGGAAGAACAGAGGCTACGTCGGTGTGCCAACTGTACCTCCCTGACTCGCGTTCTCTCTCTCTCTATATACACTCACAGACACACACACACATATATATATATAAAGCTAGATCAGTGTCGGTGCACCTCGTCGTCCACGCCTCTCCGCCACGCACCCATCAACAGGCGCGCGAGGCGCAGCGCGGCGGCAGCGCGAAGCGAGGGCCGGATCCACGGGTGGAGGGCGCACGCAAGCTCAGGAATGAGAGCCGTCTCGCCCCACCCCTCTGGTATCCGTCTCGCCGCCCCACCCTCCTCGGAATGAAACGAGGCGCCCACCGAGCTTCCGGCCGGTTCCCCCCCTCCGGTATCGGCACCCAGCGTCGCCTCCGGCGCCACGGCGCCGTCTGCTTCCTCTCTGCTCGCACACACCGCCGCCGGGTCGCCCGCACCCACGGCCCCGCTGGCAGCGGCCCCACCCGCCGCGCCGCCGCGCGCGCTTGCTGCCGACGCGCTAGCCGACTGCTGCCACTTTTCTGCGGGCGGCAAGAGGCTTAGCGCGTGCTCAAGTTCCTCGGGCGGCGGCACCGCCTGAGAGTAGAGGGCGGCGGGCGGCGGCGGCGGCGGCGGCGGCGGCGAGAGCGTGGAGAGGCCGCCGCCCCTCGGCGGGGTGGCGCGCGCGTACCAGAGCCTCGAGAAGGAGTACTGCTCCACGTTGGCCACCACGGCACACGCGAGCCGCACCTCCTCCGCGTCTTTGGAGCGGAAGCGCTCGTGCACGGACGCGACGCGCCGCGCGACGAGCCGAACGCAGCGCACATCGGCCGCGGCGCAGCGCAGCGCCGCCAGCGCGCAGACCCGCTCGGCCAGCGGCGTGGGCGGCGCGAGGCAGCCGAAGACGAGATCGGCGTGCTTGGTGAGGTCTAGCTCGAGGAAGCGGCCGCCGCACACGTGCGCGAGCGAGGCCAGGCACCAGAGCGCCGCCTCACAGGCGGGGCGGTCGGCGTCGGCTCGCGCCGCGGCGTGGACCGCGACGAGCCGCCGCGCCGCGCCGCCCGAGTGCAGCACCGCCGCGACTTTCCACTCGAGGCCCGGCGGAACGCGCTGGAGCAGCGAGCCCAGCGACGAAAGCACGACGCCCGCCTTGCGGCTGCCCCACGCGGCGGTGGCACGCGCGACGGGCGCGAGGCCGAGGCTCAGGTAGAGCTCCTGGCTCATCACCCGCAGCGCAGAGAGCGCCGCGCCGCCCTCGCCGCTGAGCAGGGCCGACGTAGCACCGCCCGCCGCCGCGCCGCCGCCACACGCAGCAGCAGAAGCAGCAGCCGACGCGTCGGCTGGAGCAACCGGCGCCTCGTGCTCCGACAGCGCGCCCTGGTCGACCAGGCGGGCCTCGGCCGCCTCGACGGTAGTGCGGGCCGCCGGCGACGCGGCGAAGGCCTCGGCGCCCGTCGCGTCTAGGACCCGCGCCGGGATGCGCGTGTTCTGCGGCGTGCGCGGCGGCGGCGCCGACGAGACGCCGACCTGGAGCCTGCGGATGGTGGCCAGCATGGCTGGCGGCTTGACCTGCTGCAGTCGCGTGGCCGAGGAGCGCGTCAGGCGGCTGAGCAGGCCGCCGCGGGCGGCGAGGTTGCCGAGCACGGCGCCCGAGAGCGAGCGCACACGCGGGTCGTCGCTCTTTCCGAGCTCCTCGAGCATTGGGCGGAGCTCCTCAGCGGGTGCGGCGGGCGCCGCGCGAGAGAGGTTGAGTAGGAGCATGAGGGACACGTGCTGCGTTGCCGACGGGGCCAGCGGGTCGGTCGGTCCCGCCGCCTGCATCGCGAGCAGCACGACGCCAGCCGTCTCGGCGAGCTGCTTAGGATTGTCCGAGAGCAGAGCGCCGCTCGCGAGGATGCGCAGCACGAGCAGTAGCAACTCGGGGTCGCGCGTTGCCGGCGGAAGCTTCGCCGCACCGTGAGCGGTGCGGATGAGCGCCTCGACGGTCGCCGGGTCGAGCGGCGACGGAGCTGCCGGCGCCGACTTGGCCGGCTGCGCCGCCAGCGCCGCCTCCACGGAGCCGCACAGCTCGCGAAGAGTGTCCAGGCTGTAGACCGTTGAAGAGGCCGCCGAGGCCGCCTCCACGGAGTTGCCCAGCTCAACTAAAGGCATTCGCGCGGATGAGTGCGCGGGCGGGAAGATTGTTTTCAAACATTTTTTTTTTTTAGAGCATCACCACCCCCTGCAGGGCCCGTGCTGTAGAGCGTACCGATTTTTCGGAAGAGAGCTGCGCTCTCGGGCTTTGTAATAACCACTTACCTGGGGGGCTGGGGATGCCTGCCCCCATCCCACTGAATCGCTTTTCTAAAAGGAGCCTTTTTTTTAGACACAATCGATTAACAATCGTTCCAGCAATATAACCATAACACACTCTAATGAACACACTAGCACTCTAGGAACTAGGAAGAGGCGCCCCGGCGGCGCTTAGGCCGCCGTGGCGCCCCTCCACGTGCTGAACCACTAGCGTTTCCTGCACGCCTGTCGCCGTCGCCGACGCCGTCACCGCCGTCGCTGCCCCGCCTGAGGAAGAAATGAGGGGCTATCCCCCAACTAAGGGGACCCCAACTAGAGCTAAGGGGCTGTTCCAACGAGTCATCCCAGCTTACCAGGCACCCCCCTATCCAGGATTTACCGGAAGCTCCGAATTAATTTAATTAACTCCATCATGCTGTCTTTCGCAAACATGCCAATTGCCCTGGCGCCCATGGCGCCTATGGTGGCGCCCCGGGCGGCCGTTCGCATGGCCACGCAGGGCGGCGAGGACCTTGTTACGCTCGCCGAGGAGCTGAACCCGAACATCGGGTTCTGGGACCCCCTAGGACTCGCAAAGAAGGTATGCCGTTGTGTCACTGCCCAGACTCCACATGTGCACAACGGACACCTGCCCGTGCCCCCTGTGCACGCGCCCTCTCTTTCCGCGCTTGAACTGCCCAGGTTCTCCGAATCCCAACGCGCCCTTCACCAGCGCGTTCCTCTTCTCCGCAGGACTTTTGGGACCAGGGCAACGCGGCCACGGTGGGCTGGCTGCGCCACGCGGAGATCAAGCACGGCCGCGTCGCAATGGCGGCTTTTGTCGGTTACTGCATCCAGGCCAACGGCATCTACTTCCCGTGGCCCATCGCCCACCCGGGCGCCGAGAACGAGATCACCCACGCCATGCTGTCCGCCGCCGGCGCGCCGCCGGAGCAGTGGGACGCCGTCCCGACCGCGGCCAAGGTCCAGATCATCCTCTTCATCGCGATTCTCGAGTACTGCGGCGAGCAGGCGCAGCCCCACTACATGCGCGGGGGTAAGCCGGGCGAGTTCCCGGCGCTGAACTCCAACACGGGCATCCCGCACCCCGTGCCGCTAAACCTCTACGGTGTGCACCCCCACTCGGCCACGCCCCGTCTCTTGAGGCGAAACACCCGTCTCGTAACGTAAACACGCCCTCCTTGGAACCGCACGCGTGGCCCCTGCCCGTCGAACGTAACCACGCGCCCCATATCTAATGTGCAAACACACCTTTCCCCGACGCAGACCCCTTTGGCTGGTCGGAGAAGATGGACGAGGCGACCAAGCAGCGCCGCCTCCTGATGGAGATCAACAATGGCCGCCTCGCCATGCTCGGCATCTTCTCCTTCATGTCCGCCTCCAAGGGCCTTATTGTCCCGGGCCTCGACTTCATCCCTCCCTACGCCGGCGAGTACATGGGCTACTTCTCGGGAACCGATGGCGGCCTTCCCTTCGTCACTGACATGGTGGACGGCTGGGCCAAGCTGGCCATCTGGAACCAGTAGCCAGTTAGGCCTGTTGGACGGGCCCTCTTATCACCGTATTTGTTTGAGTATTTTGGGAAGTGGATATATAAATAGTGGGGATGGACATGAGAAGGAAGGGGTTAACCCAACCCCGTACTGTAAAGTTCCCAAGCCATGATTTGTTCACCTGTATCTTGTTTTTTTGGGTTGGGTATTTTGTTGTATGCTATCTCAGATATTATCTCCCTGTATATATCTATGTCTAGCCATGTTGTAGCGGATTTAAGTTGGGCTAACCCCCCCCACGCAAATATATATAAAGGCAGAGATCAGAGAGCCACTCCCACGCAGCACGCATCCATTCACGTCTGCGCGACCGTAGCAGTAGAACCAGCACAGCAACCTGCACATACTGCACACTACATACTGCAGCGACCAACGACCCCAACACCAACACCCCCGCCAACCTGCCAACCCCAACAAACACTGCCCACTGCCCGCGCGCAGTGTGTGTTTTTATGTTAGAGCTTCATACATGTTGTAACGCACTGCCGGAAATATCACCACCCTACAGCTACAGCGGCTACTACACGCACTACCCCCTGCACCATGACCGTGTGTGCGCGAACATTGCAATATAGCTATAGTGCGCACTTAAACACTATAGCTATATAGTGCGGAACATCCAAGCACACAAGACCTGAGCTGCTCTTAGGAGTGCCTGTGCTTGCTCGTGGCCATGAGCTATGCGCCATGGTGCGTGATGCTATGCGGTGTCTGCGCCTTACTGGAGCGGTGTCGCCCGTGTGCGCGTGAACGTGCGCGCCGCCGAATAGCTACATATATGTATAGCATGCCTATTTATGCATGCTGCTGTTCCTAGTAGCTCCTAGAGTCTAGAGTCCTATAGCCGACTGCGAATCGTCCCTGCCCCCAGGCCTTGAAAGTTGGGCCCGCGCCGCTCCACATAGCTGGCCACCCCCTCGGCGGCGTCCGGGTGTGAGAAGCTTGCAGTCATCAGCGAGATTGCCTCCGATGACGCCTCCTCCGGTCCCTTGGACAGGTCCGCGTAGACGGCGCGTCGGATTTCGCACATCGACGCGGGCGAGGCGCTCGCGGCCAGGCCCTGAGCATACGCGATGGCGGCGTCCAGCGTGCTCTCCGCGTCTGAGCCAGAGTAGTTTGCAAGGCCAAGTCCGACCGCCTCGGTGCCCAGCACGACTCGGGATGTGAGCAGCAGGTCAAGGGCGCGCGAGGCGCCGACCACGCGGGGGAGGATCCAAGAAACGCCATGCTCCGCCACGAGCCCGCGATGAGAAAAGGAAAAGGTGAGCTTCGCACCGGAGGCCACAAAGCGCACGTCGCACCACAGAGCCAGCACGAGCCCCAGCCCGGCCGCTGCCCCGTTAATCGCGGCGACGATAGGCTTGCTCTGCAGGCGCAGTTGCGCGTGCTCCAGTGTTTTGTCCGTCACAGCCTCGTCACGGCCGCCGGCCCGTGACGTGGCGACCAGGAGGTCCATGTCCGCACCCACACAAAAGGAGCGGCCCGCACCCGTCACCACAACCACGCGCACGCTCGTGTCGCCCTCGGCACGCCGTAGCGCCTTGAAATACTCGTGCTGCATGTCCATCGTGAGCGCATTGTGCCGCTGCGGCCGGTTGAGGGTGATAAGGCAGACTCCGTCAGGCCGCGCCTCGTAGAGCACTGTCGCCATCAGGCTTGACGAGTGAGACTGAACGGTGAAAGCCGTCTTGATTGCCTTCACAACATAGCACTTTCGAGTCCGTTCACAGTTGCTTCGCTGTGTGGGCTGGAAAATGCCACCGAAGGCCAAGCTCGCCGAGGCGTCTGCCGACGCGAGCGCCGCGCCCAGCACCAAGAAGCAGAAGACGGCCAAGGTTAAGGCGGTCGCGCTCAAGGTGCCCGACGGCCCGATTCCGCGTTCCGAGACCCCGCGGCCGGCTCAGTCCGCCGACGGCAGCGTAAGCATCATCCATTGGAACGTCGGCGGTCTCAACGGGCTGCTCAACAAACCAGAGCGCACTGCACTGCTGCGTCGACTCGTTGAGGAGGAGCAGCCGGCGATTCTCTCCTTCTCGGAGCACAAGGTGAGTGTGCACACATAGGTATATATTTTAAGCACACTCTGCGATCGCTATCTCGACCACCCTGCCCGCCACGGGCGCGTTCGGCAAGTCCTCCGCTTGGGATAGACGCGTAGCGTGCATAGAGAGTGATCATGTTTCTCTCTCTTACTCGCTTGCAGCTGTCGGAAGAGAAGCTCGATGCCGCCGCCAATGCGCTGCAAGGCGCGCTGCCTGAGTACACGGCCCACTGGGCAGTTTGCACCGTCAAGAAAGGCTACTCGGGGGTCGCAGTCCTCGTGCGCGACGGCGTGGCGGTGCACAGCGTGCGCTCTGACGACGTTGGCGATCTCAACGAGGGGCGCACGCTCACAATCGAGCTCAAGCACGTCTGGGTGGTCTGCGCCTACGTGCCCAACTCGGGCCAGGACCTTTCCCGGCTCGAGTACCGGACCAAGACATGGGACGCGGCGCTCGCCGCGCACGTTGCATCGCTCGAGGCCACCGGCAAGCCCGTTGTGCTCATCGGCGACCTCAACGTGGCTCCGCTGGACGCGGACATCTGGAACTTCATGGCCAAGCACGTGCCAAAGTCGGCCGGCACCACGCCGCAGGAGCGCGCCTCCTTCGCGCGGCTCGTCGGCGCCGCGAAGGCCGACGCGGCAGGCGGCGACGCCGCGGAGAAGACCGAGCCCTACGCCACGACGTTGGCTGACGCGTTCCGCACCCTGCACCCCGACGCAACAGGCGAGTGCTACCTCTCTTTGCGGCGCGCTACGCCGCAGGCGCCCCCCACCCCCCAGGTCCCCGCTTTGCGCAGGTGTATTTTCGTACTGGTCGACGCGCGCCGGCTCCAGCCCCGGCGGCTCCAATAAGGGCCTGCGGCTCGACCACGCCCTCGTCTCCAAGTCGGTGGTCGACGGAACGGCAAAAGTGGCGCTGCACGACTGCCAGATCCTGCACGGCTACGCGCCAAAGGGAGACCACTGCCCGATCCTGCTCAGCCTGAAGGCTTGACTAGAGAGGGGGGCGGTGGCTACCGCTTGTCGGCGGTCGGCGGCGCCAGGAGGTGGGGCTACTACTGCGGATTGAGAGCGGGGTTTGAGCAAGATCAGGCGGAGAGGGGCTATAGCTCTTTTGTGTACCAGTAATCTGGATCTTGATCACGGCTGTCAAACGCGTGCCAGTACCAGGAGGTTCCGTGTCACAGCCTGCAGCTTGATCGCGGGTCCGACCCACACCGCCACCACCGGCCTCGGACCGAGCAATTAACCGAGACAACAAAAACTATGAATCCGTGACTCACACAGTTTACGTACTCTTCTGTAATTGTAATTGTGTATAATTAGAAATAGAGCTAGTAAGCTACTTATAGATATAGAGTAGACTAGATTCTAGTAGCTAGTAGCTAGTAGTAGAGAAGTGACATGCACCTCGGTCGGCGGTTGGTGATCGGTCGTCCGAGTGAGTGAGAGTGTGTAGACAGACTCTCCAGTATCTCCAGTCTCCACCAGGGAGCATATCTGCTATGCAGCATTATGGGATGCTACATGCTACATGGTGCTACATTTTCACAACTTTTCAGTTTGCTACAAGCCTTTGCCTTTGGCTTTGGCTTTAACTTTGGCCCGGCCGAGGCAAGGACTAGGACCAGCCAGCAGCACCAGTACCAGTACCAGTACCAGTACTACCTCCCACGACGGCAGCCAGAAGCGCGTACATATACATGCTGTACACTGCACGTACTCGTCAAACATACAAGAGTCACGCTCACACATCACCCTGCCACTGCCACTGCCACCCTCCCGCCTGCCGCCTGAGCCTGAGTGAGCTCCCCTGCCTCAAGCCGGGCTTTGCAGCCTTTGCCTTTGCCTTTGCCGCCTCTAGTCTGGTGCAGGTACAGTTCCTGTGTTAAGGCTAAAGCTAAAGTGAAAGTGGTTTATTGTGAAATGCGAAATGTGAGGGTAAGATTCATGGGCATGGGCATGAGCATGATGAGAGAGTAATTACGGTATGCTATATAATATATAATATATAGCACTGTAGTAGCATATCTGAGAGAGGCTACACACCATTTTAACATAGTTTGTTTGCAGCATGCTGCATTATATGCTACACAACATCCGAGTGTATTATTATTTTAGGATAGCAGTACTCAGTCTCAGTCAGTTATATATATAGTATAATCATACAGTATCAGTATCATCTACTACTACTATCTACTTATGATCTCAAATCTCGGGATCAGTATACATATACTTATTATATAATAATATATATAAAGTATGTGTATGTACGTAATATACGTACACGTAATAAACAGTTAGTATACATCGTAGCCGTAGCTGTAGCTATAGCTATAGCTTAGCGCTTAGCTATTTATGTACATGTAGAGCTGTCGTCAGCTCAACAAGCAACAAGCTGTATATAATTTAACATATATCACATATCACTCACATTGCACATTGGAACATATATCGCAAATACGTGTCTTTTGCGCGACTTTCCGACTTCCCTGCGACTTGATAGTTGATAGAAGTAGAAGTATAAGTAGAAGTAAATAGAGAAGAAGAAGATTTTTTGGGTTTGGGCGAGTTTGAGTTTGAGCGAGTTTCGGCTACGGCTACGAGAACAACTCGCGCGAAAAATAGGCGACTTAGGCGAAAAAAATAGGGGTCCAAAAACGAAACAAAAAATAAAGGCTTAAAAAGGGCAACATCACAACGAAACTCTATCTGACTCTGGTCAGGCGGCGCAGGCGCAGGTAACTCCTACTCACCTATACACCTACTCCTACAGTCCCTACTCCTACTCGTGGAGCTCTGCAATCTGCGCGAGAGCACGAGAGCACCTGAGCCTCAGCCTGAGGTATGAGAAACGTGAAAATATTAAATATTGTCGCGGTGTGGTCAGGCATGGCAAAAAGACACGCGACTAGCACATACGACACGTCATGCGCGCGCACGTAGCCTGGTTGGGGCACTATAGCTATACATCCACATCATATTATCATCATATGCGAAGGCCTCGCCACGGCTCGAAACACACCACACCCGAAGCTGGGCGGCAATCAAGCCTGACAACTCGTCCCGCGCCATGCGCGCACACGCTAGCTGGAAACAGTCCACAGCGTGGCGGGGTTTATCATCCCTAGCCTCAGGCATTGAAAACACTGCACGTATATCAGGTACAGTTACACTGCAGAACCAACAACCGTCACCGGCCAGAGCTATACCCGTCCCACGCTCCCGAGTAGAGGAAGTTTGCGTACGACACCGTTTCCATGGTGGAGGCGGTGAGGTCCTGCTCGTCGATCGAAGCGTATATCTCCTCGAAGCTCGAGCGGTCGCGCTTGCACCACTTTATCACAGACACCAGGGCGGCCTCGCGCAGGGACGGCGTGAGCAGTCCGTCCTGCGAGGCTTCGCGCATGATGGCAAGCGCCAGAGTGAGCCCGTCGTCGCTCCCGCGCTGCGCAGCCGCCTCTGCACACGCCCTGAAGAGCCGGTCCAGCGTCGTGGGCACCACACGCAGCTTCCGCTCGCGGATCTCATCCCAGACCAGCCGCGCCAGCTCGGGATCTTCGGCGAGACGGTCGCAGAGCACCTCGCCCAAACTCCGAGCCCTAGCCGCGGCACGTGCCGCGCTGCTGGTCCGCGCTGTGCGAGCGCGCCCGTCGCTTCCACGCGCAGCAGCGTTCGCGGCCGTTCCGGGTAGGGACGGCGCTTCCATGTCGAAGGTGTGCTCTTCGATCACCTCGAAGGCCGCGCTGAGCTCGAGAAACGTTGGGAGCGCCTCGTCCTGTTCCTCGCTGACGATGTCGGGGTGGGTCTTCTTCGCCAGCTCAAAGTAGGCCTGCTTCACCGCCTTCCTCGCGGATCCGTCTGGCAGCCCAAGCACTGAGTACGCGTCCGCCAGCGAGAACGTGTGGGCACTCCGCCGCGCCGTCAACGAGCTTGAGCGCGGTACTAGACGCCAGGAACCGCCAAAGGCCAGTCGGCCGGCGATTATCATTGCTCCTGGGGCAACTTGTTGCTAGCCGCCGTAGCGCGATGTCTGACACGATCGTCGGATACCTCCACGACTTTTCATTCACAGGTCATTCATTCATAGCTCTAGAGCTAGGGCAGACGGTACCGAGTACCAAGGCTTGCCAAGGCCAGTATTTTATTATTATTATTATTATTATTATTTTTTTATTCAAAGCTCCTAAACACACACACACCCCGCAAACACCCGCACGCACCGCACTAGCACACAGCACACGCACATTTTTTGTAAATTCTTCATACATACAACTCGACACCACAAAAGCTGAGCGCATGGCGGAATGAATTACCCCGGCGCCCCAGGCGCCGGCGTGTGGCCAGAAGACCATAGGTTGCATCGAGGGAGAAAAACCCGGCCGCCGCCGGTATGAGGAGGTTCTTCTCCCTTGAGCAACGAGTCGAAAAAAAAGATATCGGCCCTTGTCGTAGTTGTAGTCGTCGTTGCCCGCCTGCTTGATGCCGTATTCGAAGTCGTCGTTGCCCGCCACCTGCTTGATGCCGTAGTTGTAGTCGTCGCAGAAATCACAAACTCCCATCCCTCTCCCTCTCCCGCGCCTTCTTGGGGACCTTCGCCCCGCTCCTCCCCTTCCCCATCCTGCCCACGACCAACTGAAAGCCATCAGCGTCTATGGGGGGAGAGGGACGTCCGCCCGACGATCCTGAAGAAGCCGAGGAGCACGACCGCGACGGTCCCCGCTTACCCGAGGAGGGAGGGCAGGCGGTCGCCAAAAAGGCGCGAGGCGGCGTTGCGGGCACAACCGCCTCCTGCGTCTCGGGCATTGCCGCCCACACCAGGCGGGAGCCATACGGAAACTCAGGGCTGGCAACCGCCTCCTGCGTCTCGGGCATTGCCGCCCACACCAGGCGGGAGCCATACGGAAACTCAGGGCTGGCTGCCAGAGGAGCATGGGTTCCAGCTCCTAGCTCGCCCGCGGCTTCCGGGGCGATCTCCTCAGGCGCACCCACCTCCTGCACCTTTGCGGGCGCCACCACCAGGGTTAACCCGGCGGGAGGGTCCGCGCTGCCCTTGTTGCCGCGCGCGTAGTCTTCGCAGCGCAGCTCCTCGAACGACTTGTTCTGGTACTCCTGCATCTTGCTGATCGA
>Ga0335398_10003026_pt1 | contig 25301 bp, 17 predicted proteins | sample BON03_FD_205742 | JGI IMG/M metagenome (GOLD analysis project Ga0335398, IMG submission 205742) | Freshwater microbial communities from Lake Bonney liftoff mats and glacier meltwater in Antarctica - BON-03 (spades assembly) (version 2) | ecosystem: Environmental > Aquatic > Freshwater > Ice >... | reverse complement strand
CGGACACTGCAACCCCCGGGTGGGAGGCGCGACGCCGTTCAGGCCGACGATTCCGCTACGCTCCATCGTCGGCCTGAACGGCAGACTCGGGTTGCGCGGCTCTTACAGACAAAGATTTACACTACCCCTGCCCGTTCAGAGTTGAAGGCGTTATGATCGCTGGTACATCAAACATTGATTCGGACGTGCGCTCCCGGCAGGCGGTCGGTCACACTGTACGATAGGCAGGGGATTTCCCGGACCAGCTCAATGGACTCCCGCCCGATGCCCCTCGACTTTCGCCCACGGCAGGCCCGTTCCTTCATCCGCCCTTTCTTCGGCCCGATCCGACGACCGGTCTTCCGCCGATTCCCCGAACCGCACCGCTGCAACTCGACAAGCTCGCCACCCCCCACGCGTCCCCACCGCTACTCGGGCTTCGGCCATCCGGGAACTGCCAGACCAACGGCCGCCTATCAAGTCGGCACGCTCAACCCGATACCCGCACTGAGTCGCTTGACTTTCCTGGCTTGATTCCTTACCCTGCAACCGTGGCCGCGCCCCCGGTACCGGGCCGAGCGGCCTTTACGCTCGGCTAGGAATCCTTCATCCAGAATCAATGCCAGTAAAAATCACAATTCGATACCCCAAGGAATCACCCAGGCTCTCCGGCGAAACGCTCTCGATCCTTAAAAAATTCGAGCAAGCCCTATGCAGCGAGATGGTTCAGGTCATGTGTAGCACTGCGGATTATCACTGGCGGCACGAACCGGATCTTGAGAGCGACGTCTACTTTACCCTAGTCAAGAATCATAAATCGATAGCAGTCGTGACCGTGGGGCTTCGATCCTTGTCCAACATGAGTCCAGATGAATTGATTGAGAAGATTAGGACTGAACAGATTTTCCCAGATTCCAAGCCCTCCCCATGAAGCGCCTTCTGGATTTCATCAAGCAGCGAAGGGCGGCAAGCAAGCGAGCTTCGGAAGAGGCTGCCAGAGCGGCAGAATCAGTCACAACTTTCACCGGATCCAATATTCCGGGACATCGCATCCAAGTCTTGGGAGTAGTTTCGTTCCGGAAGAAGCTCGATCCCGATTATACTAGACAACAGGTGAAGGTGCTCGCCAACAAGCTTGGCGCGAACTACATTATCAATTACAGGGAAGAGGAGAGTCGAGACCTAGTAGACACCATTCTCTGTAGCGGCGACGCGGTCCGCGCAGTTCCCCACAACGAAGCCGAACAAGACGTCGATCCTAACGCCTGACTCGCTACGAGTTCAGCCTGTCATGGCCATTCAACCATCAAACCAGAAGTCGGAGCGCGCCCTCGGTCAGGCGTAGGATGACTCAAACGTTGCAAGAAAATATCATGCACACCTCAATCAAGATTCTCTCAATTCCGCTCCTCGCTATTGCACTGAGTTCATGCACCTCGGTTCAAAGCAACGTGACCCGATTTCACACTCTCCCTCCGCAGGGTAGTAGTCAGACCTTCGAGATTCGATCAGCTTCCAGCGTTTCCGGCATCGAGTTCGGAACCTACGCTTCCCGTGTTGCGTCGCACCTCCAAACTTACGGTTGGACTCAAGCAGGCACAGGGAACGCCGATTACACAGTGCTGCTCGATTACCAGATGGGCGGTAGCCATGAGCGTCAGGGGTCTACGCCGATTACAGGCCAGACTGGAGGTGGCACGACCTATCACAGCGGATCAGTGAATTCCTACGGGAACTACGGTTCGACTTCTGGCGCCTACTCCGGGACATCGTATACTCCAGCGACGTATGGGGTCGTTGGATCGGTTCCATATAGCGTTACGGTTCATGATCGATACCTAGATATGAAGATTCGAGATCGTGGCGAGCGTTCTGTATTCGAAGGGCGAGTATCAAGCACCGGGCGAAGCTCCGATATTGCCGCCGTTTTGCCCCAAATGATCGATTCCTTATTCACTAATTTTCCCGGTGAGAGCGGCAAGACGAAGATGATCGAGAAGGCGTCTCAGTAGTTACACACATTCATGGCAAGCCCGCTACTAGATCTCAAGCGTGAGTTGTTCACCCTTCAACAGAAGGGGCGCAAGTTCCTAGCAATCGAGAAGCTAGTTCAGTATTGCGACATCGCCGACGAAGGACCGAGTGGCGATCAGCGCACCGAGGCCGAGGATCGGAACTACAAGCATCGGATGGACGTTTGGCGCGTCGAGATAGAGTCAGGCCCCCAAGGAACGCAGTTCGTCAATGACTTCTGCATTCCAAGCACTAAAGACCTTGGTCCTTCTCGCCGGTGGTTCATCCGCAACGGTGTTGGCTTTTCTTGGTGCAGTTTGGGCAGGTGTGACACCCGCTATCCGAGACGGGCTGGCCCGCCGGACTCGGATACTTCGGATCGGCGGTCATTGGCGCAGCGTTCTCCTACGGTCTAACCTTTCTCACATTGCTTTCTTTCTTCGAGTATCGCGCGCAGAAGACTGGCTGACTTCCTCCGGATTTTGACAATCGCCCTTGTGGTCGCCTGATATATTGCAATGCGTCTCGGACTCCTCGAATGCTACAAATCCATAACAAGATAAGATAAGCCGAACAAGACGAAGCACAGCAACCGCCACTAGCCGCCCTGTCAAAAACATCAGCCGTATCATGAACCTTAACTCCCGTCCCAACGTGCGCTCCCGCTAGTGGCGGTGCGTGCTCTTGGACGTTGGCCGTAAAAAAATGGAGGAAGACCCCGAAAGCGAACACTGCAAAACTGTTTACGCCCATGCTGGGCTGGCGCTTTACTTGTCACAGTGCTTCGAGAAAGGAATCGAGAATTTTCTCATGCTCAACTCTCGTGTGACCGGGCAGTGTATTACACTCGAACAACTTGACGCTTTTGAGGAGTCAATCGAGAAGCGAACACTTGGGCGCCTTCTTAGAGACCTCAAAGAGCACGTGGATCTCAAGGAAGGTGGTGCTGACACTCTGGCAGAAGCACTACAACGGAGGAATTTTTTAGCGCATCGATTTTTTAAGGAACGAGCTGAGGAGTTTTTCTCGGAAGCAGGGAGAGATCGAATGGTCTCCGAACTCGAAAAAGATCAGGAACTGCTCCGCGAAGCAGATCTGAAGGTTTCATTGATCTGTAAAGCGCTTTTCAGGTTTCTCGGAATTTCCGAAGAGGCCATCGAAGAAGAGTATCGCGAGATAAAAGAAAAAGCGGAGGCCAACACGGCATCGTAGCCAATCCACACCCGCTGCGAGTCGATAGTTTCAAATGGTTTCAAACCTCAATCTCGTTTCGAACTGGCGATCCCCGGTGAGGATCGGCTTGATTAGGACGTAAAAAAAGTAATCGCCTCCCCCCTCACCTTCCCATCTCCCCCACCGCCCGCAGCACCTCGACTGCGGTCTCCTCCAACACCTTCTTCGTCTCCTTCACCTCAATGCCTTCCATCCCGACAGCGGCGGCCTGGAGTTCACGGAAGAGACCCGGATACAGATCTGATCCCAGGTAAGCCTTGCGTTACCACTCATTAAGCACGTCGATCTTCTCCTGCTCCGCACCCGTCCGCTTCTCGGCCGGAATACGGTTGAGTCGGGAACGCAGTGAAGAACTAAGACCTAAGACCTAAGACCTAAGAACTAAGACCTAAGACCTAAGACCTAAGACCTAAGACCTAAGACCTAAGACCTAAGACCTAAGACCTAAGACCTAAAACCTAAAACCTAAAACCTAAAACCTAAGACCCAAGAACCAACGCCCCGCCCTCACAGTACTTCGCATTCCCGAAGTTGCTGATCCCGTGGCCCATGGACTGGGCGACGGAGAGCCAGAGGCGGTTGTGGGAGACTCCGCCGAGATTGAGGGCGCGGTCGGTTTTGATGCCGTGGGCTTTGCCTCCGATGAGGACGAAGGGGATGTCGTCGAGGGTGTGGCTGTTGCCTTTGCCGAGCTCGTTGAGCCAGACGATGAGGGTGTTGTCGAGCATGCTGCCGTCGCCGCCGGGCTCGGGGGTGTCGGCGAGGCGTTTCGTGAGGTAGGCGAGTTCGCCGGCGAACCACTCGTTGATCTTGGTGAGGTTCTCGACGGCGTCCTTGTTCTCGTCGGATTCGTGGGAGAGGGAGTGGTGTCCGTCGTTGATCCCGAGCCAGTTCATGCGGGCCTGACCGACGGAGCGCATGAACTGCAGGGTGGCGACACGGGTCATGTCGTTGGCCATGGAGTTGACGAGCAGGTCGATCTGCATGCGGCTGAGGCGCGGGGTGTTGTCATTGACGAGTTCGACGTCGGGATCGATTTCGGGCACGGGATGGGTGAGCTCGAGGTCTTCGTCTCCGCGTTGCAGTTCGGCCTCCATCTCGCGGACGAGGGTGAGGTGCTCTTCGAGACGGACGCGGTCCTCGGCCCCGAGGTTCTTCGAGATGCGGGAAAGGTCGTCGCGGACATCGTCGACGATGGAGAGGAGGCTGTCTTTGTCCTTGATGCGGCCGTAGAGCTTGCCGAGCATCTGCTCGGGGTCGTCGATGGGGGCGATGGGCTGGTTGGCCCCGGCGTAGGACATGCGGGTCCACGGGTCGGCACGATTCGGCACGGCGACGCCGAACTCGAGCGAGCCGAAGCGGGTGCGAGTCTCGTCTTTGCTCTGGAGGAAGTTTTTGATCTCCTGATCGATCGAGATGCCGCTGGCCCAGCCGGCGGGAGTGTCGGATCCACCCTGGATGTTGCCGGGGAGCAGTTCGGTCCCGGTGAGGAGGCAGCTCATCCCGCGCATGTGGCGGTCGCCGTCGCCGCCGACTTTGTTATGAACGCCGCGCAGGGTCACGAGACGGTCTTTGAAAGGCTCGAGCGGCTTGAGGATGCGCTTGAAGGGGAGGGGCGAACCCTCGGCCTCGTCGGGCCAGAACTCCCACGGGACGGTGCCGTTGGGGGAGAACATGATGATGAGACGCTTGCCCTTTTTCCCTTCGGCGGCATTGAGACCGGGCAGTCCGGAGAGGAAGGGAAGGGCGGCGGAGGAAACGCCGAGATGGCGCAGGAAGTCGCGTCGGGTGGTCATTTCAGGGAGGGGATGGTGTCTTGGGAAAGGGTTACTTCGCGGCGAAGCCGGCGGCGAGGGTGTTGCTGTCGTAGGTTACGGTCGTGAGGGCGATGTGCTTCATGAGATTGGGGATCTGGAGCCCGCCCTGATCGAAGGCGGTGCGCAGTTTTTCCATCTCGTCGTTGCCATAGGCGCGGACGGGCTGTTTGACGAGGTGGTGGAAGAGCTGCTCGACAAAGGTGCGGTGAGCGGACGGAGCGTTCGCGGCGAACTCGGCGACGTCGCGGGCTCCGGTGAGGGTGAGGGTGCCGCCGTCTCCGTTGCGGAATTCACTTTTCGCGTCGACCGGCTTGCCGCGATCCTGCTCGCGCCAGCGGCCGATGCCGTCGTACTGCTCGAGGCTGAAGCCGAGGGGATTGATCGTGACGTGGCAGCCCATGCACTCTTTCGACTTGGTCATCTCGGTGACTTTCTGCCGCATCGTGAGGGAGGGATCAAACTTGCCGTCCTTGAAGACGTTGGCCATCGGGGGCGACTTCAGGGGCATGCCGACGATGTTGCGGGTGAGAAAGACGCCGCGATGAATGGGGGAAGTGTTGTCGTGGTAGGCGAGGGAGGAAAGGAGGAAGGGATGGGTGATGATCCCGGCCCGTTTTCCCCCGTCGAGGGCGACGGGCTGGAAGTCGCCTTTCACGCCGGCTCCGTAGACTTTGCCGAGGCGCTCGTTGAGGGGGACTTCGGTGGAGAGGAGCAGCTCGCGGTAGCCGCCTTTTTTCCCCCAGGTCGCTTCGTCGAGGAAGAGGTAGAGGGAGGTCCGCAGGTCGGCGGCGACGGCGGGATCGAAGTCGGCGTAGGTGGCCTCGTCTTTGACGAGTTCGTCTGCACGCTCCATCTCGAGCCAGTGGTGGTAAAAACCGTGCATCTTCGCCCGGGTGCGCCAGTTCCAGACGACTTCGTTGGTGATGCCGTCGAGTTTCTCCGGCTTGTCGAGTTCGCCTTTGTTGGCGAGGTCGAGGAGTCGTTCGTTGGGCACGGAATCCCAGAGGAAGAGGGCGAGACGCGAGGCGAGAGTCCAGCGATCGGGCTTGCCGGGGCTGCCGAGGTCGGGGTAGAGGAATCGGGGCGAGGAGAGGGTCTCGAGGACGAGACGCTTGATGGACTGCTCGGGGGTGAGACCCTCTTTGAAATGGGCCCTGACAAAACGCGATTTATCCTCCTCGCCGAGAGGGCGGCGGAAGGCGCGGGCGACGAAAGAGGAGGCGAAGTCCTCGATCTTCTGACGGCGCTCGGGCTGGTCGGCTTTGGTCTTGGCGAGTTCGTTGAGGTGCTCGACGACGTAGTCCGAGGCGATCACGGCTCCGGCGGTGACGGCGTCGAGCCAGGCTTTGGAAACCATCGTGCCGCGTTCGTAACCGACGCTGCGGTCGTCGGCGGGGAAGGGGACATCGACGAGGAGTGACTCGTGCGACCACTCGGGGGTGAGGCTGCGCCGGGGGATGGTCTCGAGGACGCCGTGGGGAGTCTTCCACTTCAGCTCGATCGAGGCGGCCTTTTCTTTCCAGGTGAAAAAGTCGAGGCGGAGGGGATAGGGGCGACCGCCGATGAGGAAGATGCTGCCACTCTCTTCGCGTTCCTCGTTGTTCGGGGCGACCCAGCCGTCGATGACTTTTTTGCCGGACTCTTCGCCGTGCTGGTGTTCGTTGACCCAGAGGGTGACGCCGTTGCGGGTCTTGATGACGAATTCATAGACGCCGGTCTCCTCGGGCAGGATGGTGCCATTCCAGCGGATCGAGAAGCCCTCGGGGGAAAATTCTTTGGCCTCCTCATGTTTGGGAATGCCCTCGCCGAAGTCAAAGCGGACGGTGTCGTCGATGCGCTCGAATTTGTCGGGCTTTTTCTGCTCGGTGAATTCCTTCCGCTCGTTGAAACGCTCGCTCCCGAAGTAGCTCGCCTTGAGCCCGCGGGTCTCGGGGATCCGATTGTCGCCGCGGAAGCTGAGGAAGAGATCGGCGACGGAGTTGCGGTATTGAGGAACGGTGAGCCGGGTCAGGTCGATGCGGGCGGGGGTGTTGCGGGCGCGGGCCTCGACGGAATAAAAAGCATCGTAGACGTAGGCGGCGACGGCTTTGGCCTCATCGCCGACGCAGAGGTGGGCCTCGTCTTCGGGCATGGTGCGGGCGATCCGGTCGGCGAGGGACTCGAGGGTGCGACTGCCCTCAAGGGGATCGTCGGCTTTGTCTTTGACGCCTTTGCCATCGGGACCGTGGCAGTCGAGGCAGAGCTTCTGGTAAATGGCTTTACCGGGATGGTGTTCGAGACCGGTCGTGCCCTCTGCAGACGCCTGCGCGCCACCGAGAAGGAGCAGGGTGGTGAGGTAGGGGAGGAAGGAGTTGGGGAGGGGTCTGAGCATCTCGCAAGGATACGATACTAGCAGAAATCGGGCGCGTCAGGGTACGTATTTTCGATTGCGCCCGTACTCGAAAGGGAGGGGAAAATCCGGGATCGTTTGGAGTTAACACGGTCAGGTCAGTTGTGTCACCCTGTCTGATGGCCTTTTGACGGGGCGGCTTTCGTGGACGAAGATCGCCACCATTATGGCAGGACTCGTTATCAAACCCCGCTCGCGCATTTTTCACGGCCACGACTGGATCTATTCCAGCGAGGTGCAGAAGATCTTCGGCGATCCCAAACCGGGCGATGTGATCACGCTCAAGGACTTCCGTGACCGCCCGCTCGGGTCGGCGATTTACAATCCGGACTCGCAGATCGTGGCCCGCCGCATCTCGCGCCGGAAGCAGGATCTCGATGCCGACTTTTTCGACCGTCGTCTGCGTCGGGCTCTCAATCTGCGTGAATCGATGGGCTTCGCCGATCCGATCTATCGCGTCGTCTGGAGCGAGGCCGACGGGCTCCCGGGGATCGTGATCGACCGCTATGGCGACGCCTTTACCCTGCAAACGCTCACCCTGGCGATGGATCAGCGAAAGGGGCTCATCGTCGAGGCGATGCAGCGGCTCTTCGGCGAGGGCATCACGGTGATCGAGCGCAATGATTCGTCGATCCGCAAGGCGGAGGGCCTCGAGCCTGTCGTCGGTCTCCTCGCGGGGACGTGGAATGGACCGATCACGATCACGGTGAACGGCTTGATCCAGGAGGTCGATCTGCTCGAAGGGCAAAAAACCGGGATTTACCTCGATCAGCTCGATGCCTACGCGGCGGTGGCGGCGCTCTCGGCGGGAAAAAATGTCCTCGATTGTTTCTGCAATCAGGGGGGATTCGCCCTCCACGCGGCGAAGGCGGGGGCGGCCTCGGTCCTCGCGATCGACATCAGCGAGTCAGCGGTCGCGGCGACGCGGGCCAATGCGGAGCGCAACGGGCTGACGCTGGAGGCGCTCGAGGCGAATGTCTTCGACTTCCTCAAAGAAGCCGAGACGGCGGAGCGGAAATTCGATCTCATCATCCTCGATCCACCCTCGTTCACGAAGAGCCGCAAGGCGGTGAGCGGAGCGATGCGGGGTTATAAAGAGATTCATCTGCGGGCGCTCAAGCTGCTGACGCCGGACGGGATCCTCTCGACTTATTGCTGTAGCCATCACGTCAGCGAGCAGGAGTTTTTCGACGTCATCGTCGATGCCTCGGTCGATGCGAAGCGCAATCTGCGGTTGCTCGCGGCGCACTCGCAGCGGCGCGATCATCCCGTCATCGTGACCCTGCCCGAGACGAAGTATCTGAAGGGATTCACGCTTCAGTGCGTCGCTGGATTTTGAGAGGGGTCGAAGGCTGAGTGAAAAGTAGAACGGGTCTCCCGGCCCGTTCCTCTTCGTAGGTTCGCGATTGGCCCTCGGAACGGGCCTTGATGCCCGTTCTACGGCAGGATCCGCCGGTGGATCACTGACCCGCGCCGAATTTCCCTTTCAGCTCGGGACTGAGGTTCGACTTGCTGACCCATTGCCTCGCGGCGTTCCCATCCATCGCGACCCACTCTTCGAGGAGTGTAGCGATATTCTGATCGCGCTTGGCGGGGTCGGAAATGGTGGACGCCCAGGTCACCGCCGCTTCGGGATCGAGGTCGATGATGGCGCTACTGAAGGTGGAGAGCACTTCGTCGTTCTGCGGGCTCTTGGGCTGACCCTTGAGCCACTCGGCGGCGGAACTCGGGTCGCTACTGCTCCAGTCGAGCATGACGTCTTCGATGATACGCTGGCGTGTTTCCGGATTGGTCACGGTGCCCACGGCCCACGCCAGCGAAGCGCCGGGATCGTGCTCGGACCAGCCGAGGGCGACACCGAGGGAGGCGTAGAGTTTGTCCTCTTCGGACTCGAGCGAGGCGATCCAGGCGGTCGCCTTGGTCGGTTCGGCCATGGCCCATTCGGTGCCGACCTCGAGCAGGGAGATGGCGCGGGCGTCAGAGTTCGTCAGCGTCGTGGCCCATTTCGAGGCGGCGTCGGGGTCGGTGCTGGCCCACTGACCAGCCACGTTCATGAGGAATTCGTCGCCGAAGTCGAACTCGAGGAGGCCCTCCCCGGCCTTGGCCGCGCCGACCGGGTCGTTGGCGGCCCAGCCTTCAGCGAGGGAGTCCATCACACCGGAGCGGGTGTAGTCGTCGAGGCCTTCGGCCCAGGTGAGCGCTTTCTCTGGAGCTTTGCGCCCCCATGCCTCGAGGATCTCGTAGATGGCGTCCTCGCGATTGACGCCGCTGGTATTTTCATCAAACCAGAGCGCGGCGGCCTCGGGATCGGTCTCGGCCCAGCCGTCGGCGATATTATAAAGGGCGTCGGATTTCTCGACTCCTTTGAGATTCGCCATGACCCAGGCGGCTGCCTCGGGGCCATTCTTTTCGCCCCAGGCGGTGTAGACGGACTCGGTGTAGACGTAGCGGTTGTCACGGCCGGGGATGTCCTTGGCGGCGGCGAGGGCGGCGAGGGGATCCTGGCTGCCGCGCTGGTAGCCGGACTGCTCCAGGCTCACGGCGCTGAGATTTTTCGCGTCGGCCCCGGAGCCGCCCGCAGCGGATGGATCGCCGGTGAACGTCGTCGCGCCGGCTGCGGTGGAGTTGGCGTCCCCGCTCGAAGGGGACTTTGGCAACACGCCGGAAAAATAAACGGCCGCTGCCCCGACCGCGAGGGTGCCAAGGTGGGAGAGGATCAAAGCTGGTTTTATCATACTATTCTGACTTTATGGGTAGATCGTGCGGAAATCGAGTGCAAATGATTCCTTTTCCTGACGGATCGGGCCCGGGGTGAGAGACGATCGACACTGCGCCGGTTTTCCCATTTGGCGAACTCGCGCGGGTGACAATGCCGACACGGGCGATAATATACCTCATGAATCGCCCTGCCTTTATCGGAGCCCTCATCGTTTTGCCCTTCTCCATCCTCGCCGATGAAACGGTCGGCCACGAAACGCACTTCATCGAAGGGTGGACGGTTCAGGTGGATCGGCGCCTCCTCGAAGGCGAAGGCGAAGGGGGCGAAACGGGAGAAAGGGCTCTCGCGCTCCTGCGGGCCCGACTGGTGGATATCACTGTCGTGGTCCCGGCGGACAAGGTCGCGCGGCTCCGGGAAGTGCCGATCTGGCTCGATCTCAACCATGGGAAGCTCACCTCGATGCAATATCATCCCTCGGCCGACTGGTTGAAGAACAATGGATACTCTCCCGACATGGCCAAGGCGGTGCACATCCCCGTCGCGGCCGGGTTCCTCGCTGCCCGGCATCAGCACGTGCAGCCCTGGTGTGTCCTCCACGAGCTCGCCCATGCCTATCACGACCGCGTCATCGGCTTCGATGATGCCCGGGTCATGGCGGTGTGGGAAAAATATGTCGCCTCGGGAAAGGGCGCTTTTGCCCTGCATATCAGCGGTAAATCGGTGCCCCATTACGGATTGACCAATCAGAAGGAGTTCTTCGCCGAGATGACCGAAGCGTATTTCGGACGCAATGATTTTGCCCCCTTCGTCTACGGTCAACTGAAGCGGGACGAACCCGGGACCCTCGCTCTCCTGCGCGAGATCTGGGGTCCGACGGTGTTGGAGTAGCTTTACAATCCGGGTCGCCGATTGTAATCGACCGGACGGGCGGTATGCCGGTAGCATGACTACAATGCGAGAAAAGAGCCGAATTACGACCGGTCTCTCTTGACTCGCGGGGCGCGGACGGCTCATCATTAGCCGCCTTTTCCAGAGAAACCGACATGAACGCCGTCTTAGAAGAAGCCATCAGCGCCAACAATCTGCCCCTCACGATCCTTCTTGGTCTGGTGGCGCTCTATTGGATCGCCACGCTCATCGGGCTGATGGACTTCGATGCGCTCGATGGATTCCTCGGGCTCGAGCATGAGGGCAGCGGACCGGAAGGACAGGAAAGCGAAGGAGGTTTTTTGAACGGCATGCTGAAGGGGATCGGTCTCGCCGATGCGCCCGTCATGTTCATCCTCACGCTCTTCTCGCTCTTTCTCTGGGGCGGGAATGTGCTGGGAAACATCTATTTTAATCCCGCCGGAGACGCGACCACTGGCACGGTCGTTCTTGTGGTCGCGCTGGTGGCGTCATTTCTCCTGACCCGTCTCGCGATCCGTCCGTTGCGCCCGCTCATGCGGCTGATGCGCGACACGGAGAAGCGGGTTCCGATCCCGGGGCTCACCGGGACGGTCCTTTCGCTAGAGGTCACGAGCCAGTCCGGCCAGGTCGAGGTGGAGCGCGACGGAGCCTCCATCCTCCTCCATGCCCGAATCAGCGAGGGCACGACCGCTCTGCCGCGCGGAACAAAAGTGCTCGTCGTGATGGAAGAGGGCAAAGAAGGCGCCTATCTCGTCCGACCGATCGAGAGTGATCTGAGCCTGCGCTGAACCACGAATTTTTTCCACTTCCCGAACCACCTGCTTTTTACTCAATCGAACCGACCCCTCACATGACACCCTTACTAGCCATCGACCTCAGTCCTGTCGTCCTCGTGATCGCCTTCATCCTCGCGGCGATCATCGGGGCCCTCATCGTCACCGCGCTGCTTTATGCGTCGCTCTTTAAAAAGGTGCGCAAGGGCACGGGTCTCATCCGAACCGGTTTCGGCAAGACGATGGTGGGCTTCGACGGTATCTGGGTGCTGCCCGCCTTTCACCGGGTCGAGGAGATGGATCTCTCGGTGAAGCGTCTCGAGATCGACCGCACCGGATCGAACGGGCTCATTTGCAAAGACAACATGCGGGCCGACATCAAGGTCGCTTTTTTCGTCCGGGTCAATCCCACTCACGAAGATGTCAGCCGCGTCGCGAATTCGATCGGCTGCCAGCGCGCCTCGAGCCCCCAGGCGATCGAGCAGCTCTTCGACGCGAAATTTTCCGAAGCGCTCAAGACGGTCGGGAAACGTTTCAACTTCATCGAGCTTTACGAAGAGCGGGATACTTTCCGGGACGAGATCCTGAAGCTGATAGGGACCGATCTGAACGGCTTTTCCCTCCAGGATGCCGCGATCGACTTTCTCGAGCAGACGCCGCTCGAGGCGCTCAACCCTGACAACATTCTCGATGCCGAGGGTATCAAAAAGATCACCGAACTGACCGCGACTCAGGCGAAGCTGGCGAACTTCATCCAGCGCGACAAGGAGAAGGTCATCAAACAGCAGGACGTCGAGGCCCGCGAAGCCATCCTCGAACTTGAGCGGCAGCAGGCCGAGGCCGAGGCCAAACAGGCCCGCGAGATCGCTTCGGTGCAGGCCCGCGAGCAGGCCGAGTCGTCGAAGATCGAGTCTGAAGAGCGGCTCAAGTCCGAGCGCGCCCGCATCGCCGCCGATGAGGAGATCGAGATCGCGACCGAGAACAAGCAGCGTCAGGTCCTCGTCGCGCAGCGCAACAAGGAGCGCACCGATGTCGTCGAGCAGGAGCGCGTTAAGCGCGACCAGGAGCTCGAATCGATCGAGCGGGAGCGTCTCACGACGCTGAAAGAGATCGAGAAAGAGAAGTCTGTCGAAATTGAGAAAAAGGCCATTCAGGATGTCATCCGCGAACGGATCATCGTCGAGAAAGCGGTCGTCGAAGAGCAGCAGAAGATCCTCGATACCGAGGCCTTCGCTGCCGCGACGCGCGAGAAGCAGGTCGCCGTGACCCTCGCGGAAAAGACCGCCGAAGAGCAGGTCATCCGCAAAGTGAAAGAGGCAGAATCCTCCAGGGACGCGGCGCAGATCAAGGCGGATCAGAACCTTTATGAGACCGTGCGTCTCGCCGAAGCGGAGAAGCAGGCCGCCGTTCTGCACGCCGAAGAAGTGATCATCAAAGCCGAGGCCGAACAGGTCGCTTCGGAAAAACTCGCGATGGCGAAAAAGGCGCTCTCCGGGGGCGTCACCGCCGAGACCGCCGCGGCGGGACTGGGCGAGGCCGAGGTCATCGCGGCGAAGGCCGATGCGGAAGCGCGCGGCATCACGGCGAAAGCCGATGCGATGAAGAAATTCAACGACGCCGGGAAAGAGCACGAGGAGTTCAAGCTGCGCCTCGAGAAGACCAAGGCCGTCGAACTCGCCGAGATCGCGGTGCGGGCGACGATCGCGGCGAAACACTCCGAGATCGTGGGCGAGGCGCTGAAGAAAGCGCGCATCGACATCGTTGGTGGTGACAGTGCCTTCTTCGAGCAGATCACCCGCTCGATCGGGCAGGGCAAGGCGGTTGACCGACTCCTCGAAAACAGCACGACGCTCTCGGATGTGAAAGAGACCTTCTTCAACGGCGATCCCGAATATTTTCGCACCCAGTTGCGCGAGTGGATCGACCTCTTTGGTGTCACGAGCGAGGACCTGAAAAACCTCACCGTCTCCGCTCTCCTCACCCGTCTCATGGGGGAGTCGGGAGACGGCGAGACAAAAGGGAAAATCGGGACGATGCTCAACGCCGCGAAACGATTCGGGATCGACGGCGAGACCGCCGGGGCGGCGCTCAAGCGATTGGGGTGAGGGGGGTGCAGGAGTGCGCTACGAAGAATTAGCCGGACCGCGGGCGTCCCGCCCGCTTCACTAGTCCGCCAGAACTACCAGAAAAGATCCCGCATGCAAAATGCCCAGCACGAAGAACCAACAAAGCCTCATCGAGGCTGGCATTCCCGTGGTTATCTTCCCCACTTCGATCAACCCTGCCTCATTCAAAGTGTCACGATCCGTCTGGCTGATTCCCTTCCCGCGAGCTTGCGCGAGCAGTGGGAGTCGGACAAGGACGAAAGAGAAAGATCCCGTCGCATCGAGCAAGTTCTCGACCGCGGGTATGGAGCCTCACACTTACGCCATCCGAATGTGGCCGAACTAGTGGAGAACGCATTGCTCCATTTCGACGGCGAGCGCTACCGGATGCTGGCCTGGGTCCTCATGCCGAACCATGTTCATTGTGTCTTCGAAATGATGGACGGCTTCCCGCTCTCAGGGCTGCTCCATAGTTGGAAATCCTTCACCGCTCACGAGGCCGCGAAGTTAGTTGCTTTCGAAGCGCCTTTCTGGTGGGAGGATTATTACGACCGCTACATGAGAGATATTCGTCACTACGAAGCGACCGTTCGATACATTCACCGAAACCCGTGCGCCGCCGGCTTGTGTACCGAGCCGCACGACTGGCGTTGGAGCAGCGCGAGACGGGGAGAGATGCCGACGCTCTCGAAGGTCATCATGCCGGATGGGCGTTTTCGTGAAAGGGACGACGGCGAAGAGTCGGGCTTGAGAAGCGCGCGGGACGCCCGCGGTCCGGCGGAGATGGTAACCTTGTAAAATCCACCATGCCGCCCACCCCCGCATCCTCCTCCCCATCCGCGCCTGACCGGCTCGAGGGCGGGGCGTATGAGATCATTCGCAGCCGTCTCGCCGGTCACGGGGCGGAGCTGCGGACGCGACTGGGGAAACTCAATGTCGAGCGGCAGGCGGTCTTCGGGGCGATCGACTCGGCGTTGCTTGCGACGGAGCGGGTCTACACGACCCATGCCTGTGTCCCGCGGGACATGGTCGCGGTGGGCGGGAATCAATTTCTTTTCGGCTACAACGTCCAGTTCGGGCTGAAGTCCACCACTGCTCTCGAGGATGTCTTTGCGGGTTACCAGTACGACCCGGCGAGCCACGCTTTCACCGACCTCGGGCTCGAGCTGATCTCTGATCCGAAGTTCGCCGAGGACTTTGCCTACCTTTACAAATACTACCGCGAGACCAGTTTCCTCAAGCTCCACCGCATCGGCATCCATCTCTATATGGTCTTCCGGGTCGGCAAGAGCGTCGAGGATGTGAAGTGTTTCAAATGGCTCGTGCGCGACGACGGGCTCGAGTATCTCGGCAACCGCTTTGATCATGAGTATCGCTTTCCCCCGCAGCAGGAGTTCGAGTGGAAGCGCGCCCATCGCGACATGCACCGCGAGGGCATCCACCCGCATATCTCGATCGAGGACCGGCTCTTCGTCGAGACCGTGGGCGGCGATCTCACGATCAAGGTCGAGGACAACACCGCGTCCGGCGAGGGCATCTACGCCGAGGATGTCAGCCACCGCGACCAGACTCTCGACGACGCCGAAATCCACTACGCCATCGTCGGCAGTCTCATCCTATTGAAGATCCTGCCTTATCAGGAAAAACAGTATCGCTACCTCGTCTACAACGAAAAAGTCCGCAGCGTCTCGAGGATCGACAGCATCGCGACCTCGTGCGTTCTCCTGCCCGGCGATCACGGGATCATCTTTGCCGATGGCTACCATCTCCAGACCGGCGAGACGAAACGCTTCGACAGCGGGCTCAACGACATGCTCTTCGAGCGCCGGCTCGCCTCGCCCAACGGGGAGGACTTTCTCTACGTCTTCTACAATCGCCTCACCGGGCTGAATGTGCTGATGTCCTACAATCTCATCAGTCAGACCGTCGAGACGCCCATCCTCTGTCACGGCTACTCGATCTTCCCCGACGGCGAGCTCGTCTACTTCCGCGCCGACGAGGAACCGCAGAAGCATCATACCCTGCAGGTCTGGCGCACGCCGTTCATGGAGGGGCGTTTCCGGGCCGCCGAGCAGACCGACAGCTACCTCTATAAAATCGGCAATGCCGATCTCGTGCGTTGCATGGCCGAGTGTCACGAGATCCTCAATCTGCTCGGGAAAGACGATACCTACGCCGATCTCTACATCGATCTGCGGAAACGCTCCGGAGACATTGCCGACGCCTGGTTCTGGGCCGGGCACGAAGCGGCCTTCGATCTCAAGTCGCCACTCATCGAGATCAAAGGCGCCGCCGACTCTGCGATCAGTGAGTTTGACAAAGTCATCCGTCTGCGCCAGGTCGCCGCATCGGAGACTGATCGAGTCTCGAAAAAGGCGAATTCGCTCGCCTCGGCCGCTAGCTCGGCGAGGCCCGACGACATCCTGACATTCGTGCAATCCCTCGCCGATCTGCGCGCGGTGCGGGGCGAGATTATTTCGCTCGGCGAGGTGCGGTATGTCGATCCTGCCGCCGTCAGTGCCCTCGAGAAAACGGTTTCCGAAGTGGCCTCGGTCGTTTCAGCGCAGTGTGTCGACTTTCTCCTGAAACCCGGATCGCTCGCGCCGTACGAGAGCCGGGTTGCGGTGCAGGAGTCCGCCATTCCGAAAATCGCGAAAGTCACCGAGGCGGACGAATCGGGCAAGGCGCTCGACAAAGCCGGGACGGAGCTCGAGATGCTCATCGAAGTGGTCGGCAATCTCAAGATCGACGATGCCACCCAGACGACGCGGATCATTGAAAATATCTCCACCGTCTACGCGACCCTCAACCGCGCCCGTGCTGCCCTGCGTTCGCGCCGGCAGGAACTCGCGAAGAGCGAGGGCGCGGCGCAGTTCGGCGCGCAGATTAAGCTCGTCGATCAAGCCGTCGCGAACTATCTCGACCTCTGCGACCTCCCCGAAAAGTGCGACGACTACCTCGCCCGCACGATGGTGCAGCTCGAGGAACTCGAGGGGCGTTTCTCCGATTTCGACGAATACCTCGAGCAAGTCACGGCGAAGCGCGACGAAGTCTACAACGCATTTGAAGCGAAGAAGCTCGCCCTCGTTTCCTCCCGCCAGAAGCGCGCCGGAGCCCTCGCCAAATCGGCCGATCGCATCCTCGCGACGATAGGCCATCGACTCGCGAGCTTTGACGAGGTCACCGCGATCAATGCTTACCTCGCGGGCGACCTCATGGTCGGGAAAGTCCGCGACATCATCGGGAATCTCACCGCGCTCGGCGACACCGTCAAAGCTGATGACATCCAGACCCGCCTGAAGACGCTGCGCGAGGATTCGGTGCGCCAGCTGAAGGACAGACAGGAGCTCTTCGTCGGCGGCCGCGATGTCATCCAGCTCGGCAAGCATCGTTTTTCGGTGAACCGTCAGGAGCTCGAGCTTTCCCTCGTGCCGCGCGACGGCGGCATGTATTTTCACCTCGCCGGGACGAACTTTTTCGAAGTAGTGCAGGATGAAACCGTCCTCGCCGCACGCGAGTTCTGGGAGCAGGAAGTCATTTCGGAAAACGCCGGAGTCTATCGTGGCGAGTATCTCGCCTGGCGGTTTCTGCGTGAATTGGAAGAGCGCGAGGGAGATGCCACCGGCACCTGGCTCGCGCTCGATGACGCGGCCCGGCTCGAGCAGGTTCAGCAGTTCATGTCCCCGCGTTATCGCGAGGGGTATCTCAAGGGCGTCCACGATCACGACGCGAATCTCATCCTCACCCGCCTCGCGACGGTGCATCGGGCGATCGGACTGCTGAGGTATGCGCCCGCCGAGCGTGCCCTGGCGCTGCTGTTTGAGACGGGGTGGAAAAGTGAGGTGGATGAAAGATCGCGGCTTGCGTCAAAGGTGAGATCCTTCGGCCTGATGCGAAAGCATTTCCCCGGCGATGGAGGACGCGGAGAGGCGGGTTATGTGGAAGCGCTCCGACAGGGACTGGCGGCTTTTCATGCGGAGCGGGTTGCGGTGATCCCTGTTTTTGCGGAAGCCGACGCCGATCTCGCGGCGCAGTATCTTTTTGCCGAGCTGATCAGTGAGAGTGCCATGGTCATCTCGCCCGAGGCGGCGGAAATCATCAAACGATTCCAGCACACTCTCTCACTGAAGCGACTCGAGGGCGCTTTTCAGGAAGCGCTCGGCGGAGTCGCGGAGGATCCCGTGGCGAGATTTGAAGTGACCTGTGACTGGATCGAGGGCGCACTGGAGGAGGTCGGGGTTGAGAAGCGGGCGGGACGCCCGCGGTCCCGGGTCGGGTCACCCGTGTCGGTTGATTATTTGGCCGAGGCGGCGGTGCATTTGGTGAGAGGCAAATTTGAAATCACTGCGGTGAAGCCCGTCGAGGCGGCGGCTCGTCTCGACGGTCTGCGCGGCGAGCACGGGCGGATCACGGAGGGTGGCTACGCTTTTGACTACCTCGACTTCTGCCGCCGTCTGCGCCGCTATCTCGCCGTCGACGCGCCGCAATTTGAAGCCTGTCAGGCCGCCAAAGTGGCGCTGCTCGAGTCGCGTCGGGCGGCGATGCGGCTGGGCGAGTTCAAGCCGGTCGTGATGGCCGCCTTCGTGCGGAACCGGCTCCTCGATCATGTCTATCTGCCGCTCATCGGGGACAATCTCGCGAAGCAGATCGGCACCGCCGGGCCGGACACGCGGGTGGATCGCTCAGGGATGCTGCTGCTCATCTCGCCTCCGGGTTACGGAAAGACGACGATCATGGAATATGTCGCGAACCGGCTCGGACTGACTTTCGTGAAAGTGAATGGTCCGGCTCTCGGTCACGAGGTGCGCTCCCTCGATCCCGAGGATGCCCCGAACGCGAGCACCCGCGAAGAGGTGAGAAAGCTCAATTTTGCTCTGGAGATGGGGGACAACCTCATGCTCTACGTCGACGACATCCAGCACACCCACCCGGAATTCCTGCAGCGATTCATTTCTCTCTGCGACGCCCAGCGCAAGATCGAGGGCGTCTGGAACGGCCAGCCGAAGACCTACGACCTGCGCGGGAAAAAAGTCTGTGTGGTCATGGCGGGGAATCCCTACACCGAGAGCGGCGGCAAGTTCCGCATCCCTGACATGCTCGCCAACCGCGCCGACACCTACAACCTCGGCGACATCGTCGGCGGTCATGGTGGCGACTTCGAAGTGAGCTACCTCGAGAATGCGATGGGCTCGAATCCGACTCTCGCGAAGCTCGCGAGCCGGCATCCCGCCGATGTCCATGCGATCCTGCGCATCGCCGCGACGGGCAGCCGCGACGGCGTTGATTTCGAGGGCAGCTACAGCCTCGAGGAGGTCGAAGAGTTCGTCGATGTGATGCGCAAGCTGATGCGGGTGCGCGACACGATCCTGCGGGTGAATCTGGAATACATCCGCTCCGCCGCGATGGAAGATGCCTACCGCGTCGAGCCGCCCTTCCGCCTCCAGGGGTCTTATCGCAATATGAACCGCATCGCCCAGCGCATCCTCGCGGTGATGACTGACGGGGAAGTCGGGGAGGCGATCCGCGAGCATTATCTGAACGAAGCCCAGACTCTCACGACCGGGGCCGAAGCGAATCTGCTCAAGTTCCGCGAGCTCGAGGGCAATCTTACGGCAGAGGAGGCGGAACGCTGGAGCGAGATCAAACGCAAGTTTTCCCGCAACCTCCTCCTCGGCGGACAGGGGGAGAATGATCCCGTGACCCGCATCACCGGCGCTCTCGCCACATTTTCCGAGGGACTCGGTCGCATCGAGGGAGTGCTCTCGCGCGCCGCAGCCGACGCTTCTCAGCCCGCCACCCTCGCCGAAGTGACGACGGAGCGGCTCGAGAAAATCATCGCCGGACTGCGCGCCGTGCCCGTGGAGGTCGAGATCAAAGTCGTGCCCGTCTACGAGGATCAAAAGCCGAGAGCCGCCCCCGCCCCGGAAAAGGCGAGCGCGAAAAAGGGCAAAAATTTCATCGGAAAAGAAAAGCAACTCCCCGTGGACATCGAGACGACGGTGGAACAGGGAAGCCGCGTCGAGGAAACGGAATCCGAAACCCGCCCGCCCGCCGAGAGATGAAACGACGACTCCATCAAATCATGAAAAATCCCGGCTACCCTGTCATTCCGCAAATCGGAGTCGCCCTGCTCGCCCTCGCCTCGGCCGCGACTCCGCTGCGCGCGGACGAGGAGGGAAAACCCCGCCCTGAAGAGGAAGCCATAAAAGACAAGCCCTAGCGCGAACGCGACGCCTACAAACCCAAAGCGGAGGAAGGCGCGAAACGCAAGGAAGGTGAAGGCGACAAACCCGCTCCCGGAAAGGCGGAGAATCGGTGAGCGGCGCATCGCGGGACGGCAGACAGGAATGTCTGCCCCATCCTGGAGCCGCCGCAGCGGATAATAACCCGTAGTGGTGACGTCCACGTCGCCACTCGTCGGGCTTGGGCGGTGGCGACCTTGGAGGTCACCACTACCGGGAACCGGCGCGTGACTCGAGGGAGCGCGAACATCCCTGATCGCATCGGGGCACAGTCCTCACCGCACGCCCTCGACTTCGAGATCGATGGCGTAGAATCCGGTGCGGGCGGTGGCGTAGAGCGTTTTGCCGACGAGCAGACAATTTGCGGGGCCTTCTGGGACGGTGACTCGCATCACTTCTCTGCCCTCGGGGGAAAAGGCGATGACTTCATTTTTCCAGGTCACGTAGAAGTTCCCGAGCTTGTCCATCGTCATGCCATCACTTCCGACGGGGGCGATCTCGCGTTTGTTACTCAGCTTGCCCGGCTCGGCAACGTCGTAGGCGTAAATCTTCTCGGCTCCCGGATCGGCGATGTAGAGGGTGCGGCTGTCGGGGGACATGATGACCCCGTTCGGCTTCACGAGATCGGCCGCGACCCGGGTAAGCTTGCCGCCCTTGTCGATATAATAGACCGCCTCGACATCGATCTCGCGATCATCGCCCGTGCCGTAGCGGGGATCGGAAAAGTAAAAGCCGCCGGTGCCATCGGGGACGACGTCGTTGGGGCTGTTGAGTTTTTTTCCTTCGAACTTCTCAGCGATGACGGTGACCTTGCCTTCGAAATCGGTTCTCGTGACGCGGCGGGCACCACCCTCGCAGGCGACGAGGGCGCCGGCCGGGGTGAAGAAAAGCCCGTTGGCCTTGCCGCTTTGCTCGCGGAAGACGGTCGTCTTTTTCGTCGCGGGATCGTAGACGTGGATGCGCTCGTTCGGGATGTCCGAGAAGTAGATCTTACCGTCGGGCGCGAGGGCGGGGCCTTCGGTGAACTTGAATCCGTCGGCGAGCTTGCGGAAGGCGGCTCCTTCTTTCACGAGCGGACCCTCGTGGGTGTAAGCCGGTGCGTCGGGGGTGCGGTAGTCGGTCTTCTCACCGAGATCCTGGATCCTGACATTGCGATAGAGGACCTTGAGGGATTCTTCGCGCTTGCCGATCCCGTGGACCTGCAGGGCGATGAAGCCGGTCGCGGTCATGTCGTCGGTGAGGTCGGCGGCGGGGACGCCATTGACGAAGGTGCGGATGCGATCGCCGACGGCTTCGATGCGGTATTTGTTCCAGTCGTTCTGTTTAAACGCATATCGCGCCGCCGGATTGGCGGAGAGATCGTTGAGCCAGCCGCGGCGCCCTTCGTCGTAGATGCCGCCGCTCCATCCGCGGTCGGCGGGATCGATCTCGACCTGGTAGCCGTGGACCTGGCCGTTTTTGTAATCGGGGAGACTGTTAGAGCGAATCTGCACGCCGCAGTTGAGGGTCGGGTCGACCTTGTATTCCACTTCGAGGATGAAGTTCGCGTAATTTTTATCGGTGCAGAGGAAGGAGTTCGGGGTCTTGGGAACGGTCGTGCCGACGATGACGCCGTCTTCGACGCTGTATTTGGCGATCCCGCCGCGCTGGATCCAGCCGTCGAGATTTTTTCCGTTGAAGAGATCGACCCACTGGCCGGGCTCGTCGGCGCAGGCGAGGAGGGGGAGCGAGAGAAGAGCGAGCAGTAGTTTTTTCATCGTCGGGTGGAATGGGGTTTCGAATTCGGCAGGATGGCGGATTACCACGAAGAGCGCGGAATGACAAGTGATTCCGACTACGGCATGGAGGCCATCGAGACCGCAGGAAGGAGGGAAAAAGGAGACTTTGATGAAAAATAGTTGAGGTTAGATCGTCTAGCAGACTGTCAGGTGATCGACTTGACCCTCCTGACTCCTCCCTTTCCCCCTGCCTTTTTTTCAATGCCAGCCCTCGATTTTCCTGTTTCCGCGATCCAAGACCCGCTGCGAGTGTCGGGCAAGTTTTTCCGGGCGGGGAACGAGGTCGTGATGATACGGGCGGTGACCTTCGGCCCGTTCCCGGCAGGGGCTTTTCCCGACGAGGGACGTGCCCAGCTGGGGCGAATCCGTGATCGGCTCGGGGCCAATGCGCTGCGTCTCTACGAGATTCCCTCGCTCGAGTTCATGCACGCCTGTGCGGAGGCGGGGCTGCGGGTCTTCATCACGATACCGTGGTCACAGCATATCGACTTTCTGAGCGAGCGCAGTGCTCTCGCGGCGGCGGATGGGCTGCTCCTCGAGACGGTAGAGCGCTTCCGCGGGCATCCGGCGCTGGGCGGGTACTTCGTTGGCAACGAGATCGAGACGACGCTGGTGCGCTGGATGGGCGCGGCGCGGGTCGTGGAGCAACTCGAGCGCCTCATCGATCTCGGTCACATGAACGCGCCGGGGACTCTTTTTGCCTACGCCAATTACCCGAGCACGGAGTATTTGCTGCCGCAGAACCAGGATTTTGTGGCTTTTAATCTCTATCTCGAAGGCGAGGCCGAGCTGTCCTCCTACCTCGCCCGGTTGCAAAATCGGGCGGGAGACAAGCCGCTCTTTATTTCCGAGTTCGGTGCCGATGCCCTGAGGCACGGGGATCTCGGGCAGGCGGAGATCCTCGATCGCTATCTCGAGGCGGCGGGGAAATCGGGTGTGGCGGGCTCGACGATCTTCGCGTGGAGTGATCACTGGCAGCGCGGGGGCCAGACCGTGGAGGGCTGGGAGTTCGGCCTGACGAGGCGCGACCAGACCGAGCGCCCCGCCGTCGATGTGGTGCGCGAGTCATGGGGGCAATGGGAAAAGCCGTCGGATTGCCTGATCCTGACAGACACGCCCAAGGTCTCGGTGATCGTCTGCACTTACAAGGGCAGTGCGACGCTGGTGGAGTGTCTCGACTCGCTCGTGGCGCTGAATTACCCGGCGGTGGAGTTGCTCCTCGTGAACGACGGGGCCGATCCGCGGGTCGAGGATCTGGCGATGTCTTACGAGGCCATCCGCTATCTCGCGGTGGAGCATGGCGGTCTTAGCGCGGCCCGCAACACCGGCGCGGGCGCCGCGACGGGCGAGATCCTCGTCTACGCTGACGACGACTGCATCGTGGAACCCGACTGGTTGAAATGGATCGTGCAGCTTTTCTCCGAAGACCCGAAGATCGGGGCGGTCGGGGGTCCGAACATCCCGCCGCGGGCGGAAACGGCGGCCCAGGCGAGAGTGGCGGCGGCTCCGGGAGGACCGGTCCATGTGCTGCTGAGCGATACGAGGGCAGAGCATCTCCCGGGCTGCAACCTCGCGGTGCGGAAGTCGGTCTACGACGAGGTGGGCGGATTCAATCCGATCTTCCGCACGGCGGGAGATGATGTCGACTTCTGCTGGCGGGTTCTCGAAGCGGGCTACGAGCTCGGCTTTCACCCGGCGGCTTTTGTCTGGCATCACCGTCGTTTTTCCTATGCCGCCTACCTCCGCCAGCAAATGGGCTACGGACGGGCCGAGGCGCTCCTGATGCCGGTCCATCGCGACCGTTTCCGGGGCGCGGGAGGGGCGATCTGGAAAGGGCAGGTCTATGCCTCGCACGGGATCCGCAACGGCTCATTCGTCTATCACGGCCGCTACGGGCATGAGCCTTTCCAGCTCGTCTATCCGGGGAGGGAGTCGGGACTTTCCGAGGCTTTCCTCCATGTGCTGTGGTGGGCGGGTGTCGTTGCCTTCGGGGTGGGATCGATATTTCTCCCTCTCCTGCTCCTCCCGATGGGGCTGATGATCGCGGGTTCGCTCACGATCGCGCTGGGGCGGGCGGGACGATTGGTGATCGATCCGGAGTTCGACTCGACGAGCTCTCGACTCACCCTCGCCGGACTCATTCTCATCCAGGGCATCCTGCGAAGCGGGACGCGCCTCCTCGGCGGCTGGCGGCAGGTGAATTGGGGCGGCAGCCTGCAGTTCGTCGGCGGTGAAGCGGTCGAAAAGCTGGCCTCGGGCTGGTGGAAGCTCGGGGATGAAATGGCATTCTGGAGCAGCGAGGGTGTCGGCCGCGAGGCGCTCCTCGCCGCCATCCTGGAGCGTTTTCCGGGAGCGGTCGACGATGCGACCGGCAAGACCGATGTCATCCTGAAACACGGCTGGCTCTGGAACTGGGCGGCGGTGACGGTGACGGAGTATCACGAGGAGCAGGGGCGACTCACTCGGCTGCGTCTCCTCGCCCGACCGGAGCGCGTCACGAGGCTGATCGTGCTGCCCCTGCTGCTGCTCACGCCGGTGGCGGTGATGTTAGACTTCGGATTCAAGAGCGAGCTGCTCACGCTGGGTCTGCTCTATCTGGGGGTTTCGATCACCGCGAAGCTCTTCATGTGGCTGCGCCGGCCCCGCTTTAAAAAAATCGCACTGTCGGTGGGCTTGAAGCCGCTCTGAGGACGGGGCCGGAGGCAAGAGGGCGGAGTGACAGGCTCCACCCTGTATGTTGGGGGCCTCTCGTCCCGCAGACAGGCATGGTAGGGAAAGCCCTCCTCCCTGTTTTTGCTCTGGCTGCGGCCGCTCTCACCGGTAGCCCGTCTACCACCCTCGAACAGACCAATACGGAATTTTCGAGACCCTACCGCAAGGCTCCGACGAGTGCCTACTCCGCCTCGCCCCGGGTTGACCCCTACAGCGCCGCCGGAGCCTGGGACGTGAGACAAGGCGGCGGCTCCACGGATATCGCGTATCGCTATTGAGGTGTCGTCCTTTCCTGAAAGTCCCGGCCAGTTCGGCAGGATCCGGCGGAGAATGTGAAAGCGCTCGGCGTTCGTGTGCCTGCGGCGCGGCGCATGTCTCGTTTATCGGCGTAAGACGCTCGGGTGCCGCAAAATCGGTGGGTCGGAATGATGCCCGAGCGGTGGAGCCGGAAGGCGAGAGGATGTAGATGCGGGAAAATGGGAGACTGACGTGTCGCTTCTCTATTATTCACCTGTCCCTTCGAATTCTTCGAATTACGAATCTCTGTCAGTTAATCGCTTGACGATACTGGCTCTCCCGTGATGGAATCCCGCCCTTCTCTAGAGAACTGAACCGAACGATCCAATATGAAA
>Ga0335398_10003024_pt1 | contig 25305 bp, 17 predicted proteins | sample BON03_FD_205742 | JGI IMG/M metagenome (GOLD analysis project Ga0335398, IMG submission 205742) | Freshwater microbial communities from Lake Bonney liftoff mats and glacier meltwater in Antarctica - BON-03 (spades assembly) (version 2) | ecosystem: Environmental > Aquatic > Freshwater > Ice >... | reverse complement strand
TGGGTGAAACCGGATGCACAGGCATGGTCGACGCCGTACCGCTTTGTCGTTTACCACAACGCGATTTCCGTCAATCCGCTCACAACGCTTGATGAATCACCGGTGATCACATGGGCCGGAGCAGCGAACGGGAACTATGACGTATATGTGTCTCGGAATGGTCAGCCAGCGGCAGTCTTCCGGCAGACGGTCACCGGGAATTCCGTGGAACTGCCCGCGATGACTCGCGGAGTCTACACCGTGTGGGTTCGGCAATTATTCGTCGACGGCAACTTCAGTTACTGGGGAACCGGTGCGACTCTGGACATCGCCGAACGGCCTGTCTTGTCGCTGACCGGTTCAACGCTGTCGTGGACGTCCTATGTCGCTGCTGCCAACTACGAACTGTGGGTGAGCACAGACACGACCACCGGTCGCATCGCCGTTGATCCGACATTCGTGTCCGGGACGAGCCTTGATTTGTCCTCGCTGACCGGTTTGTCCAGCGGCAACTTCCGCGTCTGGGTGCGAGCCGTGAGCGATGGTTCGACAGGGTTGTTCGAGACATCCCGTTGGGGATTGTCGAAGTCGTTTTCAGTGTAGGTCCTTTCTGCCGGAAAGGACTTCGCGGCTCGCCGCGACCTGCGACCGTGCAAGGTGCCATGTCAAAGTCAGGCGGACGGAGATCACGGCGACGATTTTTGTTGCGTGACATTGCAACCCGCATACGGTTCGCCTTGCGGCGAAAGTCCCGCTCGGCAAGCGGGACCTACTTTGGATTCGCCTGGCGGCGAAAGTCCAACGGCTGTAGGTCCTTTCTGCCGGAAAGGACTTCGCGGCTCGCCGCGACCTGCGACCATTCAAGTTGCCATGTCAAAGTCAGGCGGCCGGAGATCACGGCGACGATTTTTGTTGCGCGACATTGCAACCCGCATACGGTTCGCCTTGCGGCGAAAGTCCCGCTCGGCAAGCGGGACCTACTTTGATTCGCCTGGCGGCGAAAGTCCAACGGCTGTAGGTCCTTTCTGCCGGAAAGGACTTCGCGGCTCGCCGCGACCTGCGACCGTGCAAGGTGCCATGTCAAAGTCAGGCGGACGGAGATCACGGCGACGGTTTGTGGCTGCACGACATTGCAACCCGCACACGGTTCGCCTTGCGGCGGTTACGAAAAATCCCGCTCGGCAAGCGGGACCTACTTTGATTCGTCTGCGGCCACCAGCGTCCCGAATTGCAGCACAACGCGTCGGATGGCGTCCAGAGTGGTCAGTCGATACCGCGTGACATGCTCCACAATCAGCCGATCACGTTCGTTCGGTCCGTGGTGCTGCTTGTGTCTTTTAGAATTCATCGTCAATCACCACAGTTGATAGGGAAGGTTGCGAGACACACAGTCCTGATGAAACGCCTCAACACGTTCGGCGTCGTAACCACCACCGAACTCGATGACCCAGATCACCTGTCCGGCGTCATCGACGATAAAAGCGTCCGGCAGCTTTTCGCCGCGTCGCGTGTGGGCCAGCAGATCCTCTCCACGCCATGCGGCCGCCCATTTCGGAGCGACTTGATGCAGTCGCAACCACACGGCAGCGACGCCCAGATCGTGCGTCGCCTGAGTCGGATGCCTCAGCTCACCGCGTGCCGTTCCACCAAAGGCGTGAGACGCCACTTCCGTCGCCAGCCACACCACACACTGCCGTGCCGGACGACTTCGCCAGCGTGCCTGACAGCGATAGGAGATCTTGCCGAAGTCCGGTGCATGGGCTGCAGCCGATCTTTGTCGATTGTTGCTGGACGTCGCAACGGGGTTGCAGGCATTGCATACGGCAGACGTAGTTTTCCGCGAACTGGCGCCGGCACGAGTGCTGATCAGCAATCAGGACGCCAGGGCAGTGCTCACCGATTTTGAGCTGGCGAAGTTGCTGGACGGCAGTCCGTCAGTGTCCAGTGAATGGCCTGAAGATCCGTATCGCGCTCCGGAAATTGACGGCGGAAGTGCCACGGTACAGGCTGATCTCTACAGCTTCGGCAAACTGGCGGTGGCCGCTGCGGCTGGCGAGCTTGTTGAGTATGACGCTGTTCCCGATATTTTCAGTCAGGTCGGAATACCAAAGCGACTTGCCAAACTCCTGATCGATTGCACGGAACCTGTTCCGGCCAGGCGACCTGCGGAACTGGCTCCGCTGTTGAAGGAACTTACCGCATGGCAGAAGAAGGCCACCCGATGAATGCAGGTGATGATTCTGATTTCAGTCCCGCCGCACGTTTCAAGTTCCCAACCCAACGTACGATCGGCGTGCATGTTCTCAGCGAGCATGTGTTCTGTCCACGAGCGGCTTTGATCGCCTCAGAATCCGGTCCCGATGCCGGTGATGAAGAACCCAACCTCGGACCGCGACTGGATCTGTTTCTGCATTACAACGAACACCTGTTTGCGGAAGCTTTACAACAGGCATGGGGCGAAATGCGACTGTGGCTGACATGGATCGCACCAGCACTCTTCGTGGTTTTGCTGGCCTGTTACTTCCACTCACTGTTCGCAGGTTTTGTCGAGAGTCTGCCACTGCACCTGCGGCGACCGCTTCAAATGGGTCCCGCTGCACAAGGATGCCATCAATCCTGGCATTGTGAGAGAGGTTTAGAGTGCGAGTATGCGATGCAAGTCTGAATAGCATTTACAGCCTCACTTAGCTTAAAATGCTTTCTTCTTCCTCGCGCCGCCTTTCGTTCTTTTCCCAATTTGTCAAATAGACAATCTCATCGTTTGCGAAACGGCGAATTGCCGAGTTTTTGTGGTTCAGCAGCGTTTTGAATCTTTCCGCTCTTTCCCGAAGTACGGGCGACACATCGCCCCAGTAAGATCCGGTTGAGTTCAGACCAGCATGAAAAGAAGACAAGACTGCATCCGTTCCGAATCTCTCGAATACGCAGTCGAGCAGTTCTGGCACCACAAATTCACCATTTTCATCCAGAAATGGCTGTGGGAGATGACGAGCCAATGCGTCCGCCGCAACGTCACCGTTTTGTTCTAACCATGAGAGAATGACTTGTGTGTCAATCGCTGCAACCAAGTCATTGCACACATGTGCGCGAAGATAGATGCCGCGTTTATCCATGAGGGCATTTCCAAACGTTTCCATCACTTCAGCCGAATGTTCCACGGCAAGTTCTGCGAGCGTCTGGAGTGCATGCTGTGTCGTCGTGACATCGCGGGAGAAGAGCAACTCGTTAAACATAGGTAACACTTCATTGCGTCCAGCTTTTACGACTAACTTTGCCAAAGCAGTCCATTCCGAAGTGATTCGACTGGTCACATCACCTTTTGTCATGTCAAGCACCTTCACCACTTGCTCTATCAAATCTGGAGAATCCAACAATCTTTGATCTCGATGAAAATGATCGTACATACTCTCGAATAGCGATGTGAAACGGACGACGCACTGCCGTTGCCTTCCATCAGACTTCGAAGACTTTGCGATCAGTAATTTCAGTGTGCAATCGAATTGGTCAACACTCAACGCGGATTTCCCGTAGTGATGGGCGAATCCCACGGTCTGGCAGGGCTCGACTCGACCGTTCTCGATGAGTGCAATGAGTCGTGCGTGGCCATTGATGGCGTCGCCACCAACCTGCAGGAGTTCCAAGGCGAACGTAGGCTGATTCTCACAAAAGAACGCCACGGTATCGTCGATGATCGCCGCCACTTCGTCCGAACGGGACATAATGCCGGATACGTACCCAGCCAATAAGCCAGCATGCTTTCGGATCCGGGAATCGTTACAGATGAGTGTTGCCAATGTGGATGCTGTGTCGAGTTGACCTAACGCATAGCCCAATCGACGAATTGATTGAGCCTCGTCGGATGCCAACCAGCCAAATTCAGATTCCAGCAATTGCGGATGCAGGATGAATTCTTCGGCGATCTCGGTTAATGTTCCACGGTCACCTTTCATTTCCGGATTGAACCGCTCGTCCCAGGAATCGCACGCAATCAAACTTCGCATCTGTTCGCCCAGCGACTTTGGTGCAAGTTCTTCAGCCCACGAAGTCAGGAATGAAATCACTTCACTGGCAGACTGCGTGTTCAGTTCGCGAGCCTCAAAGTTCATGTGTACATACTCTGTAAGCAGATGATAGAGCCGACGACGATTGGAATCGGACAAACGCGACGCGGATACGACCCTTTGCGCAACTTCTCCTACACCACGATAAATCAGCCAATCCAATGAATTGTAGATCGCGTCGAAGAGTTGATTGCTGACGCCACTTGTCTCACCGGAAAGGACCTCGCCACACATCTGGAGTGCGTTGCGCAGACATTGCTGTTCGTCAGGCAGCGAACCTGGCCGCCAAGTGTCCGGGACGGATCGCCCTGCAAAAATACGGGACGAAGCGACTTTTGCCCCTGGCCTTCCAATGGCTTCCTGAAATGCCAGTGCCGCAATTCTTGATTTCGCAGGATCGCATAAGTAGCCGCGAAGAATCGCTAGACGATCGCTGAAATCTGCCGCTGTGCCGGACAATCGCAACCGAAATAACTCCGTCCAGACTGTGGTGGCATTATTTCCAATTTGCGGTTCCGTTTCATATTGTGCCAGACGCAACAGCGCTCGCTCGGCGTGCGAAAAGTACTCAGGAAACAAGGCCGCCTTCTCGAGAAAGAAGATCAGATATCGACGACTGCGCCACGTAGTAGAATTGGGCATCGAATCGAGTATTGCCAATTCCTCGTCGGTGCTTGAACAGACTATGTGCGTCAACTTTGGCACGAATTGAGTCAGATCCGATTCTGCCACTGCCAGTACAAACTGAGTGACACGGCTATCTGCCAGAGTCTGAATCGTCAGATGGTTCATTTCTTCCCGAAAGTAGTCCGCCAGTTGACTGGCGACCTCCTTCCCGCCGTACGCATTGGCACGCGATTGAAGTTGCTGCATATGTTCCGGAGTCAGGTTTGTGAGAACGCTATGAATGTCATTTTCCACAAATCTACGCCACCCGTGTTTGAACAGGCTGCGTGTGACGATTTCCGGGGTGACGTACCAGTATCTTCCGCGTTGGGCAACAAATCCCGGAGAAAGCCGCAGGCGTCCGATGCTTTTTCGATAGTCAGCGACGGAAATCCCTGTCATCGAAGCGAGCATAGTCAATTCACCGTCAACATCATCTCGATAGCCAATCTTTGAAAATAGAGCCAGCGAACCCACTATGTCCGCATCGTTGCTGCCCAATCTTTTCTGAAGGTATGCGTAGATGGAGTTTGGAGACCCGGTCATCGCGTTGATATCAATCTCTGCGTCGTGGTCGCATAGATCGGCAGCAAACCGAATGAATCCTTCTGAGATTCGGCCGTAAACGTTTCGACGTTCCAGCGTGACTGTGGGAAAGTTCTGGTTCAGAATCTCGAGCGTTGTTTGAGTCCCAGGTTCAGTAAGCCATGGACCGATTTCTTCTGGTGAGTGGATTGGTATTCGATCGAGATGTTCGATCGCAACCACCCGAACCGACTTCGTGAAACTCCGGAGTCGCTGACGCAGATCGAACAACGTGTCTGGGCTGCACTCATCTACAACAAGAATTGCGTGCTGATGACCCTCGTAGCTTAGCTCCGAAGCAATTCGCAACGCGACTTCGCCAACATCTGTCTGTATAACCAACGCGTCAGCAGCGTAAATCAAACCCAGAGTTTCCGCGACGAGTCTGGTTTTACCAACGCCGCTGTTGCCTGCGATTGAAAAGCAGGCATCATTTCCGATCGGTGGATTTGCAAAATCTACGTGTGCCCGTATCTGATCAGCGATGTTCGACCACGCCGGATTCGGCACATACGTCGCGGTGACGGTTTGTTGGTTCTGCAGCCATGGCGAAAAGAGTTGAAAATCTCCCGAAAGCCCTTGAACGCGGATTCCAACAGCAGGATACATTCCGGCCCAGGATGCCAAGTCACCGCCATGAACGAGGCGTGGCGTTTGTACTAACTGCGGCAATTTCGTACAGATCGCTGTCGCGGCCTCCAGCATTGCAGACTGGATCTTCGTGACAACGGTTTGTTCCGGAATACTTTCGAGCATGCAAAAGCGATATGCGTGCCCCTCTGCGATTCTTTGTGATGCAAATTTCTTTTGCATCTCCGATTCGATTTCCTGAATCAATGCGTCCGTAGTTGTGTAGGTGGTCGTCTTGTATTGCCAACAAGTTGGGGCATCAAACCAACCGCTTTTTGCGTTCGCAATGGCCGTCGCAACGCCTGCATCAACTCCGCCATCACCAACGTTCGCACGGATTTGCAGGTTCAGTTGACTAAGCGGAATACCGCAAGTAAACGCTTCTGCACGAATCAGATCGTTTACAAACCGTCGAAATGGTTCACCGCCATCACCGTGAAGCAATTTCAAATGCGACTGCGTCAGTTCAAACATGTGTTTTTCCCTACCGGAATGATATTTCCCACCTCCATTCTACGAAGAAAATGAAAGTGGTTGTAGTCGCCCTTACTAAATAGAACCGAAATCGAACGGTAAACTGAAGCCACCGAAACGGCAGTAGAACATCCGTGAATGAACGTTCGGTACGCTGACAATTTTGTGGTGCAGATTAGCAGTGGTGTGAATGGTTTCCTTTGTTTCTTCATCGCATGAACCAGCCGATGACCCTGGTCAGGGCGTTTTCGATGGGGGGTAAGTCTGGCGTGATTCGAAATCTGGCGGACAGGTCCTGCCAGTCGTTCAGCCACGTGTTGTGATCTGGATAGCGTTCCTCGGGGTTGAGTGCCAGACTACGGACGACCAGTGCGTCGAGTCTGTCGCGCAATGACCGGGGTAACTTCTGGCAGGTCTTCGAAATCTGACCGGGAGGAATCAGGGTATCGGCAGCTCGCGTAATAGACTCCGGTCGTCCGGCTTTGCCTCCCAGTCCACCATATGGCAATTGCAGCGTCAGCAGTTCAAAGAACAACACCGAAACAGAAAACTGGTCACAGGCCAGACTGATCGGAGCCGCGGCGTTCTGAAGTTCCGGGGCAGCGTAGCAGCGGTGGTGGCCGTCGCCGTCGCTGCGGCGGGTGGTCCAGTCTGTTGTCCACGAGCTGCCAAAATCGATCACTTGTAAACGGCTGGAATGAGACGTCACGAGGACGTTCGCAGGCTGCAGGTCGCCGTGGGCCACCTGCAAACGACGATGGAGATGACAGACCGAATTGGCAAGCCCATTCATCAGTCTCAGCGCCTGCGCCGGAGCAACCGCCGGTCGCCGACCGTCTCGAATGTTCTGCAGATAGTCGGCCAGACTGATGCCTTCGATCCACGTCAGCGCGACATCAATCTGATCACGCTTCCGTTGCCATTCCACGGCACGGGGAAAGGCATCGCTCTTGAGCCGGCTCAGCACTCGCAGCAGTTGCTCAATCGACTTGCCAGCGGGCAGGGACTGGACCAGAAAAAAGTCGCCGCCCGGACCGGCCAAACGGTCAAAGGCGAGGTACGATTCGCGAAATGGACTGCCGACTCGTTCGAGCAAAAAGTAGTCTCTGCGGCGGATGCGGCGGCATTGCAGATACGGTCGAGTGCGGCCTCGGACGTTCACCGTCCGTTCGCGATTTTCGGAACGTTCAGCGGGCTCAGGCATGTCGTTTTGGTCGCTTCGTGCTGGCCACCGCAGATCGGGGATCCGCCAAGTGAAGTCTCATGTGTAGCATAACTGCATACGGATACAAAACACTTGTTGTCAAAAACGATCGTAAGTTGTTGTGGGGCCTCACTCTTTGCGGCTGGCACTTTGGCTGGCAATGGGGTATCCCTGTGAGCCAGTCTGCCAGCCATTGTTTTCGGGGTGATTTCGAGCCTGACAAAGGGCCATGACCGCCGCCAACTGAACGGCTCGTCACGGTGCCAGCATCTCCTTCTTCACCATCAGCTCACCATACTTGATAAGGAGTTCCTGAACCCGCTCAAGCGTGGCGATGTTTGTGGTCTCAATGTGTGGATGTGCTGCATGGCACCCTCAAAAGATGGCACCCTCAAAAGAAACTGAACCAGCGCGGGAAAAGTTCGCTAAATACCCACACCTCCCAGAGGTTTCAGCCTTTCTATTTTTACAGATTTTCGTTCCTCTTGCGGCATTGTTAAGAAATGTCGTACAACTCTGAGTTGCGGAGACATGGACGTCAAATCTGGACGAGCACACGGAGGGCTCGATGAGCGCAGCACTAACGCAACAATTATCAGCATCTGAAATCGCGGTAATCCTCAACGGCGAACTTGTCGGCGACTCGACCATCACTATTGACGACGTCAATTTGATAGAACGCGCGACGGCGACACATCTCGCATTCGTCGGAGATCAAAAGAATCTCAGCCGCGTGCGGAACTCGAAGACACGCCTTGTTATCGTTCCCGATTCGATCCGTAAAGAACTTGCTAAGTACAGCGACCGCACGTTCATTTTGGTTCCCGAAGCGGAAGTTGCGTTTCTTGTCATCGCGGCTGTTTTGAGACCTCTACGTTCGCGATCATCGATTGGAATTTCTGATCGTGCAGTGATTGATTCGACTGCAAACATCGGTGCGAACACGAATATTCATCCTCTGGCAGTGATCGGACGTGACGTTGTCATTGGACATAGCTGCGAGATTCAATCGGGCGTTGTGATCGGTGACGGCTGTCGCATTGGAAACAATGTCACTCTGTTTGCAAACACAGTGCTGTACCACGACATCATTGTCGAAGACCATGTCACAATTCACGCCGCATGTGTCATTGGCGCAGAAGGTTTCGGCTATCGATTCGTGAACGGTGGTCATCAGCACATTCCACATTTCGGTACGGTTCGCATTTGCAGCGATGTTGAAATTGGAGCCGCCACGACGATCGATCGGGCGAAAGTTGGCGAGACTGTGATCGGTTCCGGAACTCGCATCGACAATCAAGTCATGATCGGCCACAACTGTCAGATCGGCCGTCATAATCTTCTTGTCTCGCAGGTTGGTCTTGCTGGATCGGTATCGACCGGTGACTACGTCGTCGTTGCGGGACAGGCTGGAATCGCTGATCACGTTCATCTGGGCGACCGAGCGATTGTTGGTGCTCAGGCAGGCGTTCATCGCGACATGCCCGGCGGTCAGACTTATCTCGGAAATCCTGCTGGACCAGTCGCGGAGACATCTCGCCAATTGATCGCACTCCGACGACTGCCGGAAATTCGTGAAACTGTGAAGAAAATGAGCAAGGAACTGGAATCACTGCAGTCACGTCTTGCAAGCGAAGGTGAACAGGACGTACAGGCAGCGGCAGCATAAGTGTGGTACTCGACAACTTGACTAGTGAATAGGATGTTCAATGTCGTCTGATCATGAATCAGATTCAAATCCGGATATTTTGCCGTTTGTTCAACGCGCAAATCCAGGATCGATATTCTCAAGAGACATCGCGGATTCAATGCCACCGATGCGATTGGGACTTCTGGCTGGCGGTGGTGAATTTCCCATTCGCTTCGCTCGCGCCGCTCGCAACGCTGGGCACTATGTGTATGGACTTGGCGTAGGCGGTATGGCGTCGGAAGAACTGGCGCTCGACTGCGATGAATTTCGTTTCGCACCACTCGCGCGACTTGGCAAGGCCATTCGACTGTTCAAAAAGGCAAATGTCTCGCGGATCATCATGGCCGGCAAGATCGAAAAGACGGTCTTGTTTCATCCATTCCGCTGGATCAGATTGATGCCGGACTTGCGAACACTGCACATGTGGGTCCGCTACGCTCGTGAAAACAAAAAAGATGACACGATTCTATTGGCCGTGATACGCGAATTTGAACGCGACGGTTTTATTTTCGATTCGGCCCTCAAATACTGCCCGGAGCTGCTTGTGAAACACGGATTTCTGACACATCGACGACCTTCCGCCGCACAATGGAAAGACATTCGTTTCGGCTGGGATCTGGCTCGCGAAATGGGTCGTCTGGATATCGGACAGACCGTTGTGATCAACGATACTGCGGTCATTGCCGTCGAAGCGATTGAAGGCACAGATCGCTGCATTCGCCGCGCCGGTGAACTTTGTCGCCGTGGTGGATTTACCGTGGTGAAAGTGGCCAAGCCGCAACAGGATATGCGATTTGATGTTCCTACGATTGGCGTCGAAACCATCAAGACAATGCACGAATCCGGTGGGAAAGTCCTGGCGATCGAATCCGGCATGACGATTATCATCAGCCCTGAAGAAGTCGCGGGACTGGCTGACAAATTCGGTATTTCGATCGTCGCAGTGAACGCGAACGAGCTGGCGCTGCTGGCTGCTGCTTAGTGCGATGATCCAGATCCTTGTTCCGAGGCTGGAGCCCCGGAACGAGAATTGACAGCCTCATTCCACATCGCGTGAATTGTAAGTTGCAGGGTTGCCACGGTATTCGAACGCGAGCAAGTTGCGTCGCAGTTCGACTCGAACTCCACCGGGTAAATCCATTGATGGTGTCGGTGAAGCACCGAACAGGATCGCGGTCAGGCGACTCCAGTGGTCTCGGCTCATATTGCGGCGAGGCCAGTTTTGCTGCTGCCAAAGAAGCGTCAAAGCGTGACGAACGATTGATTCAGGATGTTGGCGCAATTGACTGACGTCCAGGCGACAATGCTCCGGTGTCTGCTCCAGAACCGCTTCAGTGAGCATGGCTTCGGCGATCATATCCAGACTCTCCAACAGCTCGTGAGTCTGTGCAGCGAGTCCGATCAGAGCTTCCGGAACCTGCGCGTTGAAGTCCTTTTGCAATTGCGGAAGCAGGGAGTGTCGGATTCGATTGCGAGTGAACCTGGTGTCAACGTTTGATGCGTCGGTCGCAAACTGAATACTATGGTGTTGCACGAATTCCTCAATTACGCTGTCGGCAATATGCAGCATAGGGCGAATAAGTTCCACTGATTCATTCAATCGCCTTCGTTCGGGAATACCTCGCAAACCACGCAGGCCAGTGCCGCGCAGAATGTTGTGCAGAACGGTTTCCGCCTGGTCAGCCGCATAATGCGCCGTCGCAATCAGAGATATTCCTTGTTCTTCGGCCGTTGATTGCAAAAACTTGTAGCGGGCCAACCGAGCGGCTTCCTCCATGCTGCCACGTGAGGCAAGTTCCAGTTGCCCTGCATCACATTCTGAAATGATGACCGGGACATTCAGCGATTTGCAAGTGACTTGAACCAATTCTGCGTCAGACTTCCCCGCGTCGCCGCGCAGGCCGTGATTCAGATGAGCGACAGTGATTGGCGACAGCCGCAATACGTCGCCAAGAGGGACGATGCCATGCAACATCGCCATGCTGTCACGGCCTCCTGAAACAGCCAGTAAGATGCCATTTCCAGGGACTGACAAGCGTTCGAGACTTCGCTGCAGTTGATTCTCAAATCGCAACAGATGGGAAGAATGCGATTTGGGCATGAAAGTCACAAACGCTCTTGAAATGCCGAAATGGCACGGTCCGATTTTCCGGGGTGCCCCGGCGGTTGATTCGTAGGGCAGCTTTGATAGCATGTGCCGGTCCCTTTGTGAAGTCCCGGTCAAAATCTGACGACTTTTCAAAGGGTGTTGACAGAATCTGGTCTTTTCGGACCTGCTGTGAACCTGATTGTTCGTTCGCTTAGTGTCGGCCTGCCGGGACTCAGCAGCCTGAATTTGACATTGGATCACTCCTGCACTCATGGGACTTACTGGACTACTTTTGCTGGCCTTTTGCCTGATCTGCTTTGTAGCGGCGACGCTGCATTGTTCTGTTCGGGTGGCTGTGCGCTGTGCAAATTCAGGTCGGCAGATCTGCTGCCCGCCGGAATTTGTGATACTGCGCTCGGTTTTTGGAGCAGTGCCATTTTCTACCGGCCCGCCGCGGTGGTTTTGGCCTGAGCGGCGCAGGATGTCCCGAATCGATCTCAACCTTTCTGTGCGGTTGCGACCATTTTTTCAGACTGCTTTACCTTGGCAACTTTTCAGGCCGCTATTTTTTGATCATCAACGGTGAATAACCGCCATTTGATGACTTGCGCACGTTACCGTCAGCTCTTCGCACCATCCCATTGCGGATGCAGGGACCGTTTGTGAATTGAGAGGGCGTGTTCATGGATAATCCAATGATTGTCGGCGCAATTGCCGCAATCGTGGGTGTTGCAATTGGCTACTTCGTTGATCGTCTGGTCAAAGCTGGTGCCTATAAAACCCGTGATGAAATAGTTCGGCAGGCGGAACGTGACGCCGAAAATGTCCGGAAGGATTCGGAGCTGAAGATTAAGGAAGACATGCTGAAGCGACGCGAAATGCTGGAATCCAAAATGGAAGAAGCACGCGGCACCCAGCGGGAACGCGAACGCGAACTTGATAAGCGTGATTCACATTTGGAAGAACAGCAAGAATCGATTCGCAAGAAAGAAAAGATGCTGCAGACCACGCAGCAAAAACTGGCCGAACGAACGAAGTCGATGGAGGCCAAGGATTCTGAACTGAATCGACTGCTGAAAGAAGAACAGGAAGTTCTCTATAAGACATGCGAGCTGACCAAAGAGCAGGCAACTGAGCAACTACTAAAGCGACTGGATCGCGAACTCACCGACCAAACCGGTGCGATGATCATGAAGCACGAAGCTGAAGTCAAGATGGATTGCGAACGGAAAGCTCGCGAAATCATCGGCATGGCCGTGCAGCGCTACGCATCCGCTCATACATCCGAATCTACGGTTTCGACAGTCGATATTCCAAGCGACGAAGTCAAGGGACGCATCATCGGGCGCGAAGGTCGCAACATTCGTGCGTTTGAAAAAGCGACGGGCGTTGACGTCATCGTCGATGATACGCCGGGCGTGGTGATTGTGTCCGCGTTTGACAGTGTTCGTCGTGAAATCGGCAAGCTATCACTGGCGAAGCTGATTCAGGATGGCCGTATTCATCCGTCACGCATCGAAGAAATCGTCGCAGAAACCACAAAGGAAATGGAAGAGCACATTCGCAAGTTGGGTATGTATGCGTGTGAAGAAGCCAGCGTGCGTGGTCTGCATCCAAAGCTCATGGACCTGATGGGACGACTTCATTTTCGCGTCAGCTACAGCCAGAACGTGCGACAGCACTCCATCGAAGTTGCTCATTTGACCGGCATGATGGCTGAACAACTTGGTCTCGACGGTACGCTGGCTCGCCGTTGCGGATTCCTGCACGACATCGGTAAAGCGGCTGACCACGAGATGGAAGGTGGGCATCCGGCGGTTGGAGCGGAATTGCTGAAACGATATGGTGAAGGTCCGGAAGTTGTTCACGCTGCAGCGGGACACCACGACGATATTCGCCCGGAATACATTTACACGGTTCTTGTCGCTGCTGCCGACGCGGTCTCCGCTGCTCGACCTGGTGCCCGGCGAGAAACGCTGGAAAAATATGTTCGCCGACTGGAAGAACTGGAGGCACTGGCGTGTGGATTTCCTGGCGTCGATCATGCTTTCGCCGTTCAGGCAGGCCGAGAAATTCGAATTATTGTGGATTCAACTCGCGTGAACGACCGCCAGGCTGCCAGAATGAGTCGAGATATTGCCGGGGCGATCGAGCAGACTTTGACCTATCCTGGTGAGATTCGAGTCACTGTGTTACGGGAGACGAGAAATACTGAATATGCCCGATAGGGCTTTCCAACATCGACTTTCGTGCTAAAAATGGAGTGCCTGCCGATTCGTTGAATCGGCAGGGCCAAATGTCAATTGTTCTGACAGAATTCCCGCAGCGTGACCAATAAAAAATCATCTTCCAGCAAATCTTCCGACGCTGTTACGGCCAACGCAGCTTTCACAACTGCGGTTGATAGTGATGCACTCAGGGATCTGCTCGGCTACCTGAATTTTTCTCAGGGCGCTGCCAGTGCCAGATTTCGCGGGACACTCAACGAGCTCTTCCGAGATCCGCTACGCGCAAAGTCCCCGGTCGCTCTGCGGGATTTTCTGCTGGCAGAGCTGCTTCGTCTTTCCAAATCCGGCGACGCTGCTTGCGCTGATCCCACTCAAGCCGAAACCATCATTCGCTTGACGATCGATGAGCTGCTGCCAGCCTATCACAAACATCATGCGGACTTGCTGGGCCATCTGACGGAGGCCGACCACTACGCACCGTTTTTGCTGTCTGGAATGTTCGAAGCTATGCTGGCGGCGGGTGCTGATACAGGAAGCGGCCATGGCAACTCAGTTCAGATGATTGATTCTGCGTTAAAGCAACTGAATCACTTCGTCGGATATCGACCCGTGGCTGTACTGGAAAACGGGCGTCGTTCAGAAGTCTATGCCAGTGAGCGATTCTGTCCACAGCCCTTGTACTATGCCGATGCGGGTGCAGCAGTCGGTCCCTACGAACAACTGATTTCCGCCACCATCGCGTTCATGCGGGACTTGCCTGATGAGCTTGTCAGCTCATCGCATTTTTCGATCGATCGCATGACGGAACTGAGTCTGGACATGCGATCGCACGATCATCTGCATCCGGTCAACAAGCGTACAAACTATGTCTTTGGCGAATGGGATCCGGACGAAATCGATACAAAGGGATTTTATCGTCGATTCATCGTGCGCAGGCTGATCATCGATTCGCTGATCGACTGGATTCATCAGGACAGCGAGACCGCCGATCCGGAGCGATTATTTGATGCATCGGCAGTCCTGGCAGGCACGATCCTGATGGCATCAGCGATCAGCGGCTCCGGTCCGCAGACTTACGATTCCAGTGTTTCACTCACATCGCTGCTTCCGATCGTCGCACGTCAGCGTGACAACTTCTATCAGCGTCTGCTTGATACCGCAAAAGGTGAACGGGCAAAGCGACTGAAAAAACTTGCCAACGAGTCACGCCAGCCATTTGGCCATGTGCGACATGAACTGAACATGTATCTTTCGAAGTATGGTGCCGACCAGGTTCAGCATCGTCACCTGTCGTGGATGTTCGCACGGATGGGTTTTGAAGAAGCCAGTTGCGAAGAAGCCTCCGTTATCCCATGCCTGAGCGCTCGGTTTGAATCTGAGATTCAGTCAAGACTGGTGATGGTGCCTCGTCTTGTCCGCAGCGGCGAACTGGACACCGCGCGGCATTTACTAACAGAAGTCGTTGATTTGCTGCATCGAGGTATCCAGTGTGGCGGTCTTGTTGATCCATGGAATATCCTTGGTTTTCAGGGACTGTTTCCGCTGTTCTTCACCCGTGAAGATTCCATTCCTGACTCACGCGTAGAAGTTTTGCTGGACATCATGGGGCAAATTTTCGATGCCTGCACTCTGGCCATGAGCGAAGCGGCAGCGGCAGGCCGAAAGGATTTGCACGACTCGGTGCTGAAAGACTTTAGAGATCTGGCTGAAGAATGGGATCGTTACGCCACGACCACAGTGAACGATCTGACGCACGTCGAAGGCATGAAATCTGTCGAAGCCGCAACGCAGGTGGCACGCGTCCTCGCGGAATGGCGAACGGCTGGCGAATCAGCGGGTGACATCTCCTTCTGGCGTCAGCACGTCGAAGATTTCGATGCGACAAGCAGTTTCGCTCAGGTCGTCACTGCGTTGCTGGATCGCAAGGACCATGTCGCCGCAATGGGTTTGCTGATGCAGTGGCTCAGCCGATCAGAAACCGTGCCTCTTGAGAATGGCCCGCATTCAATTCATCGCTTACTGCATCGCTTGCTGCAGTGCATTTGTGATCAACCCGAACCCGACAAACGCTGGAACAATCTGCGGCGGCTGTTTGCGTTTATGGAAGCCAATGCCGGAATATCCTGGGAAATTCCAAGTCTGGGCGAGTTCGCTGAACTCCACAAAAAGGGACTCAAAGGCGGCAAAGAAAAACGTGATGATCTGGACCTGGAACACCTATTCGACGCCGAAGAATCCGAAGACAATCTGTTTGATGCCGCCTGGGAAGATGTGACGTTTAAGGATTCCACGGACGACGGCAATGCATCAGACACCATGGACAGCAGTGCAGGCCCAGGGACAACAGAATTTGAAATGCTCTACCGTCAGATTGAGCCGCGTCTGAAGTTCCTGCACACCGTCGGATCACTCTGGGGCATCGCAGCCGTTTGGGTATCACGCTCCGCTGCCACGTCGGCGGCGACGTCTGCCAACTCACCGCCGGAATCTGCTGTGTCTGCGGCCGCCGAAGCTCAAAAAGAACATTTGCGCGAATGGCTGGCATCGATTCGCAGTCGCCTGACTGGCCTCAGTGAACTGGTTCGGGAAGTTCGTGACTACGAAATTTCCGTCCATGGATCTGGTCTGGAAGGAAATATCGAATACGACATTCAGATGCAGTGTCGCCTGCTGCTCATGCAAAACGCACTTTCAACAACAGTTGAATTTCTGATGGCCGAACGCCTGATCGGTGCTGTGATTGCCGAAGAACCGGATGGCGGTAACGATAAAGATTCATCGCTTGATCGCCAATTATCACGCATGTTTACCGCCGTGTTCGCTCAGGATGTTGCAGCCGCGAAGAAATGTTTTCCGGCACTGTGTAAAGAACTGAAACGGCGACCACTGCTCTACGTACCATTCGAAAACGGCGGTCAGCCAGCGGCCATTCTGAAAGCCAGAATGCTGCAGTCTGTCATTCGAGTCCTGCTCAGTCAGTTGCCACGGCTGGGCATGCTGGAAGAAACATTTGAACTGCTGCAAACCTCGCTGCAGATGGAACGCACACTGCGTCCGTCGGGACAGGCGGTGACCGAATTCGATCGCTTGTTCCGGATTGGGCTCAGTAGCTCGGTGGAGTGCATTTTGAATTCCGCCAGTCGCTGGAAATCCGAAGGCGTGCGTCGTGTCCAGTCGTTGCTGAAGCGAATTCAAAAACTGCTCGATTCCTATTCTGATTTGTGGACACGGCACAGCGGCTCTATGCGATTGTCGATTGTCGAAGATCTGCACGATGACGAATTCGCAAATGAAGTGAAGGAGTTCATCGAAAAGTACGGCGAAGATTTATTCCACACTCGGATGCTGACACTTGGCAATGCTCGCGCAATTCTGCATCACGGTGCAGAAACGATGTTCGACGAATTGCAGGAAACGGTCGCTCTGACACAAACTGTCAAGCTGCTCGAAGATTTTGAATCCGGTGAGATCGATCGCGAAGACGCAGCGGAACTTGCAGAATTTGTCTACGAATGTGTTGTGGATAACTTCGACCGCTTTCTGGAATACAACACCACAACGACGCACTCTGACTACGGCAATCGACTGTATTGCCTGCTTGACTTTCTGCGGCTTGAGGCACTCTACGATCGATTTGAATGGAACACGATTCCGTGGCAGGTCGCTCACGAATCAATGGTCCGCAGCGGTGATCTGGAACTTGCAGCCGGTGTGGAAGAATTCGTAAACGACGAATCCCGAAGCATCGCGAATTCGTTCGTAGAAGAACTTGAACAGTTGGAAACCGAATACGGCGTTCGTTTGCCAGCACTCCACGATCATGTTGGCGAACGCATCATCGGTGCGCTGGCACAAAACCGCATGGCCGCGCTGGTGTCACGTTCATGTCCGGGAACTCCGGGATTCAGTCAAGCGGAAGTGGAAGCGAATTTTGCATCTCTGCGAACTGAAATCGCCGACTTCATGGGCAAGCGCATTGGGTCCGGAATTGAACCACCGGAATGGATGCAGCGACTCGCGGGCGAACTGGATCGAGTCCAGGACGGTCGTCCCGGGGCTCTCTCCGATTCTCTGATGGACGGTGACTTCCAGAAATTGACTCAGCGTGCCATTGACCAGCAACTTTCCGGCATCACAAAACTCAACGATGCCGCAGGTTCGGGGATGTGACTGCCCAAACCGGCTCGGCATAGCGAAAGCTCTTACGCTGAATTCCTTTCGAGGTATTCGATCACGTCGGTTTTTTTGTTTAGGGCAACGTGAACCCGTGCGATTCTCCGCAGCAGTAAGCACCTATGCACAAAGAAATTGGCAAAACCTCGTTTCACCGTCTGCCGCAGGAGTACGTTTTTGCGCCCTTGCGTACGCCTGTCGGCTAACGGTTCAACACTTAAACTTATGTGCCGGTGCTTAGAAGGCGGAAAGACCACGTTGGTAATGCTTAAACCGACCACTTTGCTGGCAATGTTCGATTTGCCGAAACTGAAAGATGTAGCGCAGGAAGTGGCAGAGACGTGGGGCCAGATTAGGAAGGAGACAGCCAATTGAAGACCGCGATTGAACAGCCTCGCAGCGACGGGGCAGAGAACACAAGTCCGACAACGCCGCCTGCGAAAGAGTTGGCCCCGAACAAGCCCAGCAACTGGTGGGGCCGCAAGTCGCTGTTCATCGCGGCATTTGCCATACTCGCAATTGTCTTGCATCTGGTGCTGCGATTTGGCGTCAAGACCACTGCAGGGATTAGCGATGTTCCACTGTTGGCGGCGTTGGTCATCGGCGGCTTGCCGATGCTTTATGACTTACTGCGAAAGCTCCTGAAGCGGGAATTTGGCTCGGATCTGTTGGGCGGTATCTCAATCATCACGTCGGTGCTGCTGGGCGAATACCTCGCCGGCTCGATTATTGTTTTGATGCTCTCCGGCGGCGAAGCACTGGAGTCGTATGCACTTCGTAGTGCGTCTTCAGTGCTGGCAGCGCTGGCCAAGCGCATGCCGTCGGTCGCTCATAGAAAACGCGGCTCCGAGATCCTGGATGTCGATTTGCACGATGTGGCCATCGACGACACGCTGGTCATCTTCCCGCACGACGTCTGCCCGGTGGACGGAGTCGTGATCGAAGGCCGCGGGGTGATGGATGAATCCTATCTGACTGGCGAGCCGTTTCAGATCACCAAGACATCGGGCTCCAAAGTGATCTCGGGGGCGATCAACGGCGAGACAGCGTTGACCATTCGCGCAACGCAGCTCGCCGCTGATTCACGTTATGCCAAGATCATGGAGGTCATGCGCGAATCCGAAACGAAACGCCCGAAACTGCAGCGGCTGGGCGATCGACTGGGCGCGATCTATACGCCGGTCGCGTTGGCGATCGCTGCTATTGCCTGGGCGATCAGTGGCGAAGCGACTCGGTTTCTGTCTGTCTTAGTGATCGCGACGCCCTGTCCGCTATTGATCGGGATTCCGATAGCAATCATTGGTTCCATCTCGCTGTGTGCTCGACGCGCGATCATCGTCAAAAGTCCCATCGTGCTGGAGCAGATCGCGACCTGTCGCACTGCGATTTTCGACAAGACCGGGACGCTGACGTATGGCGAGCCGACGCTGACAGATCAACTGGTTGCTCCGGGTTTTGACCAGAAAGAAGTGTTGACGCTTGTCGCTGGACTGGAGCGTTATTCCAAACATCCGCTGGCAAGCGCGATTCTGGCTGCGGCGAGTCAAGCGGGAATAGTGCTGCCCGAAGCGACCGAAGTAGGCGAGCAGCCGGGCAAAGGATTAGTGGGAACCGTTTCCGGTCATTCGCTGCAAGTCACCAGTCGAAACAAGCTCGCTGAGCAAAAGATCCCTGGCGCTAATCAGATTCCGCCTGTCGCCGGAGGTCTGGAGTGCGTGATTGTCATCGACAATCGTTATGCCGCCACATTGCGATTCCGCGATGCGCCGCGTTCGGATAGCCGTTCTTTTATCAAGCATCTCGGCCCGCGTCATCAATTTAATCGCGTGATGATTGTGTCGGGCGATCGTGAATCGGAGGTCCGCTACCTTGCTGATCAGGTCGGAATCACCGAGATTTTCGCGGAGCAAAGTCCGGAACAAAAATTAGCCATCGTTCGCAAAGAAACCGCAAAGGCGAAGACACTTTACGTGGGAGACGGCATCAACGATGCCCCCGCCATGATGGCTGCGACGGTGGGCATGGCGATCGGGCAAAACAGCGATGTGACTGCGGAAGCCGCTGGCGTTGTCATCATGGATAACTCGCTCACTAAAGTCGATGAGTTCATGCACATCAGCCGCCGGATGCGAACGATCGCATTGCAAAGCGCTTTCGGCGGCATGGCATTGAGTCTGATTGGTATGGGTTTCGCTTCGACTGGATATTTAAGTCCGGTCGCCGGTGCTGTCCTGCAGGAAGTCATTGATGTCGCTGCAATACTGAACGCCTTACGAGCCGCATTTCCGCCGAGGGTGATTCACGATCTTTAGTGGTCCAGGAACTAATTTGATGTCGGTATTCATAATTATCATCTGGCAGAAGCTCACTGCAAGGAAATGAACCGCCCGGTGCGGACCCGCTCGCCGGGTGGTGTGGAAGGGGCCTCGGAGCAATCCGGGTCCCTATCCCGATCCTTGTTATTTGCCTTCTTTGGTGGCGGTGCTTGTCAGGCTCTCAATTTTGTTTTCGATTGCCAGCGGAGTACTGTCGATAACTGTAACGCCATCTGGTGAGTCATCGAAGAAATCAAATGCCTCCACGTCGTTCGTTTTGACCAATAAGAGACCGGCATCTTTCATCCTTGCAGCTTTGCACAGAAATGCGGCACATTCATCGATCGTCTCATTTGGCCGCTGAATCCGAACTAAGACCGGCCTGCCGTTGAATTCAACTTTCAGAATGGCGTCAATGCCACGGTTCCTTTGCAATGGAATATGCGGGACTGCATGAAGGTATCTAAGCAATGTGTCATCTGAATTTCGATATGAATCCCGACCGTTATCCAAAAGCATAGACTCTGACCGCATCGGGTCATTCAGGCGATCCGTTGCCAATTGAATCGCATCGTACGACACACCAATCCCAAAGTATCGGCGATTGGCTGGATGAGCAGCGACCAAAGTGGTGCCGCTGCCGCAAAAAGCGTCGAGCACAACATCCTGTGGGTTAGATGCTATTTCAATGATTCGATCAAGAAGGAAAATAGGCTTTTGCGTTGGGTATCCAACCCGCTCCTTTGCCTTTGGGTTTAGATACGGAATATCCCAAACATCGCCAAGTGGCACTCCTTGCTTTGCTCCGTTTGCGATCGGAAGTCCGTTTTCGTCCCGTCGATACACTGATTTACCGTCGGAATCACGTTCTCGTTGCTGAAGAATCTGATCGACATTAGTCGATGGTGAATAGTCGGTATACTGAGTGTTGAAGGTGAACGCTTCAGATTTTGTACAGAAACCGCCCTTTGTTCTGGTAGACATCAATGAGGTGCCCTTCGTCGTCAAATATTCGACGCGCCGCTGATATCACGGTATCAACCTGTCTGAGAGGTGTCAATTTGAACAAACTCGGAACGGGCTGCGAGGTGTAGGATGTCTCTGAGTGAAATGACACGATTGGCGAACCACAGTGGTCTGGCACAGAATGACGCTCAGTAGCGGCCGAAGTGGATGGAAGCCTAAGCCCGCTCCGTTCATCAAGTCGATGCTTCGCGAATCGACATTTCGCGGAAAAGTTTGATCTCACGACTTGGCCGGATGCGTGAATCCGGAAAGTCTGCATGGGTTAAGTTGCAGGTCGTTCGAGCTATCGAGTTCTGTCAAAATCTGTTCGGCAGAGTTCGGTTCCAAACCTCAGTGATGTCCGGTTGACACTGGAGAATCTTGCGAGAACAGAGCGAGCCGAAAAACGAAGCTCTGATGTGACATCTAACTTGAACGAACACGATCACACCAATCGTCAACCAATGAAATTGCTCCCAAAAATCATTCACGTTTTTGCCGCTGGCATTGGTCGATGTCACGCAGGTCGGCACCCGACCACGGTGTGTAGTATCTCCGTCGCATAACAGTATCATAGGAGATGTTTCCTTGTCGAAGGATAGTTGCCGACAGCGTGAAAGGATCAAACGGAAATGACAACTGCGACTGCGGTGATCGCTGCCGCTGCGATACCGGATGACGGATTGAGCTTTTTTTTCTCTGGTGAGTCTTCTGATCTCGCTCGCTGCCGTCTCAAGTTACATCAACTGAGCACCGATGCACAAGTTGTTGAGCAAAATTCGTTTAACGGCGAGCCGAAGGCGTAGGGGAATTAACAGGACACTGGCGTTGCCGTTCCCGAGGGGGCGGAAGATTGAGGTGTGAAATGACTGAATACCGAAGTGAGTCGGACACGATGGGTGAAGTTCGCATCCCCTTCAATGTTCACTATGGCGCACAGACACAACGAGCGGCTGACAACTTTCAGATTTCCGGCATTCGATTCCCACGAAGGTTTATCAAAATGCTGGGCCTTGTGAAGGCCGCTGCTGCTGAGGTCAATCAGGAACTCGGGCTCGTCAGCAACGATTTCGCCGATGCAATTATCACAGCCGCCCGCGAAGTCGCTGACGGTCAATGGGATCAGGAATTCATACTCGACATTTTTCAGACGGGCTCCGGCACTTCGACCAACATGAATGCCAACGAGGTGATTGCCAGCCGCGCAAACGAGCTGATGGGCGGCACGAAAGGCGACGTCAGGCCCATCCGACCGATCGAACATGTCAACCGATGTCAGTCGTCCAATGATGTGATTCCGACAGTGATCCACCTTTCGGCGCTCGAAGGTATCGATCACGATCTGACGCCGGCAATTGAGCAACTTGCTGCCGGACTGGAGGCCAAGGCCAAAGAGTTCAGTGACGTACTCAAAGTCGGCCGGACCCATTTGCAGGACGCTGTTCCGATTCTGCTTGGTCAGGAGTTTGGTGGGTGGGCCTCTCAGTTGCGGCACGGCATCACGAGAATCCGTGCGGCTCGTGTCCAACTTCTGGAGCTTCCGCTGGGTGGGACCGCGATTGGAACAGGCCTGAACGCGCATCCTGAATTTGGTGAACGGATTTGTAGACTTCTGGCAAAGTCGGCAGTGCCAGGCGTGCGGATGGCAGACAATCTTTTTGAATCGATCAGCTCGCGCGACGCCGTGGTTCAAGCTTCAGCAACTCTAAAGACACTGGCCGTAAGCCTGATCAAAATTGCGGGCGACATTCGATTGCTTTCGTGCGGGCCTCGAACGGGCATCGCCGAGATCTCCATCCCTGAATTGCAGCCGGGCAGCTCTATCATGCCCGGCAAGGTTAACCCGGTCATGCCCGAAATGATGATCCAGGTGTGCGCTCAAGTGATCGGGAATGATGCCGTTGTGACTCTGGGTGGCTTGATGGGACAACTGGATCTCAACGCAATGATGCCGCTCATGGCGCACAATCTGCTGCAGTCAATTTCAATCCTCGCGGCTGCCTGCCGGGTTTTTGACGAGAAATGTGTTTCGCATGGACCAGTGATGTCCGCAAACCCGGACAATGCTCGCGGGATTGAAGCCAACCGGGAGCGGTGTCGGCTTCTCGTCGAGTCCAGCCTGATGTCAGTCACGGCTCTCGTGCCGAAACTTGGCTATCAGACTGCCGCAAAGATTGCTTCTGAATCCCTTCGATCAGGCAGGACGATCAGGGAAGTTGTGCTTGCGGACAATCTTATCTCAGCGACTGAACTTGATGCACTCCTTGATTTGACGAGCATGACTGGTCCGTCAGCGGGTGACCGGGGATCTGCCGCGACTGATGAATCGTCCGGCGCCGCCGCTACGCCAATGGCGATATCTGCCAGTGCCCTTGATCGCTGGCGTGACGATGGTGGTCACCAACTCATCTGAACCTCGACGCGGGCTTAGCCCGCAACCGAATAGTACTGTTCACGCTCCGCCGTGAGGTTGGTGGCAGTGCATGGAATCGCCGTGGCAAACACAATCAGGGGACTGACGTCCTCCGCTAGCCGGAAATGGTCAGGTGCCAAAATGGTCAGGTTCCATGCACCTCGACACACTTGCAGCAACGCCGATAAAGAGTACGCGAAGTACGTGAGCACAGTTCTCCGTCGCTTCATCAACGTACTCTGATGTCATTGCAAGGCCGAGTTATCGGCCGTGTGAGTTGCGCAACATCCGGGATGAGCGAGACGTAGCGAAATAGACAATTGGGCGCAGCTTAAGAACCGCCGTCGGCATCACGGATGTTGTGTTCTGCGGTGGTTCGTACGGATTCGACATTGTACCGATTTCGAGCAGAACGTTGGAATTTACGAGATGGCGGCAGTTGATCATCCACTTCGAGAAGCACGGCCACCGCCACTCTCGTGCAATTCTCTGGTAGGCAGTCGGGATCGACTGGGACAGTGTAAAACTGAGCATTTCCAAAAATCGTGTTTGATATAGAATACCGATATGGAAATCAAAGGAAAGTGGGGGGAGACTGTTGGCGAATCATCCAAACAAGTACATCCGCGAAGCGGTCGAATACGCTGAGAGTCACGGTTGGCGCGTCGTGAAGGCGGGAGCGAGAGCACACATTTGGGGGTCGTATCTATTGCCCGCTGACAAACCGAGAGGGATGCGCGAAAGCAGTGTTTTCGACCCCGCGAAGTTCGGAAGATCATGCGAAAGACTGGCGACGTGCAGTCGATCGATGCCCACACAGTTCGTTATCGCGGAAAGGTGAATAGAATGTACAAATATGAGTTCAGCTTGATCTTGAAGGGTTCAATCGAACTAACAGAGGAGATCGCGGACAAATTGTTTGAATGCGGATGTGATGATGGAACACCCGGAACGTGTAACGAGGTGTTCTCGGTGGACTTCAATCGTGAGGCAACGTCGTTAGAAGCGGCAATCAATTCCGCAATCAAGAATGTCGAAGCAACAGGTTGCAATGTAGAGCGAGTAGAGATCCAAGCTGAGTCATTACAGCATTCAGCTTAGATGTTTTCATTTGGTTCGCGAGCCATCGGCGTGCGTGATGTAACTCACCGCGTTGGCGACGGTATCAATGTCGGTGGATCTCAGCGAACGAGGCCTATCCCCGTAACATCCTCGAACAGAGCATATGGACCGTTCGAAAAAAAATGTCCCATCGCGTTTCTCGAATACCCAATGTTTTTCAATACCGATTCACATTGTGAATGGGACAATTTTTATGGGATGGGCCATAGCAACTCGAACGGGCTTCTTGAACAAATGCCTTGAGCTTCGGCTCGGCTGGCTCGTACCGCGACAAGCCCACTCCGCTCAACCCTGAAAGCTACTCCGCGCCATTCGTACGCACTCGCGAAGTCAAAGCCTTATCAGTTCTGCCGTTGCACCTTGGGATCAACGTGCAATTGCAGTGGCGTTGAGGGGCGGATAGATGTATGCACTGACAACCACCCTGAGTGAATGTCTGTCACGTCCAGTGGGACGGTGGTAAAGCAAAGGGCAAAGCTCATTTCCTAAATCAATGAGCTGCGTTCCTTTATCAATCCCTTGATCCGTAAAACTGAGCAATGGCAATCGGCTAAAAAAAACGAATCGTCATTGCCTTGCGATCGTAGATCGGAACTAATTGTTCTGTTCTGCGAACTCTACGTAACAGTGGGGAGCGACGAAAGGGGACGCAGCCAATACTGTTCGGCACG
>Ga0335398_10003022_pt1 | contig 25311 bp, 27 predicted proteins | sample BON03_FD_205742 | JGI IMG/M metagenome (GOLD analysis project Ga0335398, IMG submission 205742) | Freshwater microbial communities from Lake Bonney liftoff mats and glacier meltwater in Antarctica - BON-03 (spades assembly) (version 2) | ecosystem: Environmental > Aquatic > Freshwater > Ice >... | reverse complement strand
TTTCGGTGTCGGCGCCGGTGAGGACTTCGATGACGTGATTCATGCCAACGCCAAAACGTCCGGCCTGACGGATCCGAAAGACGCAGGAGAGGAATTTCTGGGCGTGGGTGGTGCCGTCATAGGTAGCGCGGGGTTCGAGGCAATTGTCGCAGGAGGCGCAGTTTTCTTCGGTCACCACTTCGGCGAAGTAGGTCAGGAGTTCCCGCCGGCGGCAGGTGGCACATTCGGCGTAGTGAACCATTTGGCGAAGTTGGGCCCGGGCGGCCTGTTGTTCCCGCGAATTGGTCATTTCCTCGATGAAATGGGTTTGTTTGGCCGCATCGCCGGCGCTGAAGAGGAGGAGACAGTCGGAGGGCAGGCCGTCGCGGCCGGCCCGGCCGGTTTCCTGGTAGTAGCCTTCGATGTTTTTGGGCAGATCGTGATGGATGACCCAGCGGACATTGGGTTTATTGATGCCCATGCCAAAGGCGATGGTGGCGCAAATGATGCGGGTGTCGTCGCGGAGGAAGCTTTCCTGATTGGAGGCTCGGTCAGAAGGACTAAGTCCGGCGTGGTAGGGGAGGGCGGAGAACCCCCGGTCGGCCAGGGACTGGGCTACGCGGTCCACCGTGGCCCGGGTCGCGCAATAGACGATGCCGCTGTCGTCCCGGCGTTTTTGGACAAACTCGAGGATTTGTTTAATCGGCTGATTCTTGGGGGTGACGCGATAGGAGAGGTTGGGCCGGTTGAAGCTGGCGACAAAAAGTGCCGGATCCTTGAGGCGGAGGTGTTTGACGATATCCTCGCGCACACGTTCGGTCGCGGTGGCGGTGAGGGCCATGACCGGAATGCCGGGCAGGAGGTCGCGGAGGGTGGCAATTTGGCGATATTCGGGGCGGAAGTCGTGTCCCCATTCGGAGATGCAATGGGCTTCGTCGATGGCGAGGGCGTTGACATTCCAGGAGCGGAGGTTTTCCTGCCAGTTGTCGAGCATGAGGCGCTCGGGGGCCGCATAGAGAAGATCGTATTCTCCGTTGTGCAGTCCGCGCAGACGGGCCTTGGTCTCGCTCACGCCGAGAGAAGAGTTGAGAAAAGTCGCGGCGACCCCGGCCGCCTGCAATTGATCGACTTGGTCCTTCATCAGAGCGATGAGGGGGGAAACGACCACGGTCAAACCATCCCGGTGGAGGGCCGGGAGTTGGAAGCAGAGCGATTTGCCGCCGCCGGTGGGGAGGAGGGCAAAGACGTCCTTCCCCGCGAGGGTGGCTTCGATGATCTCGCGTTGGAGGGGGCGAAATTCCGAATACCCGAAGGTTTTTTTCAGTGTGGGTAGAAGATCCGGCATGTCCGGGATCATTTCGCACCCGACTCAGAAAAACGAGTCAGATTTCTGGCGGGTCGGCTCAAAAACCCCGCGCGGCTGGAGGGTGCTTGTTCTGCTAATCCAATCCAATGCTTCTTTGGGCTCCACTTTCCCCACAATTTGCACACCGGAAGAACTTCTACCACCGTCATGATGACATCCCCACCGCCCTCCGCGACCTCGGCCAATTCTCTTAATCATGCCGAGCGACATCAGCCCAGTGGGTGCTTCCAGCGCAGTCCCGGGAATCGTGCGAACCCACGATCCAGAGTGATCCATTCACAGCCGGTCTCTAGGGCCAACGCGGCGTGATAGGCATCGGGAATGAGGTTTCCTTTGGCTTCCGCCTTCGCGCAAAGGTCCGTAAAGAGAGCCCAATGCGCGGTGCCGGGTGCAAGGATGTGGACCTGTTCCCGACTGCGGAAATCCTCGGCAAATTCCAGGGCCATTTTCAGCGGAGTGGGATTCTTGAAGACCTTGGGATGCGTCACCACGCGAAGAAATCCGCTCAGCGCGAGTTCCGATACGGCAACTCCAGCGGGCTGCACAAGCTCTCGCTTCAGCCATAGAGTGTATTCCTCGTGACGGTCAGCGTCTTCCCGATGGACATGCACCAGGACATTGACATCAAGCAGGATCATCGGCTTTCCATGCTGTCGAGCAAGGCCGCATGGGATGAAAGATCGATTCCCGGTTGACTTCCTCCGTCACCGAAAGTCTTGAACTTCCTGGGCTCCTCCTTGCAGTCCGTGGGCTTGTTCCTGGCAAATAGCGTTATCTTGAGAGCGTCCTCGATGACCTCTCCAAGAGACATTCGGTGCTTGACCGAGTACTGCCGTGCTCTCCTCAAAACAGCCTCTGAGAGGGAAATGGTGGTTCTCATGCATCACAGCATCGCCTATGTGCATCATGATGTCAATCGACCGGGATTCCTGCTTTTCGCCTCAGATCAACTCACTCAAGCGGGTGGCTTCGGGTTTCAGGGCCATAAGGTCGGTGATCGTGACGGGTTGACCGGAAATGAGGGATTGGTTGGCGGCGGCACCAATGAGGAGGGAGGCGGCCCCTTGTTCGTGTCCGGCGCTCCGCCTTAGGGGGTCTGCTGGCGGGTGAGCGGAAAACATTTGTTCCTGCAGGAGGGGGTCACCGCCTCCGTGCCCGCCTTCGGCTTTGGGAATCACGATGTCTTCCGGCTCCGAAAAATGCTTTTGGACCCGGAGGGTTTCTCCGGCGTCCTTGTCGGAGGTTTTGATTTCGGCATCGCCGGTGAGGATGTGGGAGGCGTGCCGGACATCGTATTCGATTCGGCCCCGATCTCCGGAAATGCAAGCCCGGAAGCCCTCGCGCGGACAATAGGCATTGAGGGAATAATTGACCATGGCGCCGGTGCGATATTTGATCAAGAGGCTCATCGAGTCCTCAATGTTAATGCCGTCCCGGAAGACATTTTGATCGCGAATGTATCCGGTCTCTGCCTCGGCTTTGAGGTAAAGTTCTTCGGTCGAGGTCTCGTCACGGAGAGACAGCCGAAAGGGATCGCCTTCCGCCTCGGGCGTGTCGGTGTAGCGGTCGTAGCGGGTGAATTTCCCGTCGCCCCGGGCCATGGCATTTTTTTTTCCATAAAAAACCAAGTCTCCCATGGCGTGGACGCGTGCGGGAATGGCATCCAACCACCAGTTGATGATATCGAAATGGTGGGTGGATTTGTGGATGAGGAGCCCCCCGGAACATTCTTTTTGGCTGTGCCAGCGGCGGAAATAGTCGGCTCCGTGGCTGGTGTTGAGCAAATACTCGAAGGCGATGTGTTTGATGGTGCCGATTTCGCCTTGAGCGATGAGCTGCCGGACCAGGCTGATGCCCGGCGTCCACCGCATGTTGAAGGTGGTGCGGATGCTACGGCCGGAGCGTTTGACCGCTTCGAAAATTTGTCCGCATTTGTCCGCATCGGTGGTGAGGGGTTTTTCTGAAATGACATCGGCTCCGAAATCAAGGGCCCGAACGACAAACTCATGATGGAGGTAGTCGGGCGTACACACGATGACAACGTCCGGCTTTTTCTCGGTCATCATCTGGTCGAAATCGGCGTAATCGGGAATCGGCGGGATGCCGTAGGCTTCGCTCAAACGCTTTTGATGATACTGACGGCGGACTGCGCTGGGGTCACAGAGCCCAACCACCTCGGCATCGGCGTGGAAACGATTGACAATGGGGTCGATGAACATGGGGATGCGTCCCCCGGTACCGACGGCAGCGTAAGTGGTTTTTTTCATGAAGAGTGGTTCAATTGAGGAAAGATTTCCTGGCTGATGGCCGACCATATGATCGTTATGGGGTGGAAATACGCATCGCAAGCGAAAAGTTCCCGGACCGAAAAGTGCCAAAGGAGTTGCCCCGTGCCAAAGGTGCAGGATTCCAGCCCAGCCCTAAGGACCGGGCATGAGCGTAATGCCGCAAGGCGTGTTCGTGAACGTTGACTTTCGCTTAAGTAAGACGTATTCTTACCACAAATGACCACAACCATTTCTTCGAAGGGCCAGATCGTTCTGCCAGCGGAAATTCGCCGGAGAGATCGCATCGAGTCGGGGCAGAAGTTTGAGATCGAACGGATTGACGAGGGGGAATATCGGCTCGTTCGCAAACTCGCCGGTTCGGAGTGCGGGCTGGTGGACCTGCTGCTTTCCTGTCCGGAGAAGGGCTGGTTTATCCCGGTGGCGTCGGAATCCACCGACAGCTTATGAAATACTTGGTCGATGCCAATGTGCTGAGCGAAACGACCAAGCCGCAGCCCAACGCGAAAGTCGTCTCCTGGCTGCGGACCTGCGAGATGGAGATCGCGGTGGATGCCCACATTCTCGGCGAGATTCATTTCGGCATTCTGCTTTTGTCCACCGGTCGGCGCAGGCAACGGCTGGAAGACTGGTTTGGTCAGGTGGGGCTTCATATTTCCTGCCTTCTGTGGGATGCCGCCGTCGGAATACGTTGGGCGCGCCTCCTGGCGGATCTGCGCCGGGCAGGAAACGCCATGCCGGTCAAGGACAGTCTGATCGCCGCGACTGCGCTTCATCACGGGTTGACCATGGTCACCCGGAATGTTCGGGATTTTCGAAATGCGGGCCTCACGGTTCTGGATCCTTTTGATTGAGGTTGGCCGGGGCGGCGGTGTGGAATCAGAATATTGACGCGGGACCAGACGCCATCCAGGGCAACGACAGAGCGTTGCCCTCCCATTCAAGGAGCCGCGCTGCGGCTTGGGCAACTTTCGGGTTGGATTTCCATCGGAAAACATTGACTTGCCTCGTCGCCCGCACTCGGCATTCTCTAACCGAATTCTTCCTCTCACCCATGTCTGTTTCTATTGATCTTACCCATAAGTTTGTCCTCATTACCGGAGGCTCCCAGGGAATCGGAGCCGCCATGGCCCGCCGATTTCACCAAGCCGGCGCCACCGTTTTGATTAATCATCCCGGCCTCGGTTCCACCGAATCCGACGCGCAAAAATTAGCCGAAGAACTGGGCCAACGGGCTGAGGTCCTCGCGGCGGACATTAGCAAGCCAGCCGAAGTGGAGGCCATGATGGAAGAGATTCGCCAGCGCCATGGCGGCTTTGACTATTTGATTAACAACGCGGCCATCCTCCGGGATCGCACCATTGCCAAGCTCGCTCTGGAGGAATGGCAAAGTGTTATCGATGTGAATTTATCCGGCGTCTTCTATTGCTGCAAATTCGCTTTGCCGGTGATGCGGGATGGGGGAGCCATCGTCAGTATGGGAAGCATTGCGGGGATTCAGGGATTTTTTGGGCAGTCGAATTATGCGGCGGCCAAATCCGGCGTGATGGCGATGATGCGGGTTTTAAGTAAAGAAGGGGCCCGCCGCGGGATTCGGGCAAACTCGATTGCTCCGGGGGTGATCGCGACGGCCATGGCGGAGACGATTCCGGAGGAAGTGCGCGCGGAGATGTTGAAAAATGTGCCCCTCAATCGATTTGGCCTTCCGGCGGAGATTGCTGATGCGGCTTTATTTTTGTGTTCGCCCTTGGCGTCTTACATCACCGGCCAGACCCTGGAGGTCAACGGAGGCTGGCGGGGATGAGGGGCGCGGCTAAGGTTTTGTCCGCCGCCGAAGCGGTGGCTTTGATTCCGGATGGGGCCACCGTCGCGGTGGGCGGATTTATCGGGTCTTTGCATCCGGAAAAATTGACCGCCGCCTTGGAGGAACGGTTTCTAGCCACCGGCGGGCCCACGGATTTGACCTTGATTTATGCGGCTGGTCAGGGAGATCGTGACGCCCGAGGGCTCAACCACCTGGCCCACGAGGGCATGGTCAAGCGGGTGGTGGGCGGGCATTGGAACCTGGCTCCCCGCTTGGGAAAACTCGCTTTGGAAAACCGGGTGGAGGCATATAATTTCCCCCAGGGTGTCCTCTGCACTTTAATGCGGGAGATTGCCGCCAAGCGGCCGGGGGTTTTCACCCGGATCGGGATGAATACATTCATCGATCCCTTGCACGGAGGGGGGAAATTAAATGAGCGCACTCAGGAGGATTTGGTCACCCGCGTCCGTCTCGGCGAGGAAGAGTGGCTGTGGTATCATTCCTTCCCGATCACGGTGGGATTGATTCGCGGAACCACTGCGGATCGCCTCGGGAATATTACGGTGGAAGAAGAAGGGCTGATCGGAGAAGGACTGCCGATTGCTCAGGCGGCGCGGAACCACGGCGGCCTCGTCATCGCCCAAGTGGCGGAAATCGTTGATCGGATCGCCGACCCCAAATCGGTCCGGGTCCCAGGCATCCTCGTCGATGCGATTGTGGTGGTGGACCGGACCGACCCGGCGCAGTGGCAGACCTTCACCGACGCCTACCAACCGGCCTTTGCCACCACCGCCAGTCCGGGCGAGCGTCCCCAATTGCCCGTGCCGGAGTTTTCGGAACGCAAGGTGATTGGACGTCGTGCGCTCCGGGAGATTCCTGACGGGGCGATTATTAATTTGGGAATTGGTATGCCGGAAGCGATTGGCTCGGCCGCGGGCGAAGAAGGGAAATTGGACCGGTTCACCTTTACGGTGGAAAGCGGTCCGATCGGCGGGGTGCCGGCGTCCGGATTGAATTTTGGCTGCGCCAGTCACCCCGAAGCCATCATCGACCAACCGTCCCAATTTGATTTTTACGATGGAGGCGGGCTGGATTTTTCCGCCTTGGGTGCGGTCGAGATCGATCAGGCCGGCAATGTTTGCGTCCATCGGATGGCGGGTCGATTTGCCGGGGTGGGGGGATTTCTCAACATTGCCCAAACGGCCCGCAAACTGGTCTTTTGTTGTTCCTTCACCGCCGGAGGCTTGAAGGTCCGAGGCGATCAGGGCGCGCTGAAAATTCTTCAGGAAGGCCGCCATTGCAAATTTGTCGAACGCCTTGAGCAAGTGACTTTCGATGCCGCCGGGGCCTTCGAGCGAGGCCAAGAGGTCCTTTATGTGACGGAGCGGGCTGTTTTTCGACTGACTCCTGAGGGACTGGCATTAATCGAAATCGCGCCGGGAATCGATCTGGAGACCCAGGTGTTGGCGCTGATGCCCTTCCGGCCAATTTGCGGCCAAGTTGCGCCGATGCCGGCGGAGTGTTTCCGGGTGTGAGGGGACAGAAAGACAGGGCTCACGCGGAGACGCGGAGATACGGAGAAAAATCTCCGCGCCTCCGCGCCTCCGCGTGAGATCTTATCCGCCTTTGAGTAGGGTCCTCGCGTGGGCGAGCGCCGATGCGGTTTTCCCTCCCAGCATCCGGGCGATTTCCTCTTCCCGTGATTGGCCTTTGGTCTGATTGAGGTGAGTTCGGGTGCGATTGTCTCTGACATCTTTGGTGACGACAAACTGGGTCGTGGCAGCCGCCGCCACCTGAGGCAGATGGGTGATGCAAAGGACCTGGCGGTTGCAGCCCAGTGCCTTCATGGCCAAGCCCACCCGGGCGGCAATCTCGCCCCCAACATTGGCGTCGATCTCGTCAAAAATCAGCACCGGCACTTCGTCCTCGTCGGCGAGGGCGCTTTTGAGCGCAAGCATGACCCGGGAAATTTCGCCGCTGGAGGCAATGGCCCGGAGCGGATGGGTGGGTTCGCCGGGGTTGGGCGCAAACTCGAACTCGGCGGTTTCGTTGCCGTGGGCGACCGCGTCTTCGTGGGGCTCGAGGACAACGGAAAACTCAAATTTGGCGAAGCCGAGGTCTTTCAAGCCGGAGCGAACCTTTGCCGCCAGTTTGTCGGCAGCGGCTTCGCGTCGGGTGGTGAGTTTCTTTCCCAGGGCGGCGAGGGATTTCTCCGCCGCCTGGATGTCGCCTTCGAGGGAACCCCGCCGCTCGTCACGGTCACGCAGGGCGGCGAGTTTTTCGGCCGCCTCGGCGTGAAAGGCGAGGATGGCGTCGATGGAGGACCCGTATTTGCGTTTGAGGTCCTGAATGGTGTCGAGCCGGGCCGCGATGGTGCTGAGTTGCCTGGGATCGGTCTCGATGCTGGCGCTGTGGGACAAAATCCTTCGGGCCAGGTCGTCGGTGGCGGCAAAGGCGGATTCCGTGGCGTCGGCCACGGCCTGGGCGTCGGGATCAAGGCGGGCCAGTTCCCGGCTCAATCGGGAGACTTCCCCAATCCGGGAGATGAGGGCATCTTCCTCTTCGGATACTGCGGCCGCGAGGGCGGCGGAAAGTTCGCTGATCCGTTGATGGTTGGAAGCCGTCAATTGGCGGGCGATGAGGTGTTCTTCCTCCCCGGGTTGGAGGTCGGCGGTGGCAATTTCTTTGGTCTGATGACTGAGGAGATCAAGTTCCCGGGCGGCGGCCTCCTCTCCGGAGGTGATGGCGGCTTGTTCCTCACGAAGCCGGAGGAGGGCGCGGCGGCCTTCACTAAAGGCGCGTCGGAGTTCCTCATTGCTGGCAAAGCGATCAAGGAGGCGGGTTTGTTGTTCCCGGGAGAAGAGGCTTTGATGATCGTGGGGCCCGTGCAAATCCACGAGCACGTCCCCGAGCGCCCTGAGGAGGGCCAGGGTGCAGGGGGATCCATTGGCAAACTGGCGTCCGGTGCCGGTGGCGGGAAGCGTCCGTTTGAGGAGGAGCTGCCCCTGATCGCAGGGTTCCGTCCCGTGGGTGTCGAGAAGCGCCGCGATGGAGGATTCGGTCACTCCAGAAAAGGTCGCCTCGACGGTGCAGGAATCCGCTCCCGTGCGGATGAGGGATTTATCCGCTCGTTCGCCGAGCAGCAAGGTGATGGCACCGAGGATGACGGATTTTCCGGCTCCGGTCTCTCCGGTAATGGCGGTAAATCCAGGGTCGAGATCCCAAGTGAGATCCTCGACCAGAGCAAGATTTCGAATTCGCAGGGAAGCGAGCGTTGCAGACATGGGCGGACTATGGCATGAAAGATTTGCGATGCGGGAGCTGGAAATTATGTTTTTAGGTACAGGCACATCCCATGGCGTTCCCATGATCGGGTGCCAATGCCGGGTTTGCACATCAGAGGATGTCCGCGACAAGCGCTTGCGGCCCTCGATTCAAGTGCGGTCGGCGGACCGCACGATTCAGGTCGATACGCCGCCGGACTTCCGGACCCAATGCTTGCGCGAGGGCCTCACCCACATTGATGAGGTCATTTACACCCATTCCCACACCGATCACATTCTCGGGTTTGATGATTTGCGAAGATTCTGCGACCTGGCGGATCGCACGATGCCAGTGTATGGTTCCGAGCAGACGCTGGAAGATTTGCGACGGGTGTTCCAATATGCCTTTGGCGATCCGCCGCATCCACGGGGCTATGTGCGACCGGAGGCTGTGACTATCAACGGTCCCTTTCAGCTAGGGGATTTGGAGATTCATCCGGTGAATTTGCCCCATGGCCGCATGACGACCACTGGGTTGGTCTTTTGGCGGAATGGGCGGAAGTTGCTCGCCTATTACACCGATTGTGGCGAGGTGCCGGTGGCGGCTCTCGAAGCGGCCCGTGGGGTCGACACCCTCGTCCTCGATGCCTTGCGCCACAAGCCGCATCCGACTCATATGACGGTGGCGATGGCCCTCGCCGCCGCCGGGGAGATCGGCCCCCGGCGCACTTTTTTAACCCACCTGTGTCACGATTTGGGCCATGCCGACACGGAAGCCAACCTGCCTGAAAATGTTCGCCTTGCTTATGATGGATTGCGTCTTGAGATTTAGTGGAATCATCGCTCTGCTCTGGGTTGTTGGGGGGCCAGTTCGAGCAAGTCCGGAGGCAGATGCCAGGGCCACGGTGGTAGTTTATAATTCCTCCGACCCTTCGTCGGAGTCGTTGGCCCGGTATTATGCCAAACGGCGGGAGATCCCGGAGGATCATCTGGTCGGGTTGCCATGTCCGGTCACCGAGGAAATCAGCCGGGCGGAATTTGAGACCACCATTGCCGAGCCGATTCGGGAGCGATTTGTTCGGGAAAAATGGTGGAGTGTCGGCGGAGGGCGGGTCACGGCCACGACGGTTCGCTTTGTCGCCTTGATCCGGGGAATGCCCCTGAAGATTCGCTCCCAGGGGAAGGGGGTCGTGCCGCGCTCGGGCCAACCTGGCCCCATCGGCACTCGTGACGAAGCCTCGGTGGATAGCGAGTTGGCTTGCCTCGGATTAGGCAAGGTGCCCGCAGCCGGTATCATCCCGAATTCTTATTTTCGGCGTTTCACCGGGATCGTCGAGGCGATTGCCGATCCCGGGCTCTTGCTGGTCTGCCGTCTGGACGCCCCCACCGAGATCACGGTTCGGGGGATGATCGACGATGCCATTTCGGCCGAACGCGATGGACTTTGGGGTTGGGCTTATGTCGATTTACGCAATATTAAGTCCGGCGGCTATGCCATGGGTGATGAATGGTTGACTGAGGCGGTGACCAATATGCGGCGACACGGGATTCCGGTCCTGGCCGACAAGGCTCCGGAGACGCTTCCCGCCGGTTATCCTGTGACCGATGCGGCGGTCTATCTTGGGTGGTATGCCAATGCCGTCAATGGCCCCTTTGCCAGCCCGGCTCTGCGTTTCCGGCCCGGCGCGGTGGCGGTGCATATCCATTCGTTTAGTGCGGCCACCCTGCGAAACCCGGTCGTCGGCTGGTGTGGACCCTTGCTGGAACGGGGCGCGGCGGTGACCTTGGGAAATGTTTACGAACCCTATTTGGCCCTGACCGCTCATTTGGATATTTTTCAAGACCGCCTCATGCAGGGATTTGGTTTTGCTGAGAGCGCCTACATGTCGATGCAGGCCCTTTCGTGGATGGGCGTGGTGATTGGCGATCCGCTTTACCGTCCCTATGCCAATTGGTCCAATCTGGCTGAAGCCGAAAAAGAACCTTCCAGTTGGGAACGCTATCGAGACATCATTTCTCAGGCAGAAGGAAAAGTCCTCGCCGCAGCGGACCCCCTGAGGAAAGCGGCTCAAGAGACCGGCCGGAGCATGTTTCTGGAGAGCCTGGCGGCCGTGCAGGCCGATGCGGGAGAATATCAAGAGGCGTTGGCCTCCGTCGATCGGGCCCTGAAGTTGGAGAATTCTTCTCTGGTCCAATTCCGGCTCAAATTGGAAAAATTTGGGCTATTGAGCGTGACGACAGACAAATCGATCGCCGCCAAATTTCTCCTCAGCGCCGGAGGAAAATCCCCCGCTCCGGACCAGGTCCAATTGCTGGCGGCCTTGCGTCTTTCTATGATTTCGCCACCATCAAAGCCCTCCTCGGGCCAGCCTGTCAAAAAATGAACGGCCCGGATCCGCTTGGCGGAGAGGCCTATGCTCGGGCGAGAGAATCGTGGCGGGCCCAGCGTCTGCAGGAGGAACCCGGCCGAATCGAGCGAGTGTCCGAACTGGAACTCCAGGCACGGATCTTTCGGGGAGAATTCGGCGCCCTCTGGATAGGCGTGGACGGCGAACGGATCGAGGTTTGTCACTTCGGAGAATGGAATCGCGAACCGGGACCGGATTTTCGGGCCGCCCGGATTTTGATCGACGGGAAGGAAGGCATCGGTGACATCGAAATTGATTCCTCCACCCGGGATTGGGAGGATCATGGGCACTCGGATAACCCGGCCTTCAATGAGGTCATCCTCCACGTGTTTCTCCGGTCGGGTTCGCTGCGGCGGTTTTCACGAACTTCGGAAAATAAAGCCGTCGTCCAGGTCTGCCTTCCTCCCGAGCGCCGGATTTCCCGGCCGCGTGTGGTTGGTCTGGGAGCCTTTCTCGATCTCGGGCGGGTTCGGAATTTGATCGATGCGGCGGCGGCCTTTCGGCTCCGGCGCAAGAGCCAGGCCCTGCAGCGGGCCAGCGATTTGTGCGGACGGGACGGCGCCTTGTTTCAAGCGATGGCCCTTGGTCTGGGATATAAGAATAACAAGATTCCCTTTCTTCTCGTTGCCCAGCGGGCGGGGTGGAAGCGAGTTCGCAGCGAGGAAGGCGAGGCGCTTCTGTTTGGCTTGGCCGGATTCCTCAGGGCCCAATATTTTGACGATGGCAATGCGGCTAACCGGGCCTACCTGGGACCCCTCTGGGAGCGCTGGTGGCCACAGCGGGATCGGGAGGCTCGTTTGGTTCTGGCTCCCGCCGATTGGAAATGGGCCGCCATCCGTCCGGCCAATCATCCCCATCGGCGCATGGGGGCACTTGCCCAGGTGGTGAAGGCTTGGGATGCTATTCGTCCGGCCATCGATGGCGGGAAGGTTGATGGTTTTGCTTCGGCTCTCCGGCATCTCTCGCATCCGTTTTGGAACCGTCACGCCAGCCTCGCGAGGGATCCGCTCCCCCGAGAGACTGCGCTGATTGGTGAGGAACGGACCAAGGATCTCATTATTAATGTGCTTTTTCCCGGGAGGGAGTTTTCCGCGGCTTGGACGCAGTCGGGTGCCTTCCGCGGTCCCACTCCGGGCCGACGGATCGTCCAGACCATGGGTTGGCTGGCGGGGATCTCTTGTCCGGCCCTCACCCGCTCGGCCCGGGACCAACAGGGACTCCTCCAAATTCATGAGGATTTTTTCGGTCAACCCCCGGAATCCGTCTGGGAGGCCTTCGTCGCCAATGGGTGGTCGGAGGTGTAATCTCAAACCGGAGCAAAACAGAACTCACGCGGAGGCGCGGAGGCGCGGAGAAAGACGAAAATACATCGATCCTCCGCGTCTCCGCGTGATACCATTTCTTAATTGCGCCCGGTGGTCGGAATAATTGCATTCCTGCCGTGACGTCGCGAGCCTGCTTTGGTAGTTTTTTGGGACCGTTTGGATATGGCTGATCTTCTCACCCCGGAATTGGAGGCATTGTGTGCCGCCGCAGTGCAATATAAAGCTTCCGACCTTTTGCTGCACGAAGGACGAAGTCCCCGGTTTCGCCTTGAAGGAGGACTGACGCCGCTGGAATCCCCACCGCTGGATGCCGCGTTTTTTGATTCTTTGTGGGCGCTCTGCGGCGCGGGCGACCAACAGGACTACGACGCCAGTTTGACCGCTGGCGGAGTTCGCTTTCGGGTCAATCTCCTCTATCAATTGGGACTCCGGGCGGCCGTATTGCGCCGGATCCGGAGCGACATCCCGGATCTTGAGGCTTTGGGAACTCCCGCCGACCTGATTCGCGAATGGTGCGGGCGTTCTTCGGGGTTGCTTTTGGTTTGCGGACCGACGGGGTCGGGGAAAAGCACGACGTTGGCTGCCGCCATCGAGTGGATGAACGGAACGATGGCCCGCCATGTCGTCACGATTGAGGATCCGATCGAATATTTGTTTGTCGGGCGGAGGTGTCTTTTTACCCAAAGGGAAGTTGGTATCGACACGCCCACCTTTGCCGAGGGACTCCGGCGCTCCCTGCGTCAAAACCCCGACGTGATTTTTGTCGGGGAAATCCGCGACTCGATCACGGCCGCCACGGCCATTCATGCCTCGGAGACTGGGCATCTCGTCCTAGCCACCCTGCATGCCTCTTCTTGCGCTGATGCGGTCGAACGCCTGCAATTCCAGTTTCCCCATGATGAGCGCGACGCCATTCGTAAAACTCTGTCGGCTCAACTCCTGGGAGTTCTTTGTCAGCGTCTTCTTCCCGGGGCGGGTGGAGGCGTGGCCTTGGCGTCGGAATATTTCACGAATTTTGGGGCCACTCGGAAACTCATTGCCGAGGACAAACTGCCCGAGCTGACCGACTTAATGGCCCGGTCCGATGCCCAGAGCGGACGATCCTTGCTCTCCGCCTTGGTCGATTTGGTCGAGGCGGGTCAAATCACCGAGGAAGTGGCCGCAGCGGCTACGGGCAATCCTCAAGAATTGCAACGGGCCTTGCGTGGGATCAGTTCCTCTTCCCAGGCCACGCGGCGGTAATTTTTTCACTCTATGAACGTTGATCTGATCCAACTCTTGTCCGGTACGGTGAGCCAGGGGGCTTCCGACCTTCACCTCACGGCCGACGCCGCTCCGCTGATTCGTCTCAATGGCGAATTAATTCCCCTGATGGAAAATCCTCTCGGGGCGGAAGCTTGTCGGGAAATGATTTTTGGGGTTCTCACCGAGGCCCAGCGGGCCCGCTTGGAGCAGGAGTGGGAACTCGACTTTGCTTTGCAGGTGGATGGGGTGGGGCGATTCCGCGGCAATGCACACTACAGCCGCGGCGCCCTCGAGGCGGCTTTTCGCTATATTCCACACGACATTCCCGAACTCGCCGGACTGGGTCATCGGCCGTCGATTTTTCCCATCTGCGATTTGCAACGCGGGTTGGTCCTCGTCACCGGAGTGACTGGGTCAGGCAAGAGCACGACGCTGGCGGCCATGATCAAGACGATCAGCGAACGCCGATCCGGAGTGATCGTCACGATTGAAGATCCGATCGAATTTATTTTCCCCAACGCCCGGAGTATCATCAAACAACGCGAAGTCGGCAGCGATACGCATTCATTTGGGGAGGCCTTGCGGCATGTGCTCCGTCAGGACCCGGATGTCATTTTTGTCGGAGAGCTGCGGGACCCGGAAACCATTAGCGCGGCGGTGACGGCGGCGGAAACCGGCCACTTAGTGCTAGGAACTTTGCATACAATTGACGCCCCGAAAGCTATCGATCGCATTGTGGATGCCTTCCCTGCCGACCAGCAACCGCAGGTGATTGCTCAGTTGGCCAATGCCCTCGAAGCGATCATTTCCCAGCGTCTTGTTCCCGGTGAAGACGGTGGGCGTCGCGCCCTCGCGACTGAAATGCTGGTCGCCAACACCGCAGTACGCGCCACGATCAGAGAGCGTCGTTGGGAACAAATTGTCGGACTTCTGGAAATTGGAGCCAAAGATGGGATGCACACTTTTGACGATTCGCTGGCCGGGTTGTACAGCAATCGACTCATCAGCAAGGAAGTTGCCATTGCCAATGCCCGGGACAAAAAACGCTGCGAAGAATTGGTGAGAGAAGCCCCTCCGACAAAACGCGGATTTTTTTCGTGAGGTCGGTGGACGGCGCGCTCCGTTCAGCGTCTGATTATCCCTTGGAAGATTCCTTGCGGATCTTGCTCTTCTTATCTTCGCGTTTCTCTTCCAGACGGGCGAGTTCGCTGCTGAGTTGCCGCTGGAGCGAGTCTTTGGCCTCTCGGTCGTTTCCCGCCTTGGCAATCTCGCCGTTCAGAAAGACTTTCTTTTCGGCGATTTTGGCGGTGATCTCCGAGTCGATTTCGGCTAGGCGTCTTTTTTGGTCATCGGATACTTTTGTGACCGGTCCCTCCTGATCGAAGCGGGACATGGCGAGTTCAATCGCGGATTTCATTACGGCAGTCTATCGGAGTTGGTTCTGAAGGAATAGAAAAAATTGCCGGATGGATGCCTTTGTGTAGCCTTCCCTCTCATGCCATCCCTACGAATTGCAAAATTTCGGTCGGGAATCAGCTTGTGCGTGATTCCCGACCGAGAATATTCGTGGTCAGATCCGACCTATTTGAGGCGGTAAAACCCAGGTCCGATTTTATGAATTTCTTTAAGCTTCTTACCGGTGCTGCTGAACCAAACGTGAATGTTTTGGGTCTTAACTCCGAGGTCTTTAGAAAGATCCTTCACGGAGATTCCTTTGGCTCCGGCGCGGCGAAGAGCGCTCAGGACCCGAGACTTCAATGCTCCGCGCTTGCCGGAGGACTTACGGCGCGAAGTTTTGGGAGCGGCGGTGGCCTTGACCGCTTTCGGCCCAGCCGGGGCGGCAGCCACTTTGGGAGCGGCGGCGTTCTTCCGGCGACGGCGAGTTTTGCGTTTGGCCTTGGGAGCAGCAGGGGATGCGGCTGGCGCTGCGGCCCGTCCGCTGACTGTGCTGCTAATGGCGGCTTCGATTTGTTTGAGTTCTCCAACCAACGCGTCCCGCTTTTCTGTCAGCTTAAGAAGGTTGCGAAGTGTGGCTGTGGTGATATGGGCTGTGTCCATGAAAGTAATGCCTTAGCGATTCGATTAGGATCAGTGCAAGCGAAATCTTTGGTAAATAACTTATGTTAAGCGAAGCAGAGCCAGTTTGGACGACGTGGAATCGAGACAAAGTCGAGTTTGCGGAGGTGCATTTCCTGGGTTCCGGAACGGTTCATTTCTGGCAATTGCGGGCTTCCGGAGAATGGGTGCACCAATTGAATGCGGACGAGAAGCCGCGGTATGCCAAGATCGCCAACGCTGAGGTTCGGTCTGACTATGCGACCACGCAAGTGGGGTTGAGGCGGATGCTTTCCCTCTACCGGCAGGAGGCTCCGGATGAGGTGAAGATCCTCCGGGGACCACACGGCAAACCCTATGTCAACGGCGGGCCGGAGTTTAACCTTTCCCATACCCAGAGAGGCGTTTTTGTCGCGGTCTCCTCCGATCCGGTCGGACTGGATGTGGAATTGGCGGATCGCGGGGTCCACGGGATGGACCTGGCGCGAAAGTTTTTTTTCGAAGCCGAGATCGAAGAATTGGAACAGTTTCCGGAAGCGGAACAAAATGCCGCCTTTATCCGGCGCTGGGTGTGTAAGGAAGCGATGGTGAAATTGTCAGGGGAGGGAATCTTTCTTGGTCTGAAAGAGGCACTTACACAAGAAGACCCCGCGGAGATAATCCACGGTTGCTATCGGGGCCGAAAGGTTTGGCTGCAGGAAATTTGGCCGCAAAAGTCCCTTCGGGCGACCTTGGCCACTTGGACCCCGGTTGAAGTAAAAGGCTTTTTTCGCCTTTGAAAGCTGCTAATCAGAGGGGAAATATATGTCGTTTCAAGAATTAGGTTTGTCGGATGCGGTTTTGCATGGAGTGCAGCGGATGGGGTATGTCGATCCTTCGCCAATTCAACTTCGGGCCATTCCGATTATCCTCAATGGCCAGGATCTAATCGCTTCCGCCCAAACCGGAACCGGGAAAACCGCCGCTTTTGGTTTGCCCATTCTGTCCCGTCTAGAGTCTCCCCAACCTCGCCCCCGGTGCCTCGTGCTCGAACCCACCCGGGAATTGGCCATGCAGGTGGAGACGGCTTTTCGTGACTTCGCGAGGTTCATGCATTTGGAGATGGCGTTGATTTATGGCGGCGTTGGCTATGGCAAGCAAAAGGATACCTTGGCCAGTGGATGTGATGTGGTTGCGGCAACACCAGGACGCCTGCTTGATCATATGCAGCAAGGCACGATTGATCTCTCTGCTTTGGAGTTTCTGGTTCTCGATGAGGTCGATCGGATGTTGGACATGGGCTTTCTTCCCGACGTTCGACGCATCGTCGAACAATGTCCGAAGAACCGTCAGACTTTGCTTTTTTCGGCCACGGTTCCAGAAGAAATCGGTCGGCTGGCTTCCTGGTGCCTAAAAGACCCGGAAAAAATCGAAATCGGCGCGAGACAGTCTCCGGCCGAGACGATTAGGCACGCCCTCTATCCGGTGGCGGTGGCTCAAAAATTTGATTTGCTCATCGCGCTTTTGACGCGGACGGATTTTCAAAGTGTCCTCATTTTCAGCCGGACCAAGGACGGAGCCGATCGGATCGCCCGCCAACTCAAGACGGCCAACCATTCCGTGGCCGTCTTGCACTCCAATCGTACCCAAATCGAGCGAGTCGAGGCTCTGGAAGGGTTCAAGGCCGGGCGTTATGAAGTCATGGTGGCCACGGACATTGCCGCCCGCGGAATTGATATTGCCGGAGTGAGTCACGTCATCAATTACGATGTGCCCCAGCATCCCGAAGATTACGTCCATCGCATCGGTCGGACCGGTCGGGCCCAAAATGTGGGAGACGCCTTCACCATCATGACGGCGGAAGAGCTGCCGCATGTGAAGGACATCGAACGCTTCATCGACCAGAAAGTTTCCCGCCAGAAGTTGGAGGGATTCGATTACGTCTATTCCGCTGTGTTCGACGAGGACCTGGCGGCGGCCGCCCTCAAAGGAGCCAAAGGGGTTCGTACCCACAAGGGAATGTCCTTCGGCCGGGCCCGGAAGCGGAAGCGCTGAGCCGTCCGAACCAAAAATGGGAGATTTTCTTCCGGAATATCTTGATCCGGAAAATTGACGCAGCGTAGTATGAAGGCTCGTTCTTTTTCTTCTCGGAAGATGAACTGAACTCTTTGCGCGATTAGCTCAGTGGTAGAGCGCCTGCTTCACACGCAGGATGTCGCAGGTTCGAACCCTGCATCGCGCACCATTCCCCAATTCGCGGCAGAACGCGACAAGAGCCGTCAGGAGACCCGCAGACTCCTTATTTTCAACGGTTTGCAGTCCGTCCTCTTTTGGGTCATTTGCGTCAGCTTGCGACATAGGGCGACTGGCTGCGCCTAAATCGTGTGTGCGTATGTGTGTGCTTTTTGTGTGCTTTTCTTCTGGGGCTTGTTCCCCGAGCCAGGGCAAAGACAGAATCGCCTCTTCCGTCGGAAGAAGGGACGCGTCGGTGTAGGTCTTCATGGTCAAATCAATGCTGCCATGCCGCATGATCTCCATGGCCGTCCTTGGGGCGATATTGGGCTGCGACACAAGCAAGGTGTCGGTCGTGTGCCGGAGCGAATGGAAATCGACCCGGTTCTCGGTGTCGTGGGGGATCCCGGCCAGAACCAAATCTTTCCGCATCTCAGTAGGCGAGGGGAGGAGATCCGCAAACACGTAGTCGGTCGGTTCCGTGTTGGGTTGGCTGTCCTTGACCCGCTGGAGCGCATGGACGGCCACCGGATGAAGTCGCCGAACCGCTGCTTTCCGGTTCTTGGTGGTGGCAGCTCGCAAGGACACACAAGGCTTGGCGCGCTCCAGGTCAACGTCCCGCCATTGAAGTAGGCCCATTTCCTTGCGGCGAAGTCCGAGATAGATGGCCACCTGATAAACCTCTTTCCGAGGTCCGGAAACGGAAAGCAACCGTTCGATCTCGTCGGCGCTCAAGGCCCGACGCTCGAAACGTTCATTGCCGACGGTCGAAAGCCGTTCGACGAAGGCGAGCGGATTTGCTTCGAGGCATCGCCGATTCTTCATGAGCCAGTCGGCGAAAGTGGAAACGGCATCTTGATATTCGTTCAGTGTTTTCTGGCAGAGTTTGCCGTTCTGGTTTCGCCAGTCGCTGAACGATTCCGCGGAAATATCGACCGCCCGCTTCCACCCGCATTCGGTGATGAGACGGTGGTTCTTGCCCTTGAGTTGCCGGATGTAATCGGGAGAGCGTCCGAGCCGTTCCCGATCAATAATGAAGTCGGCCAGGTGATCGGCCAGGGGTTTCTGGATGGCCTGTTCGACCGAGGAAGTGGGAACGAGGCCGCATTGCTCTTTTTGTTTTCGGCTGACGATCTCGCGGAGCTTGGCTTCAGCAACCTGCTTGTCAGCTGTTTTCAAGGCCACCGTCACGGTCTTGGAATCACCATCCAGCTTGTACCGTCCGCTCCAGAGGCGGGAGGAAACGCTCTTCCCGTTGATGCGTCGGCGATGTTTGAAAATGTGGGTGATCATTGGGCGCGGTTTGATTTGAGTTTTTCGATGTAACGGGCGAGATCCGATTCCGCCAAGAAGCTGCCCCGGCCTTGTTTGATCGGACGGGGAAGGACACCCGACGCCATAAAACGCTCAACCTTCCGACGGGATACCCCGAGGAGGTCAGCGGCTTTCTTAATGGGAATCAGGCAGTCCATTGGTTCAGTTGTTTTCTAGTCGTTGCAGGGGTCATCATTTTCATCTTCATTCTCCTCTTCGGTCTCTCTTACTCGGAGGACTTCAAGAGCCAGAACGCGGAAACGGTCGCCGTAAGCCCACCACTCTCTTTCAAGGATTTGTTTGGCCTCTTCGAAATCATCTTCCGCCTGGTCGTGGCTTTCCTTGGTCGTTTGCGGAAAATGGGGGGTCAATTTTGATGCACCGAGAAAGTCCCCTTCTGATCGAAGAAGAAGCCGGAAATCGGAAATTCTCAGAGCTTCGGCCATGCCCCTGGCGGCCGGTTCAACGCGATCAAGATAGACTTCCACGTGAACATCGGGGCTACGAAGCGCGCGTGAAACCGTGGAGGCACTGATTCCCACCTTGTGGGTTTTGCTCAAATAAACCGCGATCGCCCGGGAACTCATCCGCGCGGCGGCTTCGTAGATGTGGGGAAATAGTTGGGTGACTACACCGGGAGCGGATGTCGGGTTTTGAATGGAATGTTTGACCAGGTCGTTTCCGACTTCAAGAAGCGGCTTTAGTTGCGTTGAATTGCTCATTTGCATGTATTGAATCATGTGACGCAATGATGACGCAAGCTTTTTTTCGGAAAAAGTTCCTGCGCTTGTTTCCGAGAGAACAACGCGACAGATTTCTCCTCTATGAATGTTGAAACCCGCCATGTCCGGTACATTTTTGCTGATGTGGTTCGATTTACGGAGGATCGAACACTCGAGGCACAAGTGGAAATTGTCGCTGCGCTCAATAACGCCTTTTCAAGCGCGATTGGAGATCTCGAGACCATATATCTCCCAACAGGAGACGGAATCTGTGCCGGAATTCTTCATGCGGATGTTCCCGCTGATATCCACCTACAGACTGCGCTCAAGATCCTTGAACTATTTTACGAGTGGTCATCAAATTCCGGCAGCAATCGCCAAGCAGAAATTCGAATCGCGATTAACGAAAGCGTCGATGCCATCGTGACAGATATCAATGGAAATCGAAATTTGGCCGGTTTGGGAATCAATAGCGCGCAACGCTTGATGAGTATTGCAGACGGCAATCAAATTATCGTGGGTCGTGCTGCATACGAAACCTTGCATATCCGGGATAAGTATGCTGATGCCTTTCGAGAGTTGAAAGCCGAGGTGAAACATGGACATGTTGTTGGCGCGTACCAATGTACAATCCCTAGTCTGCCGTATTTGGATATACGAACTCCATGGATTGTTGCCGCTACAGATCCTATCGATTTGGAGATGACTGAAGATTTGGAAAAGCCTAGCGGCTATAGCACCCCAGGGATGGTTGACGCGCACTATCGAGCTCAGTTGAAATGGGAGGAGGAAGTTCAGACCTATAATCACCGAATCGCGGAAGCTTGCGATCCAGAGGAATTAGTGAGTTTTGAGGCTGCGCGAGACGCATGGCAAATGTTTTTCAAAACCGAGTGTGAATATTTGGCTGCAATGCATTCACCTCTGAGGGGAACAATATTTCGCGTCATTTGTGCTGGTATCAGAATGAAATTGGTACGTGATCGGGCGCTTGCGCTCCGCAATTATTTCGGTGAATGGCACGATTTCTAGTTTGGGGCTGACCGTCGAATTAGAGGAGTACACAATTCACCTTCAAGCAACCCACCCGCGCCGCGCTACGCGCAGCTGCGGGAGGGGCCACTTTGGAGGAGCAACCTGGACATCTTCCAGATCGGCCTAGACGGTGATCTTCTGGCTCCGTTCCGTCAGATGCTCCAGCAGGGCCGGAGAGAGACGGATTGAATTGGATTCGTCTTGCTCGAATTTGGCGAGTTCATAGGCATTTGCGCCGAGGTTTTTCAGGACGTAGCATACAGCATCCTTTTCGCCTCCAAACTCTTGATTGTCGAATCGCCGAATTCTTGCCATGCCACCACCGAGGGATTCCCAACGGTTCATCGCTGCCATGCGAAAGTGGCTCGTGTTTGCGCCGGAAGGCAGGGCGCGAATAAGGAAGTGAAAATGAGGACGGCCTCCCAGCTCGCCCTTTTCGTGTCGTAGCACCCATTGAGTTGTTTTCTGCGGCCAGTGGTGCTCTTGCCGGCGCAGCCATTGAAAGTACATGGAGTAGCGGACTGCCACGGGTGGAACGCGACAACCCACTATTTTGAACTTCTTGGTCTCCTCCAAGAGATCGGGCTGCGATTGGTCAATGGGAACCTTTCGCATTCCGAAGGTCAGCGTTCCGAACCAGTCCCAAGGGACGGACGAAAGTTGGTAGAGAAGGCCTGAAGGTGTGGAGGACATCAGGCTTTTGGGGCTAATCCCTTGACGATGAACCGGGGGCGCATCGTATTGCTGGGACGGATGGATTCGACGAGGAAGGCAAGAGTCTTGCCTACCATGGTGGATGCCTGGGGAATGGTTCCAGCGCGAAAGACACAGTCCACTGTATCCTTCATTTTGACGGTTGGGTCCGCATCGAGGCAGGTCATTGTTTCCTGTTCGACGCGGCCTCTTTTGCCGTCGTAGCTGGAGTCTTCATACGCGATGACGAGTGCATTGAATGTCATATCTATTTTTCCTTTCTGTTGGTTGTTTTTCCGGCGGGAGCGTCATTGCTGACCGCCAAAAGCTGTTTGTACGTGACGAGGCGTTTCCTTGGTTGCGGCGCTTCTCGTCTTTTAAAGGCAGGCACGGAGGAGGGGGAATGCTCTGGCAGTCTCAGGATGTAAGATCTCCCCAGTCCCCGGCCGGGTTCGCTCGGTGTACTTCTACGGGGCGATTGGCCGGGACTCTGCACGGGTCTTACGCCGACGGGCGGGTGATGCTGCGCATCACAGCTTGCGCTCCTTACGATCGCTAAAACACCTGCGCGAAGGGCCGGGGAGAGCGCGGCCCAACCCTCGACCACTTCAACGACTTGGCACAGTTCGTCAGAACTTTGTGTGCCTATGTGTGTGCTTGATTCGCTAAGTTGTTGATGGTCAGTGGTTGAAGCGCAGGTTCGAACCCTGCATCGCGCACCATTCCCCAATTCGCGGCAGAACGCGACAAGAGCCGTCAGGAGACCCGCAGACTCCTTATTTTAGCTCTAGACCAAACAATGAGCCTGCGGCTGGAGCGTCGCGGGAAGATAAAGCGGATGAACCGGAGTGCCATCTTGGGCCAACCGCAGGTGGCAGAGGTTTTTATGGCGGCTGAGGAGGGCGACGATTTCGGGGCCGCGAGGGCGGAGGGATTTGGGAGGTTGACCGTAGGCAAGAATAACGGTCTGGGCCTGAGTCGCCATCTCTCGGATGGTGCGGTCATTTTCTGGTCCGACGGGATCCGGCACTTCCAGAAGTCGGTTTTTATTTGTGGCCCGGTAGGCATGGACATTGCAAACGATTTGCCCGCCATAGCCCCAGGTTCGGGCGAAGGTTCCCGTCCGGCGGAGCGTAGGATCACTATTGTCGAGACAGGCCACGCTGGGGTTCATCAGCAGCCAGAGGACGAGTGGCTTGGCCGGGTCCCAGATTTCCCGGAGTTCATATCGGTATCGCTCACACTTGGAAAAGACGGCCGTCACGGTGGAGTCGGGGGGCCAGGCGGGACGGACTTTTCCTCCGGGGTCGTGTTGGGGTTGGGCTTTTTTGCTCAAAGGATCGGTTTCTTTTCGAGGCAAGATAGGGCAAAATTCAGAGGGGAAACAATAATTGACTCGACTCCAAAATGAGGTCGGCGATTTCGAGTGACGCCGCAGGATGGCCGAGGGATTTCGCGGCGGTGTGCCAGGCTTTCCATTGGGCTCCGTCCTCGCGAAAGGCTTTTTCCACGGCGTCGCCAATAGCCTCGGGAGAAAGGCCGAGGGCTCCGGCTCCCTGCTCTACGACCAGTTGGGCGTTGCCTTCCTCTTGGCCTGGAACCACCTTGGTGATGATGATCGGAGTTCCCGCGGCGAGGGCTTCTTGGACGGTGGCGCCTCCGGCCTTACTGATGAGGAGATGACTCTCCGCCATGAGGGCCGGGAGTCGTCCGGGAATCCAGCCGAGGATCTCGATCGGTCGGTCTTGGGCCAACTTCTGGAGGCGATCTCCCAGTGCCTCGTCCCGTCCCACGGCCACTGTCAGCGAAAGATTGGGGCAATCGAGAAGGCGGCTGACAATCGCCGGGGCGCTTTTCCGATCAGAGTTGACAAGGTAAAGAACCCGCCAGCGGCCGTCTGGGGGCGGAACCGGGCGGTCAACTTTTTGCGTACTGAAAACCAGCGGGACCGGGAATCCGCCGACGCGGATTTTATCGTCCGGCACTCCGGCTTGACGAAGTACATCGCCACTGGGTGCATTGGCAACGACGAAGAGGTCGCTATGGGCGCGGTACCAGACCGAATTGATGGTGAGGGAATCCGTGACGACGGTGATGGTTTTAAAGGGGCGGCTCACGCGGCGGCGGCAGACATAGTCGAGCAAATGATTGTTCCCGGGATAGGTCGAGACCACGACGGACGGTTGGTGCTCATGGAGGAGGGCCTCCAGCCTTGCGGCGGCTTGCCGGTGGATTCCGATATGCCAGGAGACGACCGGGGTCCGGTCGATCAATTGATAAAAGAGCCGCCAGAGCGCAGGGGCATGATCGATGGTCGCGAGATAGACCGAGGGCGCTTGCTTTTTGAGCCAACCGACACCGTCGAGGAAGACATCGACGACGAGGACTTTGGTCCCGGGCGAAGCTGCCAATAAGGCCTCCTTGAGGTTGCGGGCGGCGGCATTGTGTCCTTCGCCGAAACCGGCAGTGAGTATAAGAACGGTCACTAGAGCCAATGTTTGCGTTTGAAAAACAAAACCATCCCCAGAGCGACTAAGGCCATGATGCCGAGGCAAATGAAATATCCGAAGGGAAGGGCCAGTTCCGGCATATTGAAGGGATAGGTGGTATCGAAGTTCATGCCATAGAGGCCTGCGATAAAAGTGAGGGGAATAAAAATAGCCGAGATGACGGTGAGGATGCGCATGATCTCGTTGGTGCGAAAGCCCAGGCTGGAGAGATAGACGTCCATGAGGCCGGCGGTGAGTTCACGGAAGTTTTCCAGAATATCGATGATCTGGATACTGTGATCGTAACAATCCCGGAGAAAGACCTGCGTGCCTTGGCAAATCAGTCCCGTATCGTCCCGGATCAGGGTGTTGAGGATTTCGCGTTGGGGCCAGGCGGCCCGCCGCAGTTGCAGGAGAAACCGCTTGTTCTCATAGAGGCTGCGAAGGGTGGCTTTGGTCGGCTTGCTGAGGAGTTCCTCTTCGATGTCTTCGATGCTTTCACCAATGGTTTCGAGGATAGGAAAAAACTGATCAATGGTCGTATCGAGGAGCGCATAAGCGAGGTAGTCGGCCTTCATTTTACGCGAATTTCCTCGTCCGTTTCGGAGCCGGGTACGCACAATTTCAAAAATATCAGGACCGGTATCTTCCCGGAGCGTGATGAGAAAGTTTTCGCCTAGAAAAAGGCTAAGTTGCTCCACGGCGATGCGGGCATTTTCAAGGGGATAAATCATTTCACTGACGATGAAGTAATGGTCATCGTAGTGTTCCACCTTGGGACGTTGGGTGGTGTTGAGGACATCTTCGAGCGCGAGGGGGTGGATACGAAAATGATGACTCAAATGCTGAAGCAATTCGACATCGCCCAGTCCGGAAATATGAATCCAATTGACCTTGGCCGGATCGAATTGGTTCATTAATTCGGAAAGATTTGGATATGTTTTCTCGAGCAGAGTGTGTTCGTCGTACTGGGTCAGAGTCAGGATCGGGGCCTTGGCCGCATCCTCGGTCTGAGGGTGCAGAGTGGCCGGGGCGGTTCCCGGAGGGTGATATTTAATCTTAATCATGGTCCGTTGAGGATTATGGGGAAGAATTGGCGGGCAGACTAAAAAAGTGA
>Ga0335398_10003015_pt1 | contig 25351 bp, 20 predicted proteins | sample BON03_FD_205742 | JGI IMG/M metagenome (GOLD analysis project Ga0335398, IMG submission 205742) | Freshwater microbial communities from Lake Bonney liftoff mats and glacier meltwater in Antarctica - BON-03 (spades assembly) (version 2) | ecosystem: Environmental > Aquatic > Freshwater > Ice >... | reverse complement strand
TTATTTTTTGTATTTATAATATTGTATATTAATTGGTAATACCATTTTAATATTGATTTATAACAAAGAATTTTTTTAAAAATTTTATAGATCTTAAAATTATAAATTCTTATATTTGATAAAAAATCAACAATTTTTTTATAATAAAAATTGTTCACATTGAATTTACAACTCAATGTTGGATCAGAAAATTTCTCAAGTTTTTTTTTTACATCATATTGGATGAAAAATTTTTTTTTTAGCATGTAAAAAATTTTTTGTTGGCCTATTTCATAAAAGTTTTTGTCTAATAATTTACATTCTTTTTTTTCTTTCTCGATTAGTATTTTAGTATTTTGAAAAGAATATAATTGATTAAGATTAAACATGAGTATAAACGGGTCTTTAACAAAAAAAAACAATTCAGATTCCTCATCTGACAGTTTATTTGAGAAAAGGTGTACTTCACCTAGAAACCATAGATAAATTATTGGCCCCCGGTGAATCGCTTGAATAATTTTAAAAACATGAGAATTTTTTTTGGTTACTAAGTAATTTGGTTTTTTTTTCGAAAAAATAAGTTTCTTATTGGTAGGTATCATCATACAATTTATTAAATCCAATACTATCTTTGAAATCATTTTAAAATATTGACTATTTAGTAAAAATGATTTTGACTCGACTGTCTTTATAATTTGTTTTTTAATAAAAATTAATAATTGTTCATCGAGTTTGCTTTTGAAAGTGAAAAATAAATATTTAATTTTAAATTTTACACATATAAATATAATTAAATAACTTATTAATTTTAAATCATACTTAATTGTTATTCTTTTAAAATTACAATTATCAATTGAATCTATAATTGTAAAATACAACAAAGTCTGATTCTTATCTTTTATTAAGGATTGAAGAGTGCAACATTTGTAGGGTTTAATGACAGTTGAACAAAAATTTTTTGTCTGTCTTTTAAAAAGTTTTTTTATCTTTTCATTTAAATATTCTTTGACTAAATTAAGGGTATCAGTTATTACAAGGGTTCCCAACCAATTTAATTTTTGACACGATGATGTTTCTGTTGCAAGATACCAACTATACTTTTGTTTTTCGAGTTGAGGGATTTTTTTTATAATTCCTTTGGTTTCAAAATGAATCCCATTAGTTGAGAAAGAAAACTTTTTGCCTAAATCTTTTTTAATTATATAATTTTTTATTTTTTTTTTTAATTTACAATTAGTTTTGTCATAGCAATTTGACTTTTTTAATGCTTTAATTATGTTGCTAAAAAATTCCGAAAAGGATTTCATTGATTTTTGAAAAACATTAAAATATACATCGAGTGCAATCGAGATAAAATTGCAATTTTCAAAAAAACTCCATATTAATACAAATATAATTGATTCATGTAAATTATAATTTAACTTAGAAAAAGATTCTTTATAAATATTCATATCAACTACACAATCTATTGTAAATTGAATATCACTATCCAATAAAATTTGACATATCTTAAATAGGGGACTTCTTTCCAATATGATTTTTATATTGTGCATATTTAAAAGGTTTTTCCTATGTATTGAGAAATGAATGTTGAAATTTTCATAGTTGTATTTTAAAGTATTCATTTTATGGTTAACCTTGAAATTTCTATATAAGTTATAGACCTTATTGTTCCTTAATTTTATTGCTCCTTTATCGATTGATTTGTCGGAAGAAAAACTATTATGTCCAAGAAAGTTTCTGTACTCAATTTTAATTGAATATTTCTCATTCCAAACACTATTTTCTTCTAATAATGTCCATTTTAAAAATTTCAAAATGGTTGATTTTACAGTTGAATATTCATTATAGTTTTTTAAAAGATATAATGAAAAAATATCAGTCTTTCCCGTTTCAATATTTAATAAAAGAGATATTAAATCTTGTAACAAAATTTTATGATCAAGTTTTTTGTGTGAAATTAAAAGGTTTATTTTTTTATAAATGTAGAAAACTTTTTCTAAAACCATACTAAAGGTATTTATACGTCTTCCTGTTGAATCAAACCATCCTAGAGATTGTGTATATTCATGTAAATCGACGTTGTAAAATTTTTTAATTGATATATTTTTTTTTTTTAAAATTGCCTCTTTTGTTTTTTTATAATATATATTAAAATTTTTTTCATTAATGTACATATTTGTTTTTTGTTTATTTGCTAGATTTTGAATCGAAATGGGATAAAATTGGATTTGTAAAATGATAAATTTTTCATATGAAAAAGCTTTTAAATGGTTAAAATATTGTTTTTGAATAAATAAGTTTTTTTTTGAGAATTTTTTTTTTGAAATAAAGGTATTTATGAATTTGATATGAGTTAGATTGAAATTGAGAACAGTAGTTTTAGTAATTTCAATTACTGTTACTGTTTTTTGGAAACTGTAGAATGAATATTTTTTAATAAACATAAAAATCATGAATTTTTTTTTTATCCAGTAGATAAATTGAAAATTAATGATTTTTAATACCAAATTCAAATAAATTGATTTTATTGATAAAAAAGAGGTTGAAGTAATTTTTTCAGTCTTCCCACTAATGTTTTGTTTGGGAATTAATGTAAAAATTTCAAACATAAAAACTTAATATGGTGTGAGTTATTTAATTCAAATGAAGATTAATATATAAAAAAATTTATATAAGCAGATTTTAAAAAAAGTATATTCTTAAAATAATTCAAATTTATAAGTTTCAACGTTATATTGAATTTATTAATAATACGATCAGTTGATCCAGTTATCAAAAAAAGGTTTTTTTTTTGTTTTATATTTATATAATTAAAAATAGGTATCATTTCCGGAGATTTATTAGAATTCTTGATACCTTTATTAAATAATTTTCTAATACTTCTAAGGACTTTTACTTTTCGTAAAAATCCTTTTGCTTTTGCTTTTTCCTTAATTTTAGCGTATTTTTCAGCAAAAATATCCCAAGTTCTAGGGATTAAATTCTTTTGTGAAAACCCCAACGAAAATCTAATAAAAAATTCTATGTCTTTAAATTTTAATATCTTTTCTATATATATTTTTATTTTAATATTTCGTAGAAGTCTGCCTCTTTTTAAACATAAATCTCTTAAATCAATTCTGTTAATATTTATTGATTTTTTAAAAATTTGATCAAATCGATAAAATTTTTCGCTTTCGATACCACTATTTTTCCATTTTTGTTGATAAATATCATAAAAATTTAAAAAATAAAAAATATTCCCAATATTTTTGTTTTTTTTTGTGGGTTTCTCAGTAGACATCTCCAAATTAATTCCAATTTTTTTTTCATATTTTGAATGATCTGTCATTGAAACAACTTTTTTCATTTTAATAATAGGAAAAAAAATTAATAAATGAATATACAAGCTTAATAGTAATTTTTTAAAAAATTATTAAACTATTTGTAATTTTTTAAAATTTTTTTATACATTTTCAAAAAAAATGAAAATTTGTTTAAAAAGGGAATTAAAAAATGATTATTCTATAGATCAAGCTATTCTAGATCAAGCTAATAAAATTATTATTTTAGAATTTAAACTAATTTTTTATACTCTTGAAAATGAAATCCGACAAACCTATTTCTATAATACAAAACACTCTAAAAAAGTTATACAATATTACGAGATTCATCTAAGCAAAGTAAAAGAATTCGATTTTGTGTATGAAATCAAAATCTCTTCCTTATTAGTTTTTTTTTTTAAAAATAGGAAGATTTTCGTTGATTCTAATTTTGGAGACAATAATACAATTATCAAGGATTTTTTAAATTCAAAAAAATTTAAACAACTTAGCCAATTAGCGATTATAAATTGCTGGAAGGGTAAGAATTATTTTAAATTGAAATAATGAAAAATTATATTTCTAATTATTTTCTATAATTGAATAGAAAAATATATAATTATGCTTCAATTAATTAAAAATAGAGGCAGAAGACAACATTTTTTGTTGGTAGGTAACCTATTTTTTAAAAAAAAAATTGATAAATTAATTTTAATGAAATTTTTAGTTGTACAATTTAAAGAACATTTTAAAAAAGAGGTTTTAAAAAAGCTTTCTGAATTGAGAAAAGAGTTGATTTTTACAGAATTTAAATATACAGCCTTTCATTATTATAATTTCAAACAAGCATCTTTAATATTCATTTTAGATTTTTTAAAGATTTTTTTATATTTGTCTTATATCATCAAAGCTATTTTAAAATTTTCATTTTATAAAGATTTAAATATTATAAAAAACAAAAGCTTAATAGGTTTACAGTTAAACTCTACACGTACAATAAATACTGCCTTAGTTTCCAAGAGTATTTCCCCTTTACTATCTAATCAATTGCATTTATTTATAATTAAAAAAGGATTTTCAGAAAAAATACTTAAATATGTAAAATATAATAAACATGTTATCTTTAATTTTCACAAAAGAATTGAAAGTGATGTAGTACTATATAAAAATTTCAATTATTTTCATTATAATTTTAGTGCAAAATTCTATGACCAGTCTTTATTTTTGGGGAAATATTCCAAAAAAATAAACTACTTTTCTGACATCCAAAGAATACAACAGAAATATTATGACTGTAAATTTCACTTAGTCTTATCAAAGAATTGGACTTTTTATCATGAAATTTTTTCTGATATTATATTATGTCGTTTAAAAAGCCTAATTGAGAAAAAATTCATAAAGTTAATGGTAAAATTTTCGAATTTTCTAAAAAAAAGCTATTTACAGATTAATGGTATTCTTTATATTAAGTTAGAAATATTAGGGAAAGGTGGGAGTGGAAAGGTTTATAAGATTTTAAGGCAAGACAAAAAAATTTTTGCCCTTAAAAAAAACAAAATTGGCGAATTTGGTTTCTATACCCTTAATAACTTTGTCAATGAGATTGCAATTTTAAAACTTTTACTTGGAAAATCAACTATTATACAAATAATTGACGCTGAAATTAATTTTAAAAAAAAATTAATGAATATAATTTTAGAATTTGGAGATTATGATTTAGAGTATCTTCTCAAAAAAAATAATAGTTCTTTAAATTTTCATATTATTAAAGATTATTGGAAACAAATCCTAAAATCCGTAAAAGAACTTCATGAAGAACGAATTGTTCATGGAGATTTAAAACCTAGTAATTTTTTGTTTATTAAAAAGTCTTTAAAACTAATTGATTTTGGAATATCTAAGCCAATTGATAATAACACCACAAATATAACTCGAGATGTACATATTGGGACTCTCAACTATATGTCTCCAGAAGCGATTCTAGAAATTCCTGGAATTCTTGAGAAAATTCCAAAATTTAAAACTAGCAGAGCGTCTGATATATGGTCTCTTGGTTGTATATTATTTCAACTCAGTCAGGGTTTCCCACCCTTTAAAGATTTTTCAATGATTCAAAAAATTCATTCTATTGTTAATAACACTTTGAAGATAAAATATTTACCTGATTCAAAATTTAGTTTAATAGATATCATTGAAAATTGTTTGAGACGGCATCCCGATTCTCGTCCTACTATCCCTGAACTTCTTGAACATTCAAGCGTTAATTTAGATTTTAAATTGTGAGGATTGATTCAATGTATATTTGCCCTTGATGAGAATTGAACTCATAATCTTTCGTTTACGAAACGAATGCTTTACCACTAAGCTACAAGGACAATTTCTTGAAACTTTAAGGAGTATAATAATATTAAAATGATACAATAAATAAAAACTGATATCATGAAACGTTGGATTTAAGTAAATTTTTTATATAACTTCTCCCTAAAATCAGTTGTGTAAAGCATCTTTCTTATTTTTTTTTTAATTTTTAAAATTCTCTTTTAATATTTCAAGAGAACAGGAATTATTAACTGAATTCCATGTATTTCGATTAAAGATTAAACAATCTTTTAAAATAATACACAAATCAATACAATTACCCGAACCCATATCATTATAAATTCCAGCCAAAATCGATTCTTTACTCAAAATAAGAGCTGAATTTAAATCGAGGGAATTCTTGAAACTGTTTTCTAGAACAGACATTGCTGATAAAGATCCGCTACCCATGGATATAAAAGGTAAACTGTAAGTTGAACCATGTGGATGTACTGAAAATAATTGAGGTCCCATTATATCATAACCTCCTATTATTAATGAAGCAGAAATATTTCCTTTATATTCATATAGAAAATTTTTACAGATTGTTAAGGCAGTTAATATTCTAGACTCTCTTCCCGATGACAGTCTTTGTAGTTCTAATTGATAAAAAAGAATCTTTTTGATATTTTCAGCATCAGCTGATGTACCAGCTCCCATACAGCATATATTTGGCGCAAGATAATGAATTTTTTGGCAATTATTATCACACGACACTTTTACGTTTGTAGCTCTAGTATCGGAGGCAAAAATTAAACCTTTATTAAAAATCAGACCTGTTATAGTTGTACCAGTCTTTTTAACTAACAAATTTGTTGAATATCTATTATTAAATCTAGATTGTACCTAAAAGTGTTTCTTGAAAAAAATAACTTACTTGTAATTTATAATTTCGCTTTTTCTAAAATTTCCGAATCCAAACAATATTTGGATATAGTAATCATTGTCAAAATAAGTTATTCCCATGATATACTTAAGGCACCCTCGTTTTATATTAATTTATGTCTGAACGAAAGTGTATTTCTAAACATGAACAGATCATAGAACAGTATCAAAAAATTAGTAATTCAAATAATAAATCAAAAAAAAAAATTCGTTTTATGATTCCAATTGATATAAAATGTTTAAAATGTTTTATAAAATTTAAAAGAGGTAAGAAAGTAAACGCTATAAAAGAAAAAATACTAAATAAAAGTTATTTTGGAATAAATTATATCCGATTTTATTTTCAATGTTTTCAATGTTTATCTGGTTTTAGCATAACCACAGATTTACATGAATTAAAATATAAACCTGAAATTAATTGTATGATCATTTAAAAGCTTCCCCGTTCACATTTTTTTCCTCATCAAATGATTTTTTATATTTTAAAAAACAATTTCCTGTGAGATTTTGTATTAATTTTAAAGAAAATTTAACATTATAGATGTAATATGAAAGGTTTAATCAAGAAAAATTGAATTTTCGCTGAATCTCAATCATTAGATTACAGGATATAGTAGTTTTAATCCTAAAATTTTCCTTGGAGAAACATGCTATTTCTAAATAATTAAAATTAAAATTTTTTTTTATTTGTTGATATAAACTGTAAATTTTTTTTATACTTTTTCGACAAGTTAGTTGATTGTCTAGGAATTTGTCGATGGTTATTTTAAATATCTCGGATTTTTCTCCAAGGGAACCAGAAAAACATTTGAAATAATGGCCTGCCTGAGTGATAATATAAAGTTCTGGAACATTCAAGTTTACACTGCCTAAAAATAGTGAACAACACAGAGGTCTTATGTACCAATATCTTGTTTGAAGATGGATTAAAGATGCAATTCGGGATGCCAATAATTTTCCAGTTAAAAAGTTAGAAAAATTTTCTTTAAAACTTATTGAATCAGTTTTTGCACGTTCAATTATTCTTTGAAAATCCTGAAATAATCCTGTCCCAACCAAAATATTAATTTTATTCAAAAAAACCATCATACGACACTCCACAAAGCCTTTTCTGAAAGCTTCAATTGATTTCTCTGCAAAAAGTACTAAACCATCTGTACACGTAATTGCTGTGATTGTTTGGCTACTATGCACTCTCCGTTGAACATATTCTAATTGAAGGAGTCTTCCTTCTGGAGAATATGATGTTACAGTAAGATCATACTAAAAATTATATACAATAAAACCATTGTATTAAAATATTTAAAAAATATTACTTACCCCAGATTGCAATGTACTCATTAAATAAATTATTTTATAAGTGCAAAAATAATACATTAGTGAACTGTATATATTTATTTAGAAAAATTTAATGCGTCCTCAGAGAGACTCGAACTCTCGACCTTATGATTAACAGTCATATGCTTTAGTTATTACTAACCAATTGAGCTATAAGGACACATATATCTGATATTTTATTTTTATTATAAAAAATTGATTAACAAATTTTTCATTTGTGGTGTATGATATAAGTCCATTTGTTCCACATGCGCTGTTAAATTCAAAAAACTTTCCGATTTTTTTAAGAAGAACGTCAAAATTGCATAAACCAATTGCTTTAATCGTAATGTTTTTTGGTATTCGAACTAAAATCTGATTGAATGGCCAGTAAAATTTATGAATTTTAGAAAATGAATTTAATTTTAATTTTTTTGTAATTTTAAATCTAATCGAAGAAGATGCTTGAGTTTCAAATTTCCCGATTATTAATTGTCCTATAAAAAAACGTTTTTTTTTAAAAAATTGTTTAGACAAAATTCCAATTTTATTTTCTTCTAAAAAAATTATTAAATAAGTAGCTTTTACTCCAATGACAAACCCTACAGTTTGACTTTTAATTGAAACAGTCATTTTGATTCCAGATAGGTTATTATATAGATCTTATTTTAAATTAATTTATAATTTAATTAATATAAAAAAAACGGAATTGATTTTTCTAGCGCCAATTATTTAAACAAAGTTAGTTAGATATTTTTTACCGGATATTTTATTATAAAGAAACAAAAAATAATTTTATTAAAAATTTACTTTCCCTTCTAAGATTGTAACTAAATCTGGAAGTGGCTTTTTTGGACCCATTACTCCAGTAGGATCCCAAGGTAACATAATTGACACTTTAATACCGATCATCCCTTGTGGCAGAAGACAATGTTTTGTTGAAGATTTAACATATTCATCAACAGGCTGTCCTGAGTGGATCATATAGCCGTCCATAAACTTCATACTTTTTGCCCTTTGAGCTCTAAGTTTACCCGAAACTGTTACAGTACAACCTTTTGCCCCGGATTCCATAACAGATCTAACTATAGCATAACAAGCTTTTCTAACAGTTAAGCCTTTTAATAATTTAAATCTCAACAGTTCAGCTTGAATATTTGGACAAAGACCTCTGTTTAAAACTTTTTCGACATATAATGCAATTTTACTGTTGTTGAAATTAAAACGATCTTTTATTAAAGTAGATAATTCTCTTATTCGACGACCTTTATATCCTATTACAGAAGGAGCTTTTGTAGTCTTAATGATAATTTCTGTTCGTAGAGGACTTTTCTCAACATCAACTCCCGAATAACCACTCTCGGATAATTCTTTAGAAAGAAATTCATTAATTTCAGAAAAAAAAACACCGTCCGATATGAATTTTTTTTTTACAGATAGTGATGACAACATAATATTAAGTTATATTTTATTATTTAATTTAAAACATTTTTTTATTGTAGTATTAGTTTAAATAATTTTAAAAATATTATAACAAAAAAATGTTTTTATAGCTTAAGCCCAGATATTTATTCACCATTGGATGTGAATTTAAAGAAAAAACTCCATAATTTCCAACTAATTGTTTAAATTCATTAATGAAGGTATGTATGGTTAATGTATAAATTTTTCCACATACACCAGCAAGTATACAAAACTGATTAGAATCCCATTCTAGCGAAAATACTGGACCAGTCAATTTGAAAAATTTTAAACAAGTTTTTAAATTTATATTCCATATTCTTACTGAATAATCTAATGATCCACTTATTATAAGACATTTTTCAAAATTTTTATTTTTTTGATAATTGGGAGGTGAAAAGGCAATAACCAATACTTCTTTTTTATGACCACTGAAAACTGCAAAGTAATGAAGTTCTTTTTTTGATTTCCACAGTTTAATCAGCAAATCATCACCACATGAGCCTAGAATTTCATTTTCACATGAATATTTTATATCATTAATTTGAGAATTATGTGCTCGAATAGTGTTTATTTTTTTTTTTGTCAAATCAAATCTAGAAAGAATTTTGTTTTTTGAGAAAACAAATAAATAATGATTCTCCTTCCATTCTAAAGAAACTATCAAATATCTAGTTGGTAAAACAGTTAGAATAGATTGAGAATACCAGCTTGACCAAATTTTAAATTCTCCAGATAAATACAACAAAACCACGACTCTTGAGTTTTCAGCCCATCTTGATTCTATTAATGCGCGATTTATAAAAAAAGTATCAGTTAACTGAATTCCAGTTTCTGTCCAAATAATAAATAGACCGTTATAAAAAGTTGTCGAAATGAGTGTCCCAGAAACATTTAAATCTATTGATGTAATTTCATAAGAATTGCAAGTTTTTCTATTTCTATTTAGAATTAAATCTTTAGATTGAATTTTAACTGAATAAATATAACCTCTCCTTTCAGATAAAAAATTGATTGAATTTCGTGTCGAATAATATCCTCGAAGTTTTCTAGTATGCCAAGAACAAAAAAGGATGGGGTTTTGTTTTATAATTTGTGTTGAAATGTAAAATTTTTTGTCAATTGTCAGTAATTTAAATTTAAATGATTTAAAAAAGTGTTTACGTCTTTCCATTAAATTTTGTATTGAATTTTTATTATTTTTCTGTAATTTCAAAAACCAATCGTTTTCAAGATGAGAATATATTAAGCCTCGTTGAATTAGTGAAATCAACGAGCCTGATGGGAAAACTTTTTCATTTTCGAAGGATAAATTTATGTTTGCTTCTCTAGAAAATAGATAAAAACTATGGCTATAGCCTATTTTTATTAAAAATTTAGCCCATAAATATTTAATTTTAATATTGAGATTTATATTTTTCTACTTACCACATTCTTTGAGATAAAGTAAAATAAGAAAATCGATCTCTGAACTATTTAAAAAAAATTCCATACTTATAATTTAAATTATTAAAATATTTAAATTCTAAATTTATTAAAAAACTTTTGATGTACTCGATAATAAATTTAGCCCTAACCATTGTAAAAACTAAACAATTTTAATTAAGATTATTATATCTTTTTTTTTTTTTATTAGTTCATTTTATTTAAATTTTTATCATATAATTATGGCTGTAGTTGTTTTATATTTATCATGTGTTTTTAATATTAAAGTTTAACTTTATAAAAATGTTCCCTAAAAAATTATTTTTTATTATAGTGGATTCAATTTAAATAGACTGCACTCAAACCCAAGTTTTTGAAAAAGTTTAAGAATAATGTTAGAATCTGATTCTAAAATAGATAAATTAGTTGTTATCATTTCACCTCTATTTTCGCCATTTATATTAATTACCAAATGAACTAAGTCATAATTATAATTTGAAAAATATGAATTAATTATCAAATTTAGTCTGAGTAAAAGATGTACTGAAAAACAATTCATTTTTTGTGCCGATACTGTAATTAAAATAATCTGATATCCATTTATTGGAGCCATCCATGATAATTTTAGCTTTCTAGACCCAAAAATTTGCTCATCATTTAAAGCAGAACCTAAAAAAAGATCTCCGGGGAAAAAATTATTTTTAATTTTTATCAAATCTCCATTTTTCATTTGTTTGTTAGTACTTAACTTATCAGTAGTTTTTTCGAACATTAATGTGGTTGCAATACCATTTAAATCTTCAAAGATTACTTTTAATACCTTTTTTTTAGAGAAGGTTGTATATTCCTGAATTTCTAGAATATAGGCTATGATTAGAAAGTCATGTATATCCCGATTATTTTTTATTATTTTGATTTTTTCAATTTTGGCTAAAGCTGATGATAATTTTTGAATAGAATCCCTATTTTTTACTATATATGGTAAATCATAATCATCAGGCTCAATGAGCCCAAATGATATACTATAAATCGCTCCTAATAACATAATAGGTTCGGTTTGATTCAATAAAAAAGAATTTATTCCCACTATACCAGTCAAATTGTTAGCTAAATATATTTGTTCAGAATTTATTTCAATTACCAGAGGTTTTGGTGGATTTATCAAGTTCTGATTTTCTTTTTTTAGAGAATTTAAATCTAACAATAATGGTTGATGGATATATTTAATTTTCTGTGTTCGGTTCATCCATTCTATTATTTTATCAAGACTCAGAAGGATCCGTTTCCTTTTTTTTTCTCCACCAATTTTATCTAAACAACCACAGACTATTAAAGTTTCTATTAATTTTTTCGATACCCACTGTTTTTTTATTAACCTATTTACAACTTCACTTAAATTATTGAATCCACCAAAAATCTTCCTATCAGTAATTATTATTGAAGCAGCAATTTCTCCTACACTTTTAATAGAACCTAAACCAAAGTTTACAAAGTTTTCGTTATTTTTAGAATAATCAGGAAAAAAAAATACATCACAATCATTAATCTCAGGTTTGCGGACAAAAATACCAACTGAAGCTGCCTGATGCATATATTTTTCAATTTTCTCAAAATCTGTTAAATTTACACTCATTAGGCTACTGAAAAATTCTACAGGCCAGTGAGATTTCAACCACGCAGTCTGGTAAGTTGTGAATGCATATGCAGTGGAATGAGATTTGTTAAAACAGTATTCAGCAAAACCCAACATTTGATTAAAAATTTGTCGTCCTGCAACTTTTTCTAAAGAATTATTTATACAACCCTCAATAAATATTTTTTCTTGAGTTCTCATTTCTGATATTTTCTTTTTCCCCATGGCTCTTCGAAGAATATCTGCTTGACTCATACTGTATCCCCCTAATTCTTGAGCAACTTTCATTATTTGTTCTTGGTATATCAATATTCCATAAGTTTCGACTAAAGTTTGTTTCAGCTCTGGATAATCGAATTTATATAGTAACACTTTCCTTTTCCTTTTTATAAAACGTGGAATCAAACCTGTGTCTAATGGTCCTGGTCGATAAAGAGCGAGGATAGAGCTTATATCCTGTATTGAACTAGGTCTCATTTCAGAAACAATATCTCTCATTCCTTTTGATGCGTCTAATTGAAATATACCATCAAGATCTTTTCTTGTAAGTAAATTAAATGTGTTTATATCAAAATGAGGCTGTAAACAGCTTGAATCCAATGTTAATATTTGATTGTTGAATCGGTAATTCACGAAATTTATAACACTTTCCACCATTGAAAGATTTTTTAACCCCAAAAAATCAATTTTTAAAAGCCCGAGATATTCGACATCTTCCATGGGATACTGAGTCATAACTTCTCCTCTTGTTCCTCGTGTAAGAGGTACAACTTCATCTAATTTTCTTGAAGAGATAACAATACCAGCTGCATGAACAGCCGTAGTTTTATTCATTCCTTCAAAATTTATTGCTTTATCAATTATATTTTTCAAATCCTCATTTTTTAAATAAATCTTTCTAAAATCTTGAACCGGTGACTCTTTAGAGATCATAGATTCAAGGTTCAGTGGCTTTCCTCGACTTATAGGTATTAGATCTGACATTTTCTCAATTAATGGATTTTCTCTTCGAGCTGATCTTCCCATATCTTTTAAAATTGATTTTGATGTTAGTCGATTAAAAGTTATAATTTGAGCAACCTTTTCTTGCCCGTATCTCATAGATACATATTCTATTATCATATCTCTTCCATCAATACTAAAGTCAGTATCAATATCAGGCATACTTTTTCTAGCAGGATTAAGAAACCTCTCGAATAAGAGGCCATTCTCGATAGGGTCAATACTTGTAATGCCAAGAGAATATGCAACTAGTGATCCTGCTACCGAACCTCTTCCTGATCCTATTGGGACATTATTGTTTCTAGCAAAATATATAAAATCCCAAACGACAAGAAAATATGTTGAAAACCCCATTGATTTTATTGATTGAAGTTCGTATGCCAATCTTTCATAGTATTTCTTATATTTTATTTTTATTATTGGCATTTTTGGGTTACTATTAATTTGTGGAATATCAATATTATTTTCGAATTTTTCTAAAAGTATCTTAGTAAGGCCTTGAAATCCTAAAAATCCTAGAAATTCATCAAGAGTAAAATTTTTATATTGTTGAGGCATTTGAAATTTAGGAATAGTAATTTCTGCCCAGATTGAATAATTTTTAGCTTTTTGTGAAACATTGATCGTGCTTTTTAGTGCAGAATGAATTTTATTACTTGTAACATGATCACGATACATATTCTTCATTTCAATTGATGATTTTAGAAATTCGGTACCACTGTATCGCATTCTACCAGGTTCATCAAAAGGTTTACCTGTTTGGATACAAAGTAAGGTATCATGAGCTTCAACATCTCTATCCATTGTAAAATGACTATCATTTGTACTAATTAATTTAATCCTAGATTCTTCTGATATTTTTAAAATGTTCATGTTTACGGCACGATCTTCCCTGTGTCCATGATCTTGTAATTCAAGGAAAAAAAAGGCTTCGAAGTTATTTTTATACCAATTAGCAACTTTTTTGGCATAGGTTAAATTTTTATCTAGTAAGTTTTGACAAATTTCTCCTCCCAAGCAAGCACTTGTAATGACAATATCTTTTTTGTATTTGAACAATAGTCCCTTACTTATACACGGTCTACCAAATGCACCACTTCCTTGCCAACCATTTAGATGACTTAATGTTGTTAATTTAACAAGATTTTTATAACCATGTTCACTCAAAGCAAGCACAATCTGATGATATTTTGATAATTGACTTCTTTTATAGTTACGTGATATATTTCCATTAATAACATACATTTCATTTCCAGCAATAGGCTTGATACCAATTTTTTCACACTCTTTGAACAGATCAACTATTGCGTGCATGACACCGTGGTCAGTAATGGAAATAGAGTTTATTCCTAATTTTTTTGTAAATGAAACCATTTCTGATATTCTTGACGCACCGTCAAGCAAAGATAAATCTGAGTGGTTGTGTAAAGAAGAATATCTCTCCTTTTTAACAGGTACAGATGTACCATTTTGAGTCAAACTTTTTATACTTTTTTCTTTTCGAATGAACATTTTGTCTGAAAATGAATGGTGTTTAACAAAATTTTTTTTCATTTTTAGATCAAGAGTTAAATATTTTTTATTAGAATTAACGACTAGTAGCTTTCGCTTAAATTTTTTGGTTTGTAAATTCACAGGAAAAGTTATTATTGAATTAAAAATATACATACCTCCGATTTCTTTGTGATAAAATAACGTAATTAAATGTTTAATTCAAAACATAACTATTGGTGTTCCTTGTTATTTGACATCAAATTTATGAAATCCAGATATGATTTAAAGACTAAGGATATATTGACAATCACTAGTTTTTTTAAACAAAAACAAATGTCATTTACAAGATACATAAAACCTTTGGATAAAATTTTTATGATCAACACAATGTTTAAGTGGACATTACCTGGTTCCTGTGTTTTTATATCTGGAACATGGGATTCCTGGAATAAAAGAATCCCATTGAAAAAGTCTGGAAATGAGTTTACAGTAATTTTACCGCTTATCCAAGGTTTTTTTAGATATAGGTTCGCAATTGACGATAGTCACAGGTATAATCCCGAACTAGGTTCAAAAATAGATTTTTGTAAAACTTTAACCAACTTTAAAATAATTAAAAGACTCGATAAGGAAATAATATCAAGTGATTCGTTGTTGGGAGGTGAGACTGAAACATATTTTTACCTTCAAAACCCCTCAGATTATGATGTAAATGGGAGGGTTGGGTATCTACAAACTGTTCCAATTCAACTATTAATTTCAATTTTTTCTAAATCTGGATTTAAGAAAAAAAAGTTCATCTCTGAGAAAATATCTCCTGGAATGTGCTATTCAAAAATGATTTCCTTTAATCACTTGATATTTTACAAAAGTTTTTTAACTAAATTCAAATTTTTGAAATTAATCTTTTTCACTAGATTTAGATTCAGATCAAAGTTGTGCACTTTCTTTTATGTTGAAATTAATGACAAAACTCTTAAAAATAATTCTCATCCGATCAAAAACTTATTTAAAACCTAATCTATATTATTGATAAAATATATCAAAAATTTTTAAATAGAAAAACGTTTGTTTTTCCAATCATTTTTATTAAAAAAAAAGATTTGTATAAAAATGATTTCATTAATAATATTTTTTTTATTTTATTAATTAATTTTAGAATTATATTAAATAAAATAAGGTCATAACTTGAATTAATTATTTTGTTTAAATAAAAACTTTTTTGCTCGAATAAAAATTTGGAATTTATATTTAATCTTAAATCATTTTTCCAGCGAACCCGTTGAATGGAAAATTTTTCAAAATTTTTTTCATATTTTTCTAGTAAAATTCCAATTAATCTACTTACTTTAGATTCATCTTGTAACTTGAAAAGTTTAAGAATACTAATAGAATTTTTAAACTTTTTGAATTTAACATAAAATAAATACATTCTGAAATCGATATTGTTGAAAATAAACAGCTTCTTTTTTATGATTGTAAGATTAAATAAACTTTTTAAAATTTTAGTTAATGAAAATGTAAAGAATTTTTTTTTCCAAATTAAAGTATAAAATAGATTTTTAACCCAACCTTCAATATAAATTGATTTTGTACATGAAATACTAACCATATCTTAAAATGGTTGGAGGTCAATATATAATAAGTTAAAATATAAATTAATTTATTTATATTAACATTTTGTTTTTTTAATTGAAATTCTAATGTTAAATGGAATTAATTCAGAAAGGTGTGTAGCAAATCCGATTTTTATGGAAGAAGTATATCTCTATTTAAAAGAAAGAATAGAAAAGTTATCAAATAATAATGATGAAAAATTTTATAGTAGCCCGACTAAAAAAGTTATGGATTATTGTGTTAAATTCTGTTATTTGAAAAAGGAAAAGGTAAAAATTATTCGAAACTATATCAACGAAACTAAGGACAATTCGATATTGAACGATGAAGAAATAGTTCAGGCTGAAATAATTCTATGCAAAATAATAGATCTTAACGTAAATTCATTCAAAACCATTGTAATACTATTGCCTGGGTACAAAAGATATTTTAAACTACACCAGTTTCGACAGCACTATAATAAACTGTATTCTATTATGAACGGATAATAGCAAAAATTTTAATCTTTTGAAAATAATAGTTGAGTATATGAAGATTTTATTGAATTTTTTTTTAATTTCATTCTCTATTATAAAAAAAAAATTAAATTATAATTTTTAAAAAATTTATTGCTTTCATAGATATGCAATTGAATAAAAAAAAGATTTTCTTTTTAATTAAAAAAATAGAAATTGTTAAATCAAAATAAAATAGTATTGAAAATTTTTGGTTTTTGAAATTTTTTATAAAAATGGATTCTGTAGTATAATGTAAATATTTTTTAAATAAAAATTTATGTTGAATAAAATTAATGGAAAAAATCTTTGATTTTAAAATTTGATATAACTCTTTTTGGATAAAAAACTCATTGAATTTTAATGATTTTGAATTCTCTTTGTAAGTCAAAGTTTTTCTTTTATATTGATTCTGATTAAAAAAAACTTGTTTAGGAAAAATTGGAAATCTTACTGTAATTTTTCTTCTAGAAACCTTTAATAACTGCTTAAAGTAAACTCCATTTGTAAAAAACAAATTAAAATCATTCGAGGTATTTTTCCATTGATTTTGTCCTAATAAATACATTAATCATATTTAATAAAAAATTAAATGCTAAATATATATATAAGTACTTTTAAAATAGTTTGACTATGAAATCAGAACAAAAAGTTTCAACCCTGTCAGAAGTTTATTCACGAATTATTGAAAGAACCGTAAACGCTCTAAAAAATTATTTGAAATTAACGAAAAAAAAGCATTTTAAATATGATATTGTACAAGAATTAAAAAATCGATGGAAATTAAGAGTAGATCATACAATAGGTTCTATGAATGGATCTTGGGCTAAATTTCAAGATTCATGCATTCAAAAGAATGTAAAATATGATTCAGACGGAGATAAAAAGACTATTTCCTATGATTTTTGTTTCCCTTCAATATGTTCCTTGAGCTGGGATCTTTATAAAAATTCTGACTCAAAGGAAAGTATTGCTTCGAATTTTAAACTCTGGGTCTGGAACTGTATGATATCAGGAAGTGTTAATGAAGGAAACTTACCTATTCCGGCATTTTTATGGCACAGAAAAAAGGTTTCATTGTTAAAATCAATTACATCGTCAACGCTAATAAGTCATTCAAGAAATTCTAAAAAAAACATTTTTAACTTTGTAGGGTTGTTAAAAAACAGAAACCATTGTGAAAATTCGAAAGAAAATACGTTATCATTTTTAAAATATTATTCTACTTGCAAAAATTTGACGGAAGATTCTTTCGAGAAGAGAGAAAAAGAATTATTTGACGAAAACTCCGAAGAAGAGTTAGAAAGTAACACTTATGAAAAATATGAAAAAAATTCGGCACCGAATTTTTTACTTGCAGTTATTGAAAAAGTATATAGAAGAAATACAAAATGGACTATTGTTTTAAAAAATGGAATATTAAACATTAATAAAAAAGACTTTTTATTTAATCTTTGTAAATGTGAATTTTTTTGGTAAATAAATGATTGTTTTTTTTTTAAATTAAAACAATTTGTCTTTAAAAAAATTAAAAATAAGATTTTTTATAATGGAAAATTATAAAAGAACTGAGATTTTAGGTCAAGGTGCGTATGGTAAAGTTTACAAAGGACAAGACCTAAGGACAGGGCAAATAGTTGCACTCAAAAAGGCCTTGGCATCTTCAGAAGAAGAAGGGATACCACCAACTAGTTTAAGAGAAATTTCTATCCTCAAATCAATATCTGAATGCGAATTTATTGTCAAATTACTAGATGTTGTTAATACCAAAACAAAGTCTGGAAAAGGGATTTTATATATTGTTTTTCAATATTTAGATTTTGATCTTAAGGCATTCATGATTTCTAAAAACGGAAAAGGAGTAGGTTTAGATAATAAAATATCAAAAGAATTTTGTTTTCAATTATTAATTGGTATAAACTATTGTCATCAAAAAGGAATCATGCACAGAGATTTGAAACCCCAAAATTTATTAATTGACAATGGGACGAAATTAAAAATTGCTGATTTTGGTTTAAGTAGAAACTTTAGCATTCCAATTGGAAAATTTACACATGAAGTTGTAACACTTTGGTATCGGTCTCCTGAAATACTTCTTGGTGCAAAATGTTATTCAACACCTATTGATCTTTGGTCAATCGGATGCATCCTTGCAGAAATGCTTACCGGGCTTCCATTTTTTTGTGGAGAAAGTGAATTTGAACAACTTTTAGCTATATTCAGAATCATGGGAACTCCAAATACAAAAAATTGGCCAAGCATTAGTGATTTTAAAGATTGGCATGATTTTCCTAAATGGATGCCTCAAAGGTTAAATCTCATCTTTCCTAATTTAGATCTAGAAGCCATTTCTTTATTAAAATCTTTTTTAAGACTTGATCCTATGAAAAGAATAACAGCCACCAAAGCCTTAGAATTACCTTTCTTTGATGATATTAGAGATTTTTATAGATTATAAAAATTCATTAACATAATTGTTAAAATAAAGGACGCGTGTCGTAAATTATTTTGTTTTTTATGGAAAATTTCTTTATTAATGATCAAGCTACAATTAATATTGGTACAATCGGCCATGTAGCCCATGGTAAGTCAACCTTAGTAAAAGCTATTACTGGTATCCAGACAGTTCGTTTTAAAAATGAACTGGAAAGAAACATAACTATTAAGTTAGGTTATGCAAATTCAAAAATTTTTAAATGTAGTAATTTAAATTGTCCGAAACCAGGGTGCTACAAAGCAATGGGGTCGGGTATAAAAACTATACCATATTGCGAACAATGTCATTATGATATGGTTTTAGTAAAGCACATCAGTTTTATCGATTGTCCAGGACATGAAATTTTAATGGCGACTATGCTTACTGGAACATCAATAATGGATTCTGCTCTGTTAGTAATTGCATCAAACGAAAATTGTCCCCAACCTCAAACTTCGGAACATCTTGCTGCAGTGGAAATTATGAAAATGAAAAATCTAATAGTACTACAGAATAAAGTAGATTTGATATCAAAAAAAGGAGCAAAAGATAATTATTCTGAAATTTTAAGATTTATTGAAAAAACTGATTTTGAATCAAATCCAATAATACCGATATCAGCCCAACGTCGATGTAATATAGATATTTTGATACAAGCGATCGTCGAAAATATTCCCAGTCCACAAAGGGATCTTTCTTTAAATTTAAAAATGTTTTTGATAAGAACTTTTGATATAAATAAACCTGGATGTAATATTCAAGATTTAAAAGGTGGGGTAGTTGGTGGCTCGATAGGGTCTGGAATATTAAAAATAGGAGAAAATATCGAAATTCGACCAGGAATCTCAAAAAGAAATAAACTAGGGAAACTAAAATGCTTTCCTGTACTCACCAAAGTTCAATCTCTTAACACTGAAAAAAATAAACTAAGGTTAGCGGTCCCTGGAGGTCTTATTGGAGTGGGAACATTATTGGACCCAAGTTTGACTAGAGCAGATAGATTATCTGGACAATTATTAGGTCATGTTAATAAACTTCCTGAAATTTATATCAATATTTATGTTTCGTTCAAACCTTTGAGAAGATTATTAGGAAAATCTCAAGATAATTATAAATTTTCTGAATTTTTAAAAAATGAAATTCTTATGATTAATATTTGTAGCTCAAGTACAGGTGGGAAAATTTTAAAAAAAAAAAATCATTTAATCGAATTTCAATTAACAACCCCGACATGCTGCGAATTCGGGGATAAAGTGACGTTGAGTAAAAGAATTGATAAACATTGGAGATTAATTGGATGGGGTACTTTTAGGGGAGGAAAAAAATATAAAACTTAATTTTAATTCAACATTGAATTTTTGTAAGATCTTTCAGTATTTTCAAACACCTTTCCTTTTCACAAACAACAATTCTATGGATTTTTATCACTGAATTAAAATTAAAATTATATTTTTCACTGATTTGACCAATTATTTTTTCTATTTTTTGAAAAGATCTGATATCATATTGAGTTACCAAACTTACTGTTCTACCAGACTTTCCTGCTCTTGCTGTTCTACCGACTCTATGAATATAAACTTTAGCATACACAGGAATATCAAAATTTATTATAATATCAGTACATGGAATATCTAAACCTCTTGATGCAAGATCAGTTGCAATTAAAATTTGTGTTTTTCTATTTTTAAAATTTTCCAAGATTTTTAACCTTCTAATTTGGTTCATCCCACCATGAATACATGAAGCTTTAAAACCCAAAAATTTAAGCAGAAGAGCAAGTTTTTCAGCACACCGTTGGGTATCTACAAAAGTTATTATAGAGCTTTTGTAGAATTCATTACATAGATATACCAAATAAGTTTCTTTATATTTGTGAGGTATAAAACAATAACTTTGAGATAGATTTTTTACAAGTTTATGGTTATGATTCAAAGAAACTCTAATTGGATTTTTTAACCAATTAGATTGAATTTTGTTTATTTTTAGAGTTTTAGTTGCTGAAAATAAAAAATTTTTTTTATTTTTTGGAAGCTTTGAAAGAATAAATGTCAGTTCTTTGTCAAAATCAATTTGTAATATTTTATCTGCTTCATCAACGACAAAACTAAATTTAGTTTTAGTTGGAATTATAAACGAAGATCCGATATGTTCGACTAAACGACCTGGAGTTGATATTAATATATTAGGTTTTCCTTTAAGTATCGCTTTTTGGGTTACATAGTCAATTCCTCCAGTTAAAACTGCAAATTTTATTCCAAGAACACCACCTAACATTTCCCCCTGTGAGGCAATCTGAAATGCCAGTTCCCTAGAAGGAACTATGATCAAAGCTGAAAACTCTTCCCTATTAATTAAAATATTTTGAAGTAATGGGATTACGAAAGCCAGAGTTTTTCCTGATCCTGTTTGAGCATATCCTATTATATCATAACCTTTTAGAGCATAGGGAATTGTAAGTGATTGGATATGCGTAGCTTTTTTGAATCCCAATATTTCGCATATTCTGCAAAGTTGAATACATACTCCTAACTGTTTAAATTTAACCATAGTGTTATTATAAGAAGCTTCATTTAAAAAAAAAAATTTGGAAAATATTTACACACTTGAAATGTTTTTTCTAAATAAGGTACTTCCTTTACTCCCCTTTGATCTAAAATGGAAAGATATTGATACAAGTTGTACAAAATTTATTCATAGATTGTATTCTCTGTTGAATAATAATTATGTTGAAGACTTTTATTCCTTTTTAAGATTTAATTATGTTCATGAATTTTTAAAGTTTGCCATTTGCAGTCCAAACTGGACGTCTTTTTTAAACCTAGGGTTAAAATTTAATAGAACCGAGAAAATAAATGGGTTTATTACTTCAAATTTTCGAAAAATAATAATCAGGAATCAATTAATTTTTTGTTCTGAAATAAATTTCTTATGTCTTCAAAAAAAACTTAGAAAGAAATTATTCGTCCAAGTTTTGATAAAAGAAATAACAAGGAGAATAAACTGTTTCGGAAAAACAAATGCTATTTATACGACTGGCCTACCTTTTTTAAGGCCATTTTTGAAAACAAATTATTTTTATTTCTCATTAAAACCCCAAAAACAAGGGATCTTCAATGGAGGTAAATTTACAAATTGCAGTTATAAAAATCAAAAAATGCTATTGGATTGGAAAAAATTCATTCCAAAAAAAAAAAAATTCCAAACTATAGGACCCATTTAAAAAATATGAAGAAAAACTTCCAAAAAAAAAAAATTTATAAACATTTTGAATTAATAGACTTTACTTATTGGATCAGGTTCGTTAAAGGATTTAAATATGCGTTTATTAATCGTAATGGTGTCCTAAATAATAAAAAATCAATAATAAGCTTCTATGCTTTAGCTTGTAGAACGGTGAAGGGTAAAAGACCTTGTTATTTTTATGACGCTTATTTTTATTATGGAACTCAAATGATAGAAAGAGGGTTATTTATTACCAACACATTAGTTATATGTAAATCTATAGGATTTGATTTGTTTTATATTCTTGATGGATATTACAATGAAAATTTTTTATTGAAGTCAAAATTTAAAAACGGATATAATAAAGTAAGTATGTATATGCTTGGTCTTAAACTAAAAATAATAGAACCCTTGGAGAATGGATTAATCTTTTTTTAATCAGAATAACTATGACAACCGTATCACATTTAATTAAATCAATTTTCAATTTTTTTATAATCATCATTTTTTTTTTCAATAGTTAAACTAATGAAATTAGTCTTTTAGAGATTGGACTAAAATTTATTTTATCGAATTAATAATGGAACCAATTCGAAATTTTTGCATAAAAAGTTGTTTAGACTTAAAATTTTTATATAGTGAAATATTTCAACATATTAAATTCCAGAAAATATTACTTTTTCTGATTAATCTCTGTTTTAATAATATTCTTCACCAGGTAAATCACCCATTCCATCTTTAGAATTATTTTTAGTTTTTTCAGGTATCTCAACAATTAAAGCTTCTGTGGTCAAAACCATTGATGCTATAGAACATGAATTTTCAAGAGCCCAACATGTTACCTTTACAGGGTCAACTACACCATTTTCAAGTAAATCTTCATAAGAATCTGTAGCTGCATTATAGCCCATTCCGAACTCCATATTTTTACACCTATCCAGAACTACTTCCCCTTCTTTTCCGCAATTTTTTGCTATTTGTAAAAGAGGAGCTTCACATGCTTTTGCGATAATTGCTGCTCCCAATTTTTCTTCTTCATCGTCGAATGATTCTTGTATACCTGGGATAAGTTTAATTAAATTGATCAAAGTTGCTCCTCCTCCAGGAGTAATACCCATTTCAATTGCAGCTTTAGTTGAATTTATCGCATCTTCGTATCTAAGTTTTTTATCTTTTAATTCTGTTTCTGTTGCTGCTCCTACTTTGATTCTTGCAATACCACCACCTAATCTCGCAATACGTTCTTCACCTTTTTCTTTATCAAACTCCGAATCTGTATTTTCAATTTGTTTTCTGATTAATTCTATTCTTTTGTTAATAGCTTCTTGATTGGATGCCTCGGATATTATTGTACAAGCTTCTTTTGCTACAACAATTCTAGTTGCTTTTCCCAATTTATCTATCGAAACATTTTCTAATGTTAAACCAACCTCTTCTGCCATATAAGTAGCACCCGTAAGGATTGCAATATCTTCTAAATATGCTTTGCGTCTCTCACCAAAACCAGGAGCTCTTATAGCACAAACATCTAATACACCCCTCATTTTATTTACTACTAATGTTGATAACGCCTCGCCAGTTATATCTTCAGCTATTATCAAAAGAGGTTCTTTAGATTTTACTACCATTTCTAAAAGAGGAACAAGTTCTTGAACAGATGTAATTTTTTTATCGGTGACGAGAATTCTAGCATTAACCTGTTCCACGATTTGTCTTTCCATGTCTTTAACAAAATAGGGTGAAATATAACCACGGTCTAGTTCCATTCCTTCGGTAAAATCAACTTCGTCTTGTAAAGATTGAGATTCTTCTACAGTAGTACTTCCATTTTTTCCAACTTTTTCAAATGCAGTAGAAATAATTCTTCCTATTTCTTCATTACCTCCAGCTGCTATTGTGGCGATATTTCGTATGTCTTCGATACCATTGCAAGGTCTTGCAGTTTTTTGTATTTCTTTAATTAATATTCTACATGTTTTTTCAATTCCTCTTTTAAGAGCTAATGGATTTACTCCAGATGCAACAGCCTTGATTCCTTGGTTAACAATAGATTGTGTCAAAACAGTTGATGTAGTTGTACCGTCTCCAGCTTTTAAATCTGTTTTGGAAGCAACTTCTTGGAGAAGCCTAGCTCCGGTGTTTTCTAAAGGGTTTTCTAATTCTATATCTCTGGCAATTGTTACACCATCATTTATTACTTGAGGACAACCTAGAGATCGTTCTAATACTACATTCCTTCCTTTAGGGCCTAATGTAATTTTAACAGCATCTGCAACGGCATTAATTCCGTTAACCAATGCTTTCCTACTATCCTCTCCAAAAACAACTTTCTTAGCCATCATCTGAATTTTCCTATTTGAATTTCTGGGGTTTTGATTTTTATTATCATTTATTTTTTCTAAACCACTTTGAATTTTATAGTTAATTATGAAAGAAGGATTTACCTGAACTTCTATTTTTTTGAAGATGGGAATTTCACAATTCATTTATATAGTTTATTATTTTTAAAGCGGTACACATAACAATCAATATAATAAAAATACGCGATAGATCTACTGTTTCATTACGGTAATATAACACATGCTCCCCCAGACTTAACGATTTTATTTTGTGCTTTTTTTGAGAAGACCTTTGCCTTGATAATTAGAGGCTTTGATGGGAGCTTTCCTTTTCCAAGCAATTT
>Ga0335398_10003014_pt1 | contig 25352 bp, 23 predicted proteins | sample BON03_FD_205742 | JGI IMG/M metagenome (GOLD analysis project Ga0335398, IMG submission 205742) | Freshwater microbial communities from Lake Bonney liftoff mats and glacier meltwater in Antarctica - BON-03 (spades assembly) (version 2) | ecosystem: Environmental > Aquatic > Freshwater > Ice >... | reverse complement strand
CTCGACAATTTCAAAGTAAATAACATCAACTCGTCCAACAAAATATTACACGAAAAAACAGCCTCCCAAATGTCTACATGAAAAAAAAAGCATAAAATTAGCCTCCCGTTTGTCTATTACACCTAAAGTTAAAAGTGTTCCACCTATTCGATTATATATTGATTTTTTCATTGATTCAAAATTTAGATTATGTTTTATGATGGTGCAAAAGTGGTTGCGTAGAACGATTATAAATACCAAAATTGGGAATAAAAATACCCGAAAACATAAAGTGTATTGTTTTTTAAGGTATTGACAAATAGCATATTACGCACATAAGGCTACGTAGTATTTACATAAATACGGCATTTATAGTGCTAATTAAACACCTCAAAGAACCCAATACCTACCTAAAATCACTCGTCTGTAATAGTTTTGCCCTATCAAAAACAACATAGAAATGAATCCAAAAAAGACCATACAATTTTTCAGTTTTTTAATATTCGTACTTCTTAAAGTAGGGACTGTGCATGCTCAGCTACCCTCAGATAAAGAAGAATTAAATAGACTTAAAGCTGATGTATACTACCTAGCCGATGACAAATTAAAAGGAAGGTTGACGGGTACAAAAGGAGCCAAATTAGCAGCAAAATACATCTGCAACTCTTATAAGGAAAGTGAACTGAAACCACTCATAGGCAAAACCTACCTTCACGCCTTTGACTACACCTATAGCCCAAATCCACACGGCGGACACGGTGACGCAAAGAAAAAAATAACAGGTAAAAACGTGGTAGGTTTTTTGAATAACGGAGCCAATAAGACCATCCTTATAGGAGCACACTACGACCACCTGGGCGGCAATGAACACCATAACTCTACAGACCCTAATAGTGCTGGCGAGATACATAATGGAGCAGATGATAATGCCTCTGGCGTAGCTTTACTACTAGAACTAGCTCGGAGTATTAGCACAGCAGAAACCAAGGAAAATGCCAATTATATATTTGCTTGCTTTAGTGGAGAAGAAGACGGACTCATAGGTTCTAAAGCTCTAGCTAAGTATATAAAAGACAACAATATACAACTAGATGTAATGATAAATATGGACATGGTAGGCAGGCTAAATGCTGAAGGCTCTATCATAGTGAGTGGTGTGGGCACTTCACCCAGATTCGTAGATTTAGTAAAAAACAATACTCCTACATCTTTAAAACTTACTATGGATAGCAGCGGAGTAGGACCTACAGACCATACTAGTTTTTACCTGAAAGATTATCCCGTGCTTAGCTTTTTTACGGGTTCTCACTCGGACTATCATAAGCCTACAGATGACGCTGATAAAATCAATTATCCTGGAATGGTCACTCTCAATGCTTACATATCTACGATTATAAATGCACTCGACCGTGAGGATAGTTACCCATTTACCAAAACAAAGGTGAAAGACAATAAAAAAGTCCCTAGATATAAAGTTACTCTTGGGGTAATGCCAGACTATGCTGACTACGGCGATGGCCTGCACCTAGACGCGATAACAGAAGGTAGACCTGCTGACATTGCTGGACTAAAGTCAGGGGATATAGTGATAAAGATAGGAGAATGTAAAATTAAAGAAGTGTACTCCTACATGGGATGCTTAGCCAAGTTCAAGAAAGGGGATACTGTGCTAATTACTTACAAAAGAGGAGAGAAAATTAAAACAACCAAACTCACTTTTTAATAGAAGTACTACCGATGTGTGCACCTAAATTACTACATCATTCTGAGTTAGGGCTTGTGAGGTTCTGTGAAGATTGCAGACATTACCAAATTGCGTTTGGAACAATCGTCTTTACACTTGATGTTAAAGATTTTTACCATTTCGGTAACAGTATTAATAAGATAAGTGCACTAGAGACGGAGTGTAAGATCAAGGATATTTGGATAAATCTACCGGCAGAAGATGTAGGACTACTACTAAACACCTTAGAGTTAATTAAATTAAAAGAACTCATATGGCTCAGTTTACATTCCGAAAAACTCAATACGATATTACATGAAGCAGGATTGAGCAGTCCGAAATAGCCTACCTATAATAAAATAGCTTCATACTTGTAGATTAAAATTCTAAGACAATACTATTTCTCGTAAAAATAGTGTCTTGTTTAAAGCCAAAATAGCAATGACAATACTACTTCCCTCCAAATGTATAGCCTAAGGTAAGATAGCCGCTCCTTGGCTCGCCAGTGATAATACCTGGACCGGGATAGCTAAGTGCTCTACGCGTAAAGTAGGTTCTATTGCCTAAGTTACTCATGGATAGCTTGACAGACAGATTATCTTTGGCATAGCCCATAGACAAATCATGAAGACCAAACTGAGGGACTACTCCCCGTGTAGCGTCACTCACTAGCCTACTATTATTAGCATCTGTGAATTGCTCTGACTGATAACTATACTGATATGACGCATAGAAAGCTTTGTACTCTGCAGTAATACCCGTTTTGAAAATATGAGGAATGACAAACTCTAGCTTATTCCCTACGAAAGAGCTAAGACCCTCAAGGTACGCTCCATCTATAAAGCTATAGTTAACAAATGCATCTACGCCCCAGTTCTTACTCTTCACTCGCAGTACGTCCAATATGCTAAGCCTAAAATAAGACTCTAAACCACGAGAATAAGCCTTGCCAATATTCGTGCGGTATGCCACCAGTTGATTTGCTCCATTTGTGTTCACCACGGTTTCCGCTATCCCTATCCTATTGTTATACCCTAGATAAAAAAGACTCAAATCCATCCAAAACACCTTGGGAACCAAATAGCCACGCAACGTTATATCTGTATTGTATCCAGACTCGTCCGTAAGGTTCGGGTCTATTTTTAGGTTTGGATTGGTTACAGTAATATCTGAGAAGTTAATCGATCGATAGTTTTGTGTAATATTACCGAGCAGCTCTAAAGCCTTAAATTTCTTGGACACACCAATACCCAACAACGGGAAATGCCTAAACTCCGAACGAGAAACAAACACCGTATCCTCAAAAATAAGTCTGCCACCAGATATAAGTCTATTCTTATAAAAACCATCAGCCGTAGTCTGAATAGCCTCGTACCTAAGGCCCGGAATCACCGAAACGCCGTATGGTAACCTAAATATATTTTCTATAAAAAACGCACCATTACTACCTGGATGCGTATAGCTTGATACGCCCACACTCTCAGGGTTCAAAAACGAAAAATCTGCATCAGATTCCGCACTCGAAAAACCCTGCATACTTCTATTGCCACCTCTGTATAGTCGTGTACCTAGCAATATAGTCGCGGGCATTCCTTTCACTCTATAGTTTTGCAGCAATCGCACCTCGGTACCATAATTATTGAACTCTCCAGAAATCAAATCTCTGTTTCTGCTAGGATCGGGTCTATTGGGTCTGCTCAGATCTCCCACAGATTTTCGCTCAGCGTCTAGAGCAAATATTCGAGCATTTAGTTTCATCCCGTTACCAAACTGCTTATTAAGCAATAGAGCATATAGATTCCAATCTATGCTAAACCAATTACGCGTTCGCTTGCTCTGAAAGGCATCTTCCTCAAACTCTCTATCTGTAAGGCCACCTGGCTGCTGAGCGAGGTAATTCATATGTGTGTATTGAGCAGCAATACTCATCGATTTGGATACATCATACACGCCAGATAGGTACGCTGTATTTTGGTCAAATCTCGCATTGGGTTGAAAACCATCTCCTACTTTTTTCTGTAAGAAACCATAATACTTCCACTTTTTATGCTGTCCTCCTATGCTTGTGAAACTTTTGAGAAAACCAAAGGCCCCAGCACTCAGACTTTGGGTCACTACCAATGGTCCTTCTTCTCTCTCTTTGAGCTGATAGTCTAACAACCCACCAAAGTGAGGACCACTCTGCAATGCTGCTGCACCACGTACCAGATTAATCTGTGCTACTGCTTCTGCAGGTGGCACGTAGTACGACTCTGGATAGCCTAGTGCATCTGCACTTATATCATACCCATTTTGCCGTGTGTTAAAATTACTTGTTCTGTTGGGATTGAGACCTCGTGCACCTATGTTGAGCTGTAAACCAGAAGCATCGTTTTCCCATATATTCAGACCTGGAATACTCTTAAAAAGAAGTCGTGTACTGCTATTGGCAAGGTTCACACTTTTGTAATCTGGGAGTATTACCTCTGTCTTTTTAGCGGCAAAAATCTCTGTTCCTTTGACACTACCCAGTGTTGGACTTTGCACTTGCCCATTCACTAACACCTGTCCTATATTTTGAATATGCGGCAACGGTCTTAGCACTATACTATTCAGACCTGCTACCAATCGCATTTTACCTAGCATTGGCTGATAGTTACTTAGCTCCAAGGAATACCTGATTTCGCCTACTGGCAATTCTGTGATTATAAACGTATCACTACTTTCTAAGTTTACAACCGAAGTAGCAATGGTAAAAATACCTGTACAATCTGACTCACCCAAAACCTTCACACGCAACGTAGCCTGAGAAAACCCTACTATCGTACAAAGTAGAGCTATATATGTAATCAATACTCTCATTTCACACTACGATATATTATCCAGGGCTTATCACTCCAGTCATCTTGCACTTGTAGTAAATCTAAATCTTGCTGAATAAAACGCTGGGATACTCTCCCATTGATAGTAATAAAAGAAGCGACACTCACAGCCGAACTTTTCACGATATCACTATTCTGAGCTGCTATATACTGAGCAAATTGAACTATAAAATCTGGCTGTATAGCCATTTGCTTCTCTTGAAACTCGGTGAGATACTGCCTGTTGTCAATCTCCATATACCGATCAGCATCTTTATCTCGTAGCGTAAATATAGCTATGCCGGCCTTCTCTAGGAGCATAACTCGCCAGCCAAAACGATAACCAAGTTCTGTGACCATGGTATTCCCCGAGTAGGCCAAATGACGCAGCGGCAATAGAAGTTGCACCATGAAAAATACGAGTATGGTAATCATCAAATATGGTTTAACTCTAGGTATACTTTCTTTGGTGAGTGCAAAGATACTTTTCTGAGCATACAATCGCTTGTGAAACGCATCTCCAAAGAAGATAAGATTACTCCCTATCATGAGCCAAGGGAAAATCCCAATATTGAAAAAAACTGCTGTAAGTATATGAAACACTACTACTGTAAAATATGCCCATCTACGAGTGGGGCCGCAGAGCAAAAAGTAGATTATGGTACAATCATAGAATGCAGCAAACCAACTGAAAGCGAATGCCGTCTGAGTATACTTGAGTAAACCACCTACAAGTGGGAGATACTGATACTCCAAAAGCCAAATACGAAGTGGCATGGCTTGAAGCAGCCAATCACTATTAAGCTTAGCCAAACCTGCAAAAGTATAGACCAAAGCTATTTGTACTATTAATATTAATATATAAAACTGTGAAATCTCAGTACACGGTATTACTGCTCCTCTTCTTACATCTAAAGAAAAATAACGGTGTGCTGGTGCACATAGTAGCAATACCCCAAAGAGAATAACCAGGTAGTGATGATTGAGATAATTAGTAGCATCTACGAGCTCAAAATAGGTGAACAGCACTAAGAAAAGACCCAATGCATATCTATAAAACAAGCCTATAGCCACGCATAATGCGGCTAATATCATCAAAGCAAAGAGAGGCTTAATAAGTACCTCTGGGCACATTTTCACCCAATGAAAGCCAAAATATTTAAAATGAAAAGATGGCTCAATAAATAGAGAATCTATCCATCCTTGATACCAAAACCGAATAGAACTAAAAAAAAGCAGTAGCCCATAGGTAATTCTAAATGTAATTAAGGGAGTAATGCTTTTACTCCTATTCAGAAATCGGACTACTGCTTTCACACTATTTTTTACTTAATCCGAATCACTCGGATTATCTACATACGTAATGGGAATACACATCACGCTAGTCAAGTCACTCTTTATATAAATTATCTGCTGAGTCATACTATTATATGTAGCTATGACTTCATCTTTTTGTTGATCTACGGCAGTACTGAGTGAGCCATTTATCTTAGCAAGATTTGTTTCTATCTCGCTGTATTGTTGTAAGATAACATCTGCGAGGTTTTCTCCATTTTTATCTGCATTAAGCGAACGAAGTACATCATCTAGACCTTCACCATTCATACCGTCTGTACCTTCCCCTTCAAAAAGGTTGCGTGATGATTTCACTGCTGCCGATACTAACTCTAGTGACAGTTCACTGTGAAAACCTTCTACTTCTTTGGGGTTTGTAAAACCTAACGATAGTACTCCACTTGGCACGCCAACTTTGTTTCGTTTTATAAACTCGTAGTTCTTATTAAATGCATTTATCAATATACTCACAGACTCACCATCTTTGGTTCCGGTACTACTTATAAACGTACTTTTATAAACTTGCCAACCAATTACTGTTTGGCTCAGCTTAGTTTTCATATCATCCAATACTGCTTGAGTATAGATGACTAGTTTATCGTTAGTCAGAAAAGAGTCTACCGTAGCCTCATCATCTGCCGCTAGACCAAATAGGAAATAATCCAGCAATGGAAGTCCTTTATTGTAATCATCTGGTGAAGAAAAATCTACGTTACCTTGCAGAGCGTCTGCGTATGCTTTGCCTTCATTGAGCGGATAGTTATTAAATGTATTCAACAGAAATACTTCTTCTGCTGGCCCAAAATCAAATGGACTAACTGACTGCCAGCCGATATACGTTAATTTATAATTGGCTTGGAAACTCGCCAAAGAAGTACTACTCGGTGAAGATAAAAAAGATTGCCCAGCAGAGTATAATGCGTCATACTCTGCGGAGAACTCAACATATCGAGGCAAAATAACCTTATCTGCATAATTACTCAGCAGTGGGCTTAGGTCATACTCATTAAGACAACTTGGTGCAGATACGGTATCATCATCCTTGCAGCCTACGAATATCAAACAGAAAAAGGAAGCGATTAGCACCGCTCTCTTCATATTCTTAAGATTCATATCTCTCATACTTTTTAAAGAGAAACAACCTATAATTGGTCCTTTATGTTTTCCATACCGTAGATAGCTACAAGTTTATCTTTAGCAGACTGCAAATCCGCCATAGTCACCTTGTAAAAGTCAAGCTTATCCAGCTCAGCTGTACCACCACCTAGCAGACTCATTATCTCATCAAACTGAGTAGTAGAAATCACCTTATCACCATTAAACTGGAGAGCATATGTGAAACCTACAGCCTCACCCAATGCGTGTCCTTTTTTAGATATATCAGTGAAATTATCAATAGATACGTTGATGTAGTGAATAGCAGTACCTACAGATACACGCTCTAGCTCAGCACGCACTTGTAAAATAGCCGCATCTCTGTCATCCATTGCATTATTAGAAATAGCTGCTCTCCCTTTTATAAAAGCATCCATTATTTTACTATTGGTTTCTAATAGAGCGTCTCGTCCATTGCTGTAGCTTCCCCAAAAAAGTAAATTATCTGTGGTCGCTGGGAAAGTAGTTGGCACACCGAAATAACCAAAAGCTTCATCCCAGTGATGCTCCATTACAGTTCCTTTTCCTTCAGTAACGTCTACATTATCTACATCCATTTTCGCAGAAGATGTGTACACTTCATTTATTTGGTAGGCTAAGAAAGCTCCCAATAAACCTTTCTCAAAAATCTGCGGCTCATCTACTCCACGTTCATTTATAAGATAGCTCTTAGAGTTGTCACTATAAGCTAATACACCTGCTTGACCTTCTGAGTGAACCACTGTTGACTTACTGTCATCTGCTATACTCTTCAGTACGCTAGCAAAATCTTCTTGTACATTGGCAAACGTCTTATTCTTGATCTGCTTAGAATCATCATACGTACCAGTAAAGCCTGCATTGGCTTTATCATTTTCGTACATAGCTAGTAGTCTAACTTCACTTACCTCACTACCCACGGTATTAGCAGTAGCTAAGTATCTTTTCATTTCTAGTAATTGGTTCAATCGCTGGGTCTGACCATCGAAATCTACATTGGTAAATTCACTGTAAGAACCAGGTATAGTATAATCCGTACCCGTTATTACTGGGACATCATCATCATCCCTACAAGACTGTAGTCCTACGATAGATAGAGCAGCACACGCTACTAAAGTTTTAAGTTGAAAATTCATTTTATATTTATTTTTTGTTGCTATAATCTGGTGCAAATAAAACACTATTTTTAATTAGTCCAAATAATAATAAGAAAATTTTATGCTATGCTCCTAAGGTCATTTTCAGTGCACTTATCCAATTTACTCTCCGTCCAATCCTTATATTTGTAGCATGTCATTTGAACCACTTGATATCACTTGCTACAACCAGCTCCACGAGCGGTTCCTAAATATATTCAGCGATGAACTCATTCAAGACATCTGCTACAATGGTCAATTAAAAAACTTCCAAACAGAAGAGACCATTGTCAATATAGGTGATGAAATGAAGTATTTCCCGCTGATAGTGTCAGGTTCACTAAAAATCCTAACAGAAGATAAAGACGGCAAAGAACTACTCCTTTATTACCTTGAAGTAGGCGACACATGTGCTGTGACTCTTACACTTGCTTCACACGTCAAAAAAAGTAAGATAAGGGCGATAGCAGAGGAGATAACACAAGTTCTCTTTCTACCAATAAGTAAGGTGGATGAGTGGATGGAGAAATACAAAGAATGGCGACATTTCATTATGGAGACCTACAATTACCGTATGAGCGAAATGCTAGAGGCTATAGATAACCTTGCATTTCATAACATGGAAGAGCGACTGCTAAAGTACCTAAGGGATAAGGCTATGGTATCTGGCAGCAAAGAAATACACGGCACTCATGCACAGATAGCAAATGACCTACACAGCTCTAGAGTAGTCATCTCTCGTATGCTCGGCAAGCTAGAAAAAGATGGACTCATAAAGCACAGTAGAAATAAGGTAGAGCTAGTAAGACTCTAAATTTTTTTTAGCCTATATGAAACTTCTAAGTAACCCGTGTCACACTTTGTCCTATACTTCGTTTTATCTTTGAACTAAGAATACGAATAGAAATGAATATAGAACAGATATATACTGGCTGCCTAGCACAGGGAGCCTACTACATAGAAAGTAACGGAGAGGTAGCCATCATAGATCCCCTGCGTGAGACAGAACATTATCTGGCTCGTGCTAAACACGATGACGCAGAGATCAAGTATATCTTCGAAACACATTTTCACGCTGATTTCGTGAGTGGACATGTCACTCTAGCTGCTAAAAGCGGAGCCACCATAGTCTACGGACCTACAGCCAAGACTGGATACAAATCTCATATAGCCGAAGACGGAGAGGTTTTTCAACTAGGAGATATTACCATCACTGCTCTACATACACCAGGTCATACTATGGAAAGTACCACCTATTTATTGAAAGATAAAGAAGGCAAGGATCACTGTATATTCTCAGGAGACACCCTGTTCCTAGGAGATGTAGGTCGTCCAGATCTTGCTCAGAAAGTAGCTACTATGACACAGGAAGAGCTAGCAGGGATTCTATTCGATAGCTTGAGAACTAAGATAATGCCACTAGCAGATGACGTAACGGTATATCCAGCACACGGAGCAGGTAGTGCTTGTGGTAAGAAGATGATGAAAGAGACTGTAGACACTCTCGGCAACCAAAAACGCATGAACTATGCTCTTCGTGCAGATATGACACGGGAGGAATTTATACAAGAAGTGACCGATGGACTGGCTTCACCACCTGCCTATTTCCCTATGAATGTGGCTATGAACAGAGATGGATACGAAAACCTAGACAAGGTAATAGCCAAAGGAAGTAGAGCACTATCCCCATCCGAATTTGAGGCCGCAGCTAATGAGACCGGAGCAGTAATCCTAGACACACGTCATCAGTCAAAATTCAAGGAAGGATTCATCCCTAAGAGTATTTTTATAGGCATAGATGGCGGATTTGCTCCATGGGTAGGTACATTAATAAAAGATGTAAAGCAACCGATACTGCTAATAACAGAAGAAGGCCGCATAGAAGAAGTAATCACTAGAATGAGCCGAGTAGGATTTGATAATACTATCGGCTATTTAGAAGGAGGTTTTGACGCTTGGAAAGCAGATAATAGGGAAATCGATACACTACGTTCTATACCTGCCATAGAATTTGAGCAAGAAGTAACAAAGAACAAACTGCCTGTTTTTGATATGCGAAAACAAGGGGAATGGGACAACAGTCATTTATCTAGTGCAACTCACGTTTGCCTAAGCAGTATCCACGAACACTTAGCAGAATTTCCGAAGGATGAAAATTTCTATGTGCACTGTGCAGGAGGTTACCGCTCTGTGATAGCAGCATCTATACTTAAGATGCGTGGATACCACAATCTTACAGATGTAGCTGGCGGATATGATGCCATACAAAAAACTCACTTACCGAAAACAGAGGACCTTTGTCCAAACACTTTAAAGTAAAAACAACTTAATACTATCTTCGAGCGTTTAGAGCATAATGAACAAAGATTTACTAGTCAAGATTGGCCGATTAATACTCAGTTTCCTTTTCATTTTTGGGGCGGTGAGCAAGCTTATATCTATGCCGTTTTTTGATGGCATGGTAGCAGAACTATTACTAGGCCAAAACTACTTTGATAACCCAAGCGGAATGCTATGGATACAGTGGTTTACAAGAATACTGGTAGCCGCTGAACTTGTACTTGGTATAGCCATACTACAAAATAGGTGGTTTAAAAACCTAGTACTTCCCGCTACTTTGGGAATGCTCGTAATTTTTACCATTCATCTGTTTTACGAAGGATTCAAACAGGTCAATGGATTCACTGAAGGTAACTGCGGCTGTTTTGGAGACATATTACCCATGACCAATCTAGAGTCTATCATCAAAAATATCATCGGCATGGCCATAGGAGTATTCGTTTGGCTGAAATACAAAAAAGATAATGCGTTTGCTAGCTGGGTCGCTCCTACTTTCCTTGGAGTTATTACCTTATTTACGTTGAGCTTTGGGGTAAAGAGCTACGAGGCCAAAGTAATAGCCCCTTCGACTGAGGAATTGGGAATCACAGAAATGCCACAAGAAAATCATCCGATAGACACTGCGATGAACACAACATCTGAAGAGGAGGGAATGACTACAAAGCCCATTATCAAACTAAAGGAAGATAAACCAAAGGAAACAAATCCAGGGGTAGTTAAAAAAGCGACGCCTAGTGACAAAACACTTGAGTTATTGTACAAATATGCTCCTGCGATAGAGTCACAGAACTTAGCCTATGGATCTAAATTAGTATGCTTATTTAGCATGACGTGCAGCCACTGCCAAGAAGTCTATGCAGATCTAGTATCGATGAAATCAAGTGGTAAACTGCCAAATATCTACCTTGTAAACTACGGTACAGACTACGAACAAAACTATTTTTTCTCACAGGCAGGAAACATCAAATCTCCACATACACGTACAGAAGAATTTTCGAATTTCAAACGAATGCTAGAAGGCAAAACATATCCTCGAATGCTTTATGTGAAAGATGGCAAAATCGTAAAAGAGTGGGACGTAGACACCTATGAAAAAGTGGGATTTATGAAATATTTCGGCATAGAAAAACTAGAAAATAAAAAAGAGGGCGGACTACAACTAGAATTACAAGACGGAGCTAGCCCATGGTAGTGTGAAGAGACTTTTCTATATACTTTTCTACGTTCTTATCTTTATTTTCCTTACAGCCTTATCACAGATAGGCGGTATAGTTTTTCTATTATCCCTAGCTATTTCTAAAATAGTTAAACGAAATTTCACGGGTAAAACATTGGCTATTTTCATTCCTGTATATGTAGTATTTACATTCTTAGTTATTCCCTTCTCCGCATCTAAATTTGGAAGAACGAAAGTTAGTTACGCAACACCTGTAAATTACGGAACTGTATTACTCAACAGAAACTACGTGAAACCAGAAATAAACACAGTTCTCCGTAGGCTCGACGAAACACTGAAAGAAGAAAATTCAAATTTCAACATATATTTTTTAGATGCCAACTTTCCATTCTTCGATGGGTTCCCGTTACTTCCTCATCTTAGTCATAATGATGGCAAGAAATTAGATATCAGTTTAGTCTACGAAACACAAGATGGCGAAATATCAAATAAACAAAAGTCAGTAAGCGGATACGGGGTATTCGAAGGACCACAAAATGGGGAAACAGACCAAATAGCGAAATGTAAAGATGCTGGCTATTTTCAATATGACTTTCCTAAATTTTTAACCTTTGGACGCATCAATAAAGAGTTGAAATTTTCAGAAAAAGGAACGAAATTATTACTTGAGAGGATTATTGAATTTCATCCTATTGAAAAAATTTTTATCGAGCCTCACTTAAAGCAGCGTTTAAATCTAGATCACCCAAAAATTAGATATCACGGCTGCGGTGCCGTACGTCATGATGACCATATCCATATTCAAGTAAAGTAACGCTACCTCAACTTAAACTCTAAGCCTATTCTTACATTCTGAATAGTAGGTTTCTGCTTGTAACTACCTAGCATAGAGTTGAGTCCCATTCCATATCCGTAGCTATTCCATAGATTCCATCTTGGTGTGAGCCAATACTTAGCTCCTACTGCGGCATTGGCTTGTAGCAGTATTTTGGCTACATCTTCACTTGTGCTTAGATCTACTATCTCAGTACTAGGAAGCACAGTAATATCTGCATTTTTAAGTATTGCATAGTCACCTTTGGCACTTACTAAAAACGAAGTAGTGACACCCGCTTCTGCAAAGTAGCGGAGTCGTTTCTTGCCCAAGTTATACTGAAGGTTAAGCGGCACAGAGACATAGTTAAAAGATACATTACATCCTTCACAGATCTGATTAGTACTGCTTAACAGCGTGCTATCTACCTTCTCTTGGGTAATGAGTGCTACTCGTGTACCGCGAGGAGTTGTAGTATACTCTGCGTTGGATATTCGTGGAGCAGTGACATAGGTATACTCTTCTTGCGATTCAGTGTAATAGGTTTTCTCTCTTAGACTCAACATTGCAAGACCAGAACTTAGCATCCAATTGCCTTTTTTCACTCCTACATTTAGTCCGTAGTTGTATGCATTTTCTGTGTTCGATTTCCCTAGATTACTCTCCTCATCAGAGACATATTTAGGCAATACAGCATTCTTAGTATAATTTACATATCCAGCGTATGGACTTACATAGAATGAGAACTTTTTCTTCGTTGGAGTTTTCAGAAAATCAAGATGTTCAGCACCATTGGCACTCACTTCATATCCAAACCCATTAATCCCTATCCCATTAGTTCTAATCACATCTTGAAAATCTGGTTTCACCTGCGTTTCGGTTTCCGAAGAAGACTTCACATCTATGCTAGTAGTTTGAGTATTACCCAATGTACTTACAGCGAGAGGCTCGTAGTTTCTAAATCCATTATCGGTTGCATCTATGGTTGTGACACCAGCAGTAGTATTATCAGAGCTCTTTCCCTTAGAATCATCTACTCTTACAGTTCCTGTTTTCTGTTTATCAGCAGTTTTACTGGTTCGAGGAACACTTGCCTGTGCTGCTACTATAGCTATTCCCTTATTCGATAGCGGAGTACTGCTTTCTTCTGTTGCCAGCACTTTCCTGCTTTCATAGTCTGTGTTTGTCGGGTCCACATAAATCGGAGTTTCATTTTTTGCAGTATTCTCTTCATTATAAGCCACTACGAAAGGAGTATTCACCATATTAGCCTTATTTTGATTTATGAAATACCAGAGAACCACACTACTTATTAGTAGCACACTCCCTAGACCTAGGAGTAACTTATAGCGGGCTATAAAGCCTACTTTTTTACCACCGAGCATTCCCTCCATGGCAGCCCAACTAGCATCGGAGTACTCCATCCCCTTGCCGTCTAAGCCTTTCTTAAATATATCATCTATGTTACTCATCCTCTTATTTCTAAAGATTTCTGTTCCTTTATTTGCTGCTCTTCCAGCATTGTTTTTAATTTTTTGCGTGCGTCACTTACGTGCCATTTGCTCGTACCTTCAGAGATGCCCAAGTAATCTGCTATTTCCCTATGCTTGTATCCATCTATAGCGAAGAGATTAAACACATGTTGAGTGACCTCTGGAAGTTTTCTTAAAATTTTTCTCAAATCTTCTTCCCCTAGATTACTCTCCGCTGTGTTAAAGTCTACTCCTACTGGTCCATCGTCATAATCCATAAGGTGTATATGAGCGATATACTTCTTTTCTTTTCTAAATTCATCTATTAAGTGATTTACCAAAATATTCCTTATCCAAGTAGCTAAGGCGTATTGATTATCATACTTTTTCAAGTTTTTTAATACCCTATAGAAGCCACCATTCATTCGCTGTAGAGCCTCATCCTCATTATGGGTATACCGCAGAGCTATACTACTCATGAGCGGAAAATATCGCTTATACAGCTCGTTCTGCGAACGCCTGTCCTGCTTTATACATCCTGCTATGAGTTGCTGCTCTGTCATCTGTTTTTCTAAACCTAAAAAGAAGGAGCCTTGTGTATACTCCTTCCCCTATTTAGATACTAGCTTCCTATTCGTTTATATAGAGTTTAATATTTTTTGATTGGTTGCCTGCACTTACATTCAAGAAGTATGTCCCATTGGGTTGTGCAGTCATGTCTATGCTATAATTATTAGCTCCTGATAAGCCACTTAGCTCAGTACTCAATACTTCTTGTCCCAAGCTATTTATAGCTCGTATATATACTTCTTCTGAAGCTCTTAGGTTTAGCTTTATAGCAAACAAACCATTACTAGGATTAGGATACACACTTAGCTCATTGATAAGGTCTATGTCTGCAGTGTTTAGTAGATCTTTTTCATCTACTACCGTAATACCGAAACCATCTCTCTTCAGTAGATTGCCATTAGAGTCTAGCCCTATACTATCGCAATAGGTGCTTGAGCATCCAGCTGCTGAATCAGAAATAGTAAGGCATAAATTATACAACCCAAACGTACTATACTGATGTGTAGGATACTGTGCAGTAGATGTACTTCCATCTCCAAAACTCCAAGAGTAATTCGTAGCAGAAGTAGTCCCTGTACTATTATTTATGATGTAAATATTATACAGATTATTGGTATCTACACCTAGATAGTAAGATGCTTGGCAGTTTACACCTGTAAGGCTAATGGTATCTCCTGTATAGCCGCAGGGCGTAGAATCTGCTCTGTATACAGTATAGTAAACCGAAACACTACCACTACCTGTGAAAGTATGCGTAGCAGACACTCCACTATAGTTAGTAGTAGAACTACCTTCATATATCTCCCAAGTAGCATATCCGCCTGTCGGAGGGTTGCTTCCATAGAAGTAGTATCTATTACCATTGGTACTATCTATGGTATAGCTCATAGAAGGAGTGCAGCCTGATGTATTGCTTCCTACGATAACAGTAGTACAAAAAGTATCACAAACTATAGGTAAGTTAAGACTATCGTACCCTGTGAATACCGTAAGACAAGCAGTATATGTGCCTGCTGCGGAGTAGGTATGGGTAGGATACGGTGCGTTAGAAGTACTACTATCTCCAAATGTCCATAAAAATCCTAAGGTAGTATCAGAATTATGATAAAAAAACACAGGGTATGAACTAGCACTCATATTCAAAGAATCTACAGTATATGTAAAGCTCGCATCGCAATTTGAGGTTGAGCTACCTTGTATGTAGAGACTCCAACACATTGTATCGTTACAAATACTTACAGTATCTTCTATATACAAGCAAACTGTGTAATATTGATTTGTGGCATATGTCCGAGTTGGATTTGATGCAGTAGAAGTACCACCATCACCAAAAGACCATTCTAGGTAATAGCCATTTGCACTATAGGATGAGTCAAAGAAATAAACCGTGCTATCTACTATATTGAAATATCCATTTGCTTGGCAAGAAGTAGTATTCCCTTGCACATAAATTGTTTGACAAACAGAGTCACATAAATTTCCTGAGCTATCATAGGTAGTTAAACACACGGTCTGGTAACCAATGGTATTGAAAGTGTGACTTGGGTTATACAAGTTAGAACTGCTACTGCCACCAAACCACCAGTAAGCCGTCACTGCATTCGTAGAGGTATTATTAAAATTCAGTTTATACGCGTTAGAAGCGTCTACAGAATAGTTAAATGAAGCACTACATGTACTTGTCGAATTGCTTACAGAAGTGATAGTCACAGTATAACAGGCAGTATCATTGCAATTAGCAATAGTATCGTATATAAATAAGCACGCTGAATATGTTCCATTTGCTGTATATGTATGAGAAACTTGTGTCCCATAGCTGCCACTGGTGCCATCTCCAAACGACCAATAGGCTTCATGCCCATTTACGCTGTAAGACGAATCATAAAAGACAGCAGATGCTGCACTCTGAGTGAAGTAGCCATAGGCTGCACACTGTGCTTGAGCATAGTGACCTAAAAAAGCCATGAATCCGGTAATAAGTATTGATTTTAATTTCATAATTGTTATAAATGTACCTCTATATACGTGAGTGTTTTACAAATGGTTGGGTGCAAATAAAAAAAATATCCATTTAACTTTCTTTGTACAAATCTAAGCCCAAAAATATAGGCGAATTAGAATGTAGCTCGATGAGCATAATGGACTAAACAAACTCAAGTAGAAATGGGATTTATAGCTGATTAAGACGTGTAGCAGCAGTGTTTCCATGTATGTAGATCTTAGTGCTGACCATTAGTTTAGTAAGGCAGTCTATGGCAAACTGACTTTTAACTTCATCGTAAAATTCTCTTCTAAGAAAAGTATCTTTTAGAACAATATCTAGGGTGCTTTAACTTTCCAAAAGTGACAAGAAAAAGATTAATCCCTTTTATAGGATAAACTTTAGATGGATATCTTCGTGCTAATGAAGAAAATATTGGCATTCACAGTTTTGGTGGTACTTGCGACCTCCACTTTTGCACAGGACAAAGGTTTCTATTACGGGACACGACTTAGCTTGGGTGAGTCTAACCTCATAGGCGGGCAACTTGACAATACTACAGGTAAGTTGTTTTGGCAGGCAGGTGCTGCGTCTGCTTATCAGTTTACCGAAAACATTGGGCTTACGGCTGACTTCCTTTTGTCAGGAAAGGGAACAAAGAACAATGATGAAGTAACCACCAGTGGTGGTATATGGGGTGATCGCACATATAAATATGACGAAAAAGTAAGTCTACTTAGTGGAGACGTCCCTATTGCCATAAAATTCAGTATAAATATTCAAAAACTATATCTCAAGGTATATGGCGGCCCAAGTGTCAATTTCCAATTCGCAGGATTTCATACTAAAGAATATGAAGATGCTGATTACAATAACGAGAATGGTTTTGACAATAAACAAATCACTTCTTTAGAAACTATGAATCTTGGCTGGGTATATGGAGCTGGATTTGATGTAGAATCAGGCGATGGTAGATTGTTTTTCTTAGACTTCAGACTTGGCAATTCGCCAAAGGCCATTGCTACCATAAATGGCAAAGGTGTGAGAAATACCTATATGGGGCTTAGTGCTGGATACTTATTCCACTAAGTCATCTGATAGAATTCGACTATAGATTGTTGTTAAAAGATCTTATCTAATAAACAAAAAAAGCAGAGTCACTTCCGGTGCTTCTGCTTTTTTTTGCTATTTGAGAGGGTTAGCCTTTACGGCAAATACCATATCTGCAGATATGTCGATGTCATTTGTCATTGATTTATCCTGTACCGCTTTTACTCTGAGACTAAACTTGTCTTTCTTGATATACTCCGCTAAATCAATACCATCTGCGTTCAAACTTATTGAGGATACTCCATTTGATATATTCTCAATAAACGCATATCGCTGTTCTTCTAATCCGTCCGCATTGATATACAAATAAATATCCTTTAAGAAATCGAAATTTTGATTGTCTGGAGAGGTGATGCTGAGCCTTAGCGACTCCAATTTAATTTCCTTTATTTTATCTTTTCGGGTATCATTTGCCTCAAATTCTGCTTCTGAGTTAGACGATATATCCGGCGTAAAAAAATCAAATGGAAGGTTTAACCCGCTTCCAGCTTGTATAGTGAAACTAGTATTGTAGTCCATGTTGAATTTAATCCCTATTCCATCCTTGTTACAACTAGAAAAAACTATTGTGCTTAAAGCTAGTATTGCGTATAAATATTTCATCAATGCAAAGTTAAACGCATTGCTTAAATGTATGTCCTTACATTGTCTTATCTAGATTAAAAACGGATTCATCCTCAATATATTTTGTCTCACAACCTTATACGAGACCTCAATCCTTTTGGATCTAACGAAAAACAGAACGCACGAAAAAACAGCCATTACCTACTGTATGTCAGCATTTTAAAAATATAAATTAATTAAGACTAAAGGAACACTTAGTCTTTGAGCCCTTGCTGCCATGCCCAAGCATGCTTCATCATATCATTGATATCGTATGCTGCAGACCAGCCTAATACTTTATTTACCTTAGAAGTGTCAGCGTATATTTGCTCTATATCTCCTCCTCTTCGTGGGCCTATTTTATAGTTGAGTTTTAGGTTATTCACCTTTTCAAAAGCCTCAATAACTTCTAATACAGTAGATCCATTACCTGTTCCTACATTAAACTCATCTACTCTTGTTTTCATTTTAGAGGAATAGGCTAACGCCTTCACATGAGCTTTAGCCAGATCTACTACATGAATATAATCACGCACACAGGTGCCATCCTTGGTTGCGTAGTCATTACCAAATACCGTTAATTCTTTTCTTAGTCCTGCTGCTGTCTGAGTAATGTATGGCACTAGATTATTGGGTATGCCCAGCGGCAACTCTCCTATCTTAGCACTCGGATGTGCTCCTACGGGATTGAAATATCGTAATAAAATAGATTTAAATTCTTTATGCTTCGCAAAGTCATGGATAAGATCTTCTCCTAGTATCTTAGTAGTTCCGTATGGACTTTCTGCTTTTTGTATGAGCGTATTTTCTGTGACTGGTAAATCTGTTGCTGCCCCATATACGGTACAACTAGATGAAAATATAAGATTAGAGACATTATGCTTGTCCATAGCACTTAGCAAGGAAATAAGTCCAGAGACATTATTCTGATAGTACATAATTGGATGCTCTACCGACTCCCCCACAGCCTTATGAGCCGCAAAATGGATCACTCCGTCAAACTGATGTTTCGCAAACAAAGATTCTAAAACATTACTATCCGTTACATTCGCTATGAGAAGCTCTAAGGATTTGCCTGAAATAACTTCTATGCGAGCCTTAACTTCCTCCTTAGAATTATTGAGGTTATCTAATACTACCACGTCATATCCTGCTGACTGAAGCTCCACTACTGTATGACTACCAATATACCCCAATCCACCTGTTACTAGTATTTTTTGCATTGCGAAGGCAAATATAATGGATTCGTATGTTGCCAAAACCTAACAACCTTTTGTTTCAAATAGTATATCGAAATTTCATTTTAGGCACCCTCAGACACAACCCCTTTGATTTTAAGATTATTAGTATCAACTTTGTCCTTTAGACTTTACATGAAAAAATATACTGTTTTAGTTACGATTAGCTTCTTATTAATCTATTCGTTTGTAGGTGCTCAAAATCCTACATTTACAACAAGTGGGGACCTTTGCACTGCTAAGACTATCACCTTCTCTACTCCTTTTAATCCTCCCATAGGCACTGTAGAGTCCATTCATTGGGATTTTGGCACTGGTATTTTGAGTGATACAGTGTTACAAAACGTAGTGCCATTTGCTCCAGCATCATTCAATTATACCCAACTTGGAGACTATTTCGTTACTGTGACTGTAACTTCTACCAATGGCTCCAAGCATGTGGGTAGTAGAGCCATTTTCATTAACCCTACCCCTATGGCTATAATTGATTTAGCAGTTCCATGTTTTCCGAGCTCTGTAGTCTTTAAAGATTTTTCTACTGTATCTAATGGTACTATTAATAGCAGACTTTGGAGTGTGAACGGAATTGCCAACACAGATCAGACTTTCATCTTTGACCCCGTAATACAAGGCAGATATAGTGTGCAATTAGACGTGACTACTGACAAAGGATGCAAGTCCTCCCTTACAAACATTTTCGACTATACCGAAGCTCCAATATTGTCTATTATTCCTTCAGGTACATTAACCGTTTGCGAAGGCGATTCGGCTACTTTATTAGTCTCTGGAGCTAGCTCTTTTATATGGAACACAGGAGCAACTTCGTCCAGTATTAGAGTAGGAGATGCCGGATTCTACGCTGCCATTGGGTATACAGGTAATCAGTGCAGCTCCACAGATAGTATAGAGGTAGTATATGTTCCTAATCCTATAGCGTCTGCAGGTACTGACCTTACCCTAAAGTTAGGTGAAAAAACCACCTTGCAAGGTTCTGGCGGACTCAGATACTCCTGGTCTCCGACAGATTTTCTTTCAGACGCATATGACGCCAATGCAGATGCCTCGCCTAATAATACAACCACTTACGTATTGACAGCAGTAGACCAAAATGGATGCTCAGATAAAGATAGTCTTACCATCACAATAGATACAGAAACTACTGTACCCATCCATAATATGATAACTCCAAATGGGGATGGATTCAATGACAAATGGGACTTATCTAATGTGCCTCAGATAGAGAATTCAAGCATACACGTGTTTAATCGATGGGGATGGGAAGTTTTTAAATCAGAAGAATACAAACACGACTGGCAAGGAACTTTTAACAATGAAAAACTAGCTGATGGTAGTTATGTATACGTGATCCAATTTGAAAATTCGAATTTCGAAACTTTACGGGGCGTTTTAGAAATACTAAGCAACACTCAAAAATGAAAAAAATATTAATCGCACTACTTTGTGTTGCAAGTTATGGCGTGGTATCTGCACAGCAATTGCCCCTCTTCAGTCAATACTATTTCAATTCATTCATATATAACCCTGCACATACAGGTCAAGAAGCAGAAACTACCTTTGGATTGGTCGGCAGGAAACAATTCACTGGGCTAAGTAGCAGCATAGGTACATACGCAGCTACATTACAGTCTAGAAACAAAGAATCTCAATCAGGATTTGGGCTATATGCATATAATGATCAGGCAAATCTTTTCAGAACCAATTCTATATCTGGCAGCTATGCATACCATATACCGCTAAGTAAAGAGAGAACTTTGAGCTTTGGTTTGGCTCTAACAGCATTAGATCATAAGTACAATGCATCTAACTTTTATTTAATAAATCCAGAAGACCCCATCGTTGCACTACTTGGCGAAGAAGGCGGATTCACAGTAGATGCAAATGCAGGTATGAATATCGATTTTGGGAAATTTTCTATGGGAATAGCAAATCTTCAAATGCTCCAAAACCAAGAAGCTTTTAAAAACAATGCTAACAGTAAAAGTCTTTATACTCTAGCTAATCACTGGATTTTTAATGCAGGATATAAAATAGATATCAATGAAAATCTAGCGTTAAATCCTTTTTTACTTTATAGAAAAACACAAGCAGCTCCGGGACAAGTGGATCTAAACTTATTCCTAAACTGGGCCGATAAAGGATACGCTGGGATAGCCTATAGAGATGGGATGTCGTTTAGCACTATGCTAGGCGTTACGGTTAATAAAAATACAACTTTAGGCTACTCTTATGACATCACTACTAATAAGCTTAGAACTGCTCTCGGCAACACACACGAGGTTGCTTTGCGTTTTGCACTAGGTAAAAAAGTGACTGCAGCACAAGGTGAAGACATCTTATCTAGCACTCAGAAAACAGACTACGAAACTAGAATCACTGAATTAGAACAGAAAGTATCTACGCTTAAAACCACAGCACCTTCAAGAATAGACACCTTAGTAATAGAAAAAGTGAGAGTGAAAGAGGTACCAGTAACAAAAGAGATACTCCCCCGCACGCCAGAAGATGTAGTAATAGAGTCAGTCAAACGTAATGCTAAGCCACCAGAGACTGGTGTCAAAATGCAGTTTTATGTTATTGCAGGATCTTTTGCTAACTCTATTGCAGCTAACTCTTACATTAGCACCTTAGCAGAAAAAGGGCACCAAGGATATCAAAAATACGATGATACGAGCGGTAAATATTATGTGCATATAGGCAAGTTCAGTGCTAAGCCAGATGCGGTGAATCTGATACAAGATAAAAAAGATAGTGGATTGCCTCTTTGGGTAAAAACTATGTAGAGCGGGCTAAGCTCGCAAAACCATTTTGTAATGTTGAATGCCCGCTTCTTCGAACTGTGGGCCTACAGCTTCAAATCCTAATTTAGCATAAAAATCTACCACTTGTACTTGAGCATGCAAGTACACGTGGTCTTCAGTATGAAGTAGATCTAAGCAATGACGTACCAAATTTTCGCCCACATTGTGCCCTCTGTATTCTTTTAATACTGCAAAACGTTCAAGTTTGGTTCCTTTATCGGTATTTCTAAATCTGCAAGTACCGACTACTTTACCTTCTACTTCTGCAGCTAAATGAAAACTAGAAGTCTCGTATTCATCGTACTCTTCTTCTTCGCTCACTTCTTGTTCTAACACAAAAACCTCTCGCCTCACACCAAAAATAGCTTTACGCAGTTCTGCACTATTTGCTGGTTGTATAATTATACTTTTAGCCATTAGAAATACAAAGGTAGGTATTAAAAAAAATGTACTTTTGCCCACTAAACAAAGAATTAAACGGAAGTGTATTTTAAACCTTTTTTACAAAGTTGGAATGCATTACTAGAATGAATATATGAGTTGGTTTAAGCGAGTAAAAGAAGGAATACTTACCAAGACACAAGATAAAAAACCCACTCCTGATGGCTTGTGGTATAAGTGTGCGGAGTGTAAAAAACCCATAAGTACCAAGGAATTTGAGCAAAATTTATGGGTATGTCCACATTGCGAAAATCACGCTAGGATAGGTTCAAAAGAGTATTTCGAAATTCTATTTGATGAAGGAAAGTTTATTGAGTTAAATCCTAATTTATTTTCAGGAGACCCATTAAACTTTGAAGATACTAAACCTTACCCCGATCGCTTAGTGCTATCTAAGAAAAAAAGTGGACTTAATGACGCTGTGCGTACTGGTATAGGTAAAATAAATGGCATAAAAGTAAGCATGGCGGTTATGGATTTTGCTTTTATTGGCGGATCTATGGGCAGTGTAGTAGGAGAGAAAATAGCAAGAGCGATAGACAAGGCATTAGAAGAGAAAATACCAATGATTATCATCTCTAAAAGTGGAGGGGCTAGAATGATGGAAGCTGCATTTTCACTTATGCAAATGGCTAAAACAAGTGCCAAGTTAGCGTTATTAGATGAGGCAAAACTTCCTTATATAAGCATACTTACAGATCCTACTACAGGAGGTATTACTGCCTCTTTTGCTATGTTAGGAGATGTAAATATAGCAGAACCAAAAGCCCTTATCGGGTTTGCTGGACCACGGGTTATAAAAGAAACCATCGGCAAAGATTTGCCAGAAGGTTTCCAACGTTCCGAGTTTTTGCAAGAGAAAGGTTTTATAGACTTTATAGTAGAACGTAAGGATATGAAAGATAAAATATTTGAGGTACTCTCTATATACGCAGTGCACAAACGTGCAGAAAAAGATCAACAAGTATTAACTAAAATAACTAAATAATAAGAGAATGAACTTTCCGGAAAATTTAAAATACACAAAGGAACACGAGTGGGTATCTATAGACGGTGATATAGCCACAGTAGGTGTTACAGAATTTGCTCAAGGCGAACTAGGTGATATCGTTTTTGTAGAGCTAGACACAGAAGGCGAAACTATGGACCAAAATGAAGTTTTTGGCACCATAGAAGCTGTAAAAACGGTATCGGACTTATTCATGCCATTAAGTGGAGAGATTATAGAGGTAAATAGCGGATTAGAAGATGCACCAGAAAGCGTAAACGAGTCTCCATACGAAAATGGCTGGATGATTAAGATAAAACTATCTGATCCATCTGAGCTAGACGAAATGATGGATGCTGCTTCTTACAAAGAATTGATTGGACAGTAAATGATATGCGGCTCAGAGGAGCTCAATATATAGCAGCGGCGTGGTCGGCTCTTATAGCATCATCCTGTTTAGTGCCAGCCTCCACTTTTAAAGTGTTTACTTATGATAGCCTTTTTCAGCTAGATAAGATTCTACATTTTACCCTTTACTTTATTTTTACAGTGTTGTGGTCTATTGCTTTTAAGGTAATTACCGCCCGACAAAAATATGTTTTGCTGTTCACAGGAATAGCATTTGGAGTTCTAATAGAAATGCTGCAAACTATCATGTCGCTGGGCAGAAGCTATGAGTTAGGTGACATCATTGCCAATACCACAGGATGTGTATTAGGCGTTTTATCTATGTCGTACATAAAGCATAAATTGCCGTTGATAAAAAAGTATTTACCTTTTATGAGTAAACTGTATTAAACATTAAATAAATCAGTAATTTTGAAATAATCATTATGCAAGTAAAAAAGTATTCAAAACCGGAAGTAAAAAACAAACGTATAGACTTCTTCTTGGTGGGTCTTTCGCTTTCTTTATTCGTCGTTTTAGGAGCATTTTCTTGGACTGTATATGATGCAGTGCCAGATGGCCTAAACAACATAATAATAGAAGAGGACCTAGTAGTGATGGAAAAGACTGTGCAAGAGAGAAAACCACCACCACCTCCACCACCGCCAGAGATAGAAGTGGTAGAAGATGACGAGGAGATAGAAGAAGAGCAACCTGAGATAGAAGAAAATGAGTTAGATCAAAATGATGCTATCGAGGAGTATGTGCAAGAGGAAGAAGAGCCAGAAGAAACCAATGAAATTTTTGAAATGTTTGACGTTGCAGAAAAAGCTAGTTTCCGAGGTAGTGATGATGCGTTGCAACGTTTCATTGCAGAAAACATAACCTACCCTCCAATGGCACTAGAAAATGACATGCAGGGCACTATAAACCTAATGTTTGTAGTTGATAAACAAGGTAGAGTAAAAGATATTCAAATCTTAGGAAATAAAAAAGGTTTCGGACTAGAAGATGAAGCTATACGTGTGTTAAAATTGACATCTGGAAACTGGTCTCCTGCCAAGCAAAGAGACAAACCTGTGAATATGCGTTTTAGAATCCCAGTAAAATTCCAAATATTCTAAATACCCTCTTTAATAATACTTAAATTCAAGTCGTAAATGCAACCCCTAGATTAAGAGGTATAGGGTGTAATAAAAATAGCGGATTAGGGGCTAGCCCCTAATCCGCTACGGAAAATGTTACTACCTTTACTTCTCTTCAAA